>Ga0134124_10001820_pt1 | contig 17166 bp, 33 predicted proteins | sample KB304_FD_96880 | JGI IMG/M metagenome (GOLD analysis project Ga0134124, IMG submission 96880) | Terrestrial soil microbial communities without Nitrogen fertilizer from Kellogg Biological Station, Michigan, USA - KB3-0-4 | ecosystem: Environmental > Terrestrial > Soil > Unclassified ...
ACTCACATCAATGTTGAACTGAAGGGTAGGGCGCATGAATCAAAGCGACATCTTCCAGCCATTCCTCGCAACGATGCTTCTGACGTTGGTCGTATGGGTCTACATGTACGGGCGGCGCCTTCCGTTCATCTTCTCTAATGGCCTGGACTCGAAGCAGATGACCCCTGCAGAGCTTGCTCGAGTGTCACCGCCTAAGGTGTCTAACCCCTCGGACAACCTGAAGAACCTCTTCGAGCTCCCGACTGTCTTCTACGCGGTCGTGCTGTATCTATACGCCACTAACCAGGTCGATTCCTCATATGTCGCTGCTGCTTGGGGCTTCTTCCTGTTCCGGGTGTTGCACAGCGTCGTGCACTGCACCTTCAACTTTATTCCTCTGCGATTCGTTCTGTACGTGATCTCAGCAGCGACGTTGTGGTTTATGGTCGTGAGGGCCACCATCACGGCTATGTGGTGAAGAACTGAGGAAAGGAGCTCCGTAGTCCGTGACGCCCAACAACAGCATGCGGAACGTACTTCTCGCCTCCATGCTCGTTGCCTCCGCTGCTACAACAGCAGCGCAGCCGACGAGGCCACCGCTGACTGCAGCAGAGTTCGCTCTTCAGGCCGTGTCGGAAAGGCCTCGGACATACGCATCCTTCTGCATAGCAAGCAACCCCGCTATGAAGGTTGGCTTCGAAAGAGCCCTGTCGGACTTAAGTATGCGAGTCCAAGATATCGGTAAGTCATTGCTGGCGTCTGAGCCCTTCGAGCCCCTAACTCACAAGACCGTGCCTCAGATCTTGGTTGACGCATTTGAGGAACAGAACGGCGAGCTCCTGAGTCAACTAAAGGCCACGAACGCTGCGCCAAGTTGTGCTCGATTTCTTGCCAACGTCGATCGTATCGATGGCGACCTCTTGAAAGCTGGTGTCATGCAGGCTCTTTCGTCCGTTCAAGCTGCCTTGGCGGCTATCGAGAAAGGAATGCTCAAGTGACCGTGCGTCTAACGACCCGTTGCGGCGGTCCGGGATCGAAAAAGTGCCCGGCTGCGGGCGTGGTGCGCGTTGCTTGGGCAAGTCACGAGTGCCCGCGCACTAAGACGCACGCGGTCGGCCGCTGAACGAGGACATTATGCGTCACTGGAGATCATGTGCTGGCCGCAGATAAGAAGGTCTTCCTGGACTTTACGTCCGGTGACAGCGAGAAGATCAAAACCGCCCTTGCGCACCTGGAGGCGCTGCCGCTTGGCCACTTCGAAGATCATCCACTTTCGCGCAAATTGGTACTGTCTGGATTCGACGCCTTGGTTGCTTTGTGGAACAGTGACGTTGCTCCTGTCGGCTGCAGGCGCTGGATCGCTCAACTTGTTGCTGACGCACGCATAGCCGCTACAGGAGTAAAACCTATCGTCCAGCAAGCTCTTGGAGATCGTTCCTGCAGCTACCTTCCTACGCTTCTCTATCTAATCGGGTCCAATCCAGAATCGTTTGAAGGAATAGGTGAGAGCTTGCTTCCTCTTGCAAGCCACCCGGATCGAGAGGTGCGTTGGCGGGTAGCATGGGCCATCTCCAAGATGAAGCAGCGGGATTCGCACATGATGCAGGCCATAAAAATCCTGGCTCGTGACCCAGATTCAACCACAAAGGTTTACGTCCGCGAATGTGGCGCCTAACAACTCGTTGCAGCGGTCGGGTCACGATAAAGTGCATGCGACCGAGTGGTGTGCTGGCGTTGGGTTCAGCGGCTCTGCGCCGAAGGCGCGGCGCGCCGTCTCTGAACGGGGACGTTAGGCGACTGCTATGAACATGAACGCGGCATTGAGCGCATCTTCTGTCGAGCTTCTGCGTGCTCTGTTGGCGCGTGGAGGTCTCTATCCGAACTGGCCAGTCGATATCGCATTTGCGAACGTGCTCAACGACCTCTCAAAAGGTCTCCAACTTCGCGCATGGGACGCGATCGCGGAGCTGGAGAAACACGGTGTGCTACGGATGCGCCAAATGCCACACGGGTGGCTCCAGCAGCACGATATTCATATGCGCGAGTGGAGTGAGTACTGGGCGCTTGAGTGGTTGCCCCCGGCGCACGAAGTGATGCACTCTCTATCTGCCATTGGTGCCGAGTGACGTTAAACTGTGTTGTCCACGCCACGTGGTCGATGCAGAGACCCGGTAGAGGCATTGTGTATCAGTCGCCTGACAAACCGTCGCAGCGGGCCGGGAACGATAAAGTGCTTGGCCGCGGGCAGGGACGCGCTGTGGTTGGGCAAGTGACGAGCGCCCGCGTGCTAGAACGCACGCGCGCCGCCGCCGAACGGGGACGTCAGACGTCTCGAATCACGTAGGCGCCACCTTCAATGTCAGCGGAATGTCTCTCATGTCTTGGCTTGGCCGGAACACCGAGAATCTCGCCTGGTCCTCCAATCTATGTGGGTACCTACTGGCAGGTCGAGCATGCCTACCCAAGCAAACTCGTAGGATGGCTAGTCATAGTGCTTCGCCGGCACGCGACTGCTCTTCATGAACTCACGCCGGAAGAATTTGCAGAATTTGGCTCTGTTCTGGAGCTAACAGTCCGAGCAGTGCACGCTGCGTTGGGGCCAAAAAAGGAGTACGCGGCCTGCTATGCCGAGGCTCGTGGGTTCGAGCACATTCACTTCCACGTCGTCCCCCGGGCGCACGACATGCTCGAAGAATTCATGGGGGCGGGCAGCTTTGAATTACTCCGTGTTTCACCTTCCGAGGCAGTTGATCCTGTTGCAGTAAGGGCATTCTGTGAATCACTTCAAAAGGCCTTTCCGTCACCACCGGCGCGAGCCGTCTAGAAATGCGTTGCAGCTGCGTTGCAGGTCGTGGACCCATAAACTGCACGGCGCGACCGCATGCCCGGGTTGGGGCGCCGGATCGTAAGGAACTTGGCGCCGGAGGCACTAAGAACACACAAGACAGGAGGAGCCCATGAATAGCGACGTAAGGCGATTTGTAGTGCAATCGCAGGTCACTGGCTTCACAAAGATCGGTATTGGATTCGGAACGGCCCTGGCAATCTCCATCTCATGGAGTATGAATAAGTCGATACTTTGGGCAATCGCGCATGGAGTGCTCTCATGGATCTACGTCATCTACTATGCGATCAACGCTCACAGGCAATGACAGGATCAGGCCCTACGCTTCGCAAGAGGGGATATCCTCTAGATCAAGAGGCTATAGCAGCCGTGCCGCCCGCGTGCTAGAACGCACGCGGGCGGCCGCTGAACTGGGACGTTATGCGGCACGACGCGTCACCATCTTTCTCAGCGCCTGATCAGGCCCGGGAGTATCTATGCCTGCGCTTCCATCATCCAACCCGACCCAGTTTGTCCAGGGCGCTCCCGTGTTGCACGTCCCGGATGTAAGGGCATCAGCGGCGTTCTATCGCGATGTTCTTGGCTTCACATGGGACTTTGGTGACGACAACTATGCAGTAGTCTGGCGCGACAATTCGGCCATTCACTTCGTCAGAGACGTGGAGAGCCCAAAAGGTGTCCACTTGTTCCAGTGGGTCAAAGATATCGATGCCTACTATCGCGAGATCATTGGGCGTGGAGCCGCCGTTTCAACGGAACCGAAGAATCAGCCTTACGGCATTCGCGAGTTTGGCGTCCAGGATCCAAACGGCATAGGGATTTTGTTCGGCCAAGATATCGGTCACGCATAGAGGGTTCCGAATTGCCGTATAACAGCCCGTTGCAGAGGTTCGGGACCGATACAGTGCGTGGCCGCGGGCGGGGATGTTAGGCGACCGACATGTCACCTTCGCCTCTCTACCAGACTGTGGCGACTGATTTGCGCTCTGCGTACGACGGTAGTGCCAACACGAGAAGCACTAGTATAAGGGCGTCTTGGCAACTGCAAGAGCGCGAATCCTTCCTGGCGCGGCTACAGCATGAAGAAAAGAAGTCCCTGTTCGAAGTCGGAGCGGGCGCGGGTCACGACAGTCTGTACTTTGCCGACAACGGGCTGACTGTGGTCGCCACTGATCTGTCGCCTCAAATGGTGGCTAAGTGCCAGGGTCGCGGTCTCGAAGCTCGCGTAATGGATGTCCTACATCTCCAACTACCCGGTGCATTTGACGCTGCCTACGCAATGAATAGCCTTTTGCATGTGCCAAACTCGGATCTCCCAGATGCCCTGATCGCGATCCGGCGATCGCTAAAGCCCGATGCGCTGTTCTATCTGGGTCTTTATGGCGGTGCAGAACCGTTCGAGGGTGTCCTCGAATCTGATTGGCACGTTCCACCTCGGTTCTTCTCGTTCCGGACTGACGATCAATTACTAGCGCAAGTGGAACCGGTGTTCAGCGTGGAGGAGTTCCATGTGGTTCAGGATGATGGATACTTCCAGGCACTCACGCTCAGAGCGTTTGCGTAGGTCGCCTAACAGGCGCACGCGGCGATGGATCACCATAAAGTGCACGCGCCCGACTGTCACTTTGCATGATCCGGTCACTCCAGAATCCAATCGTGAACGAACGCGGTGAGCGACTGCTCGCTGTGCGCGAAGGTGATGTCAGCACCCAAGATGTGCGGGTCAGCATCGTTCTTGCCCGTCACGAGCAAGGTGTGGTGCTGGTACTAAACAAGCATAGGTCGGTCTGGGAGCTGCCTGGCGGATACATTGATGCCGGTGAACGAGCGTCCGACTGCGCAGTTCGTGAGTTGTTTGAGGAATCCGGTCTGGTGGGTTCAGAGATCGAATTGCTCGGAATCCTGGAGATCGAACGTCAGGCGCCTTACGGGGATCTCCTACGGTGTGCCCTCTATCAGTGCCATGCTGAAGGCGTGCCGTCGACTTGTGGGGCGGAGATCTCGGCGGTCGCATTCTGGAATCCCGTCACAGAGATTCGCCCTATAAGTACAATCGATGAGGCTTTGCTGCGAGGTGGCCTACGTGGATGCGCCTACTGAACGGAGACGGTGGGCGGCGCTAAAGCTGATTGCAAGGATAGGCGGCACTGACGTCGCGTACCCCCAAAGGCAATACTCGTGATCGACCTGCACACCTACCTAGTGTTCATTGGCGCGGCGTTTATTCTCGTCATCGCACCCGGCCCGGATATGGCCTACATGCTGGCGAGAACCGTCGCGCAGGGGCGGGCAGCGGGCTTCCTGGCGGCCGCCGGCATCAATACAGGTGCCTACGTGCACGTATTTGCCTCTGTCGTCGGGCTTACGGCGGTTTTGGCTGCATCCTCCGTAGCATTTACGGCCATCAAATGGGTGGGCGCCTGCTATCTAGTATGGATAGGGTATCGAGCACTGACAAGCAACGGGGGCGCGCTGAGCGTTGAAGGCGAGACGTCGGAGAGAATGCGCAGAAGCGCGATATTCTGGCAGGGCTTTTGGAGTGACGTGCTTAATCCCAAGGTTGCCATCTTCTTCCTGGCGTTCCTGCCGCAGTTTGTAGACACCTCGAACAAGACCTTTGGCGTCACAAAACAGCTGCTCTTGCTCGGAGTCACGTGTAATGTCGTCGCCATCTGCACCAACCTTGTTCTGGTTTGCTTCGCGAGCGCCATGACCAAACGATTACGGAGGTCGCAGCGACTTGTGACATGGATGCAAAAGGCCATGGGTGCTGTCTTTGTTGGGCTCGGCATCCGTCTTGCCAGCCAGCGGCTCTAGACGTGACACTCTCTGGGGTGAGTCTGTGAAGCTCAAGAGTCCCGTCTTCGTTGCCCTTACTATCGTCTTGACTGCACTGGGCGCCTCTGCAGCCGAGGCGGTGTGGCCTGAAAACTCTGCCAGCGATCTCTCCATATTTGTGACGCTACAGAGATTTCGAATCTACGCAGACCACTGTTCTGACAAGGCCCCTCAGTTGAAACCAAAGTTCGATAGTCTTATGGAAAACCTGAACAGTCGTATTCAAGGCATGTCGAAGGGCCTGCTCTCATCCGACGTGTTCAAAGGCATGAAGGATGAACCGGTTCCAGCTCAAATCAGCTTCGCCCTCAAGGATAGCCTCGATGATGCGAAACACAACTTCGAGAGACAAGATGTCGACTCCATCTGTCCTAAGACACTCCAGAGGCTTAGTGACATGGGCGACGAAGCACTGAAGTCAGATCTGACGCAGACCCTCGCAGCCGTCCAGAACATGATCCGGAATACAGAGAAGGAAAGTGCTCGCTAGGCGCCGCCCAACAACCCGTTGCAGTGGTCCATGAACGATCCGGCATGACCACCGTTTTCGAACACTACGAGACACATCTCGCACCCATCTATCTCTGGATGGCTGGTGGATTCGAGCACGCGATTCAAACTGGTCGTTCGGACCTGAACGCGCTCGGAGTTCGCATCTTCCCTGGAATGTCCGCCCTCGATCTCGGAGCAGGGTTCGGCATGCATGCTATCCCATTGGGCGAGCTCGGCTGCTCGGTTACCGCAGTGGACACCTCTGCGCTGCTACTGAAGGAACTGGAAGCTCATAGCCCCGGCCTCGGCGTGAGGCTGGTGGAAAGCGACCTCTTGAGGTTCCGCTCGCACGTGCAAGTGCCTCAATCGCTCGTCCTATGCATGGGAGACACGCTTACGCACCTTCAGTCCAAGACTGAAGTAATGCATCTTCTGGAAGAGGTCGCCCAGATCCTTGCGCCTGACGGTGCTTTTGCCGTCACCTTTCGCAACTACACCGCACCAGGTATCGGAACGAGTCGATTCATCCCGGTGCGCAGCGACGAGAACCGGATACACACTTGCTTTCTCGAAGAAGAATCTGCGCATATGAATGTGTATGACATCATTCACCAGCGCAGCGGAAGCGCCTGGCAGATGGCGGTAAGCTCGTACAAGAAGCTCAGAATCGAGCCATCATGGCTCATGAGCGCATTTCGGGACGTGGGGTTGGCGGCTCAGGTTTCACCTGGTCCCCGCGGGTTGGTCCAGGTCGTAGCCCATGTCGCCTAGCAACCGCATGCAACGAGCCCTGGCGGCACCAAGGCGAAAAAAAAAGCGCCGGCGATCTCGACCGCCGGCGCCTCCAGTTCCTCGACAAACGCCCTATTTCTTGGCGAGCGGCCAGTTGTCTGAAACGCCGGTGGCGGCAGCGCCGGCCGAGTCCTTGGCGTAGGTGTAGAGCGGCTTGCCCTTGTAAGCCCATTGCTTCGACCCATCGTCACGAGTCACGACGGTCCAGTCTCCGTCGGCCTTGGCTTCGGCTGCGGCAGCCAGCGGCGGCCAGGCCGTGGCGCACCCGCCATTGCACGCGGACTTGCCCGGCGCGGAATCGCGCGCAAACGTATAGAGCGGCTTGCCGTCCGGAGCGACGAACGCGCCGTCCTTCTCGGTCACGCCCGGAGGAGCAGCCCAGGCTGCTGCCGTCAGGGCTAGTGCGCCAGCCGCCATCAGTCCCGCAAAAATGCGCATCGGTCTTCTCCTGGTGAATACTTGGGCAGGTTGTTTAACCCACTTGCCGCGCCTGGGTCAATCGCCTGGAAGGAAACTCGTGTCAGACTACCTGAGCACTCGGTGAAGGCATCCGCCTACACAGAAGAGTACGCGGGCACACCACCGCTGAACTGGTGCTTTAGGGTGCTGATCAATGTTCTTCGAGTCTTCACCGTCACACCAGTTGGACCCCGAAAAGGCGCGGCAACTTGTCGAGCAGGGGTTCGCCATCATAGACGGACCATATTCACCGCTTGAGATCGATCACCTGTCGAAGGCTTTCGATGAGGCGCTGGCGACCGCCAACCCATCCGATGTTCGAGTTTCGTCCTCCACGCGCGCGTGGGACATCGTCAGTCGAACAGCAGAGTTCCAACGCGTCTACACTCATCCGCCATTGCTGCAGGCGTGTCGCATCGTGATCGGCGATGCATTCAGGTTAAGCGCGACCTGCTTCAGGGCGCTCAACCCAGGTGCCTGCGCCCAGCCACTTCACGTTGACGTCAAAGTCCGAGGGGAGGGATGGCCGATTCTCGGGTTCATTCTTATGGTCGATGAGTTCAGTCCGCAGAACGGCGCCACCAGGTTTGTGCGACGCTCACACGAGCGCGCGTATGCGCCGAGTACTCCAATGCCGGACGCGCACCTCTCGGAAGACGCCGAAACGCTGGCGTGCGGGCCCGCTGGCGCGATGATCATCTTCAACGGCTCTGTGTGGCACGGTCACTCTGACAACGTCACACCGCGACAGCGGCGATCGATACAGGGCCACTTCATTCCACGCCACGCGGCATCCGCTCTGGACTATGGCGCTCGCCTAAGGCCGGAAGCTCTTGCACGACTCGGAGCGACAGAGAGATATGTCCTTGGCCTCCAGTCCGCTGTCTAACGACCCGTGCAACGTCTATCTGGAGACGGCGGCCGAGGCGAACCTCTCGTACTATGATCTAACAGCAAAAGCGCGGACATCAGGCGGGCCATGAAAGTACGTGCTCTGGGACAGCCGGACCTATCCGCGCTTTTGGTGCTCTACCACCATCTGAATCCCAGCGATGTTCCACTGCCGGAGCAACGAGTCGTGGACTCTGTATGGTCTGAATCGCTTGCCAATCCGCGGATGCGTCATTTTGGCGGGTTTGACGGTGATGTTCTGGTGTCCGCCTGCACCATCTGTTCGATTCCAAATCTGACCCGAGGTTGCAGGCCCTATGCTCTCGTAGAAAATGTAGTGACGGCATCGACGCACAGAAGGAAGGGTTGGGGTCGCGCCGTCCTGGCCGAGGCCCTGGCCTTTGCCTGGTCGCAGAACTGTTACAAGGTAATGCTTCTCACAGGACGCAAAGATGAAGGTGTATTCAAATTCTACAGGTCCGTCGGATTCCGTTCCGACGAAAAGAACGCTTTCATCGCCCGGCCGGTCGCCTGACAAGCGCATGCACGACGTCAGGTGGCATTCCATGCGAACACCTGCAACTGTGGCTGCCTTGTCGGCAATCTTGTTCGTGATTGCGGGCGTCGCGTCGATGGAGGCTCAGGCCGACGACGCGGTGATCAAACCCAGCAGTGCCGAAATTCGCAGTCTTGAAGGGCGAGTCAAGCTTCCTCCCAAGGCATCTGCGCTACGCACATACGTGCGCTACTACTATGCATCAGCCGATTCCGGGCCGGTGGGGCGCTCTATCGAGGGAATCTACGTTGCAAAATCGTCATTCAAACCTTCGGAGGTCCCATCAGATGACATCGTCATTGTCGGTGCAGAGTCTGAGGTTTCAGTTCCACAAGGCGCTAAGTGCGCGGTGATCTATGTCACGTACACTCCCATTAACAAGACAGCTGTAGCCTTTTGCAGCGTAAGCCTGGTTCTGAAGAAGAAGTGACTATGGCGACTGACAATCCATTGCGGCGGTGGGGCCGATAAATCGCCCAGCCGCTGAATGGGGATGTCGGGGGACGAGGAAACATGCGCGTTCGCATTACCAAGAAGGGAACACGGAACCAACTTGCCTGCGTCAGGTCGGATGGGACGCATGTGGTTGCCGATCTGGGGCCCAGCTTGCCTTACCATGATCTGGCGCATTTTGTAGTGGAGCGAGAGTTCCGGCTGAAGGAAGGATTCTTCGCCAACATCGCTCGCGGATACTCCCCCGCCCAACTCTCTGACAAGGAAGTCATTCTCTCGCTGGGCAGGGAACCTTACCGTGCCGAGATTCTCGCCAGGGGTTTGGGGGCTCTTGCTACAGGGGCGTGCGATCCTGAGCAATTTGAAGACTTGGTGAATGTCGAACTCGCCAGGTTGCCCCTCTCGAGGATGAGCATTTCCACCCAGGTGCGTGAGGCGATGATGTTGGAATTCAATGCTCTCAGGGATAGGTACGCTTGCCTGCAGCAAGGAGAAAGCCTGGATCTTGAGTTCGATGTCGAGATCGATGAGTGCCTGTCGTCAGCTAACTAGGCGTCAAAGGTGTGCATATGGCCATGTCAGAAGATGAGCTATCGATTCGATCTACCGTTTCCTCCTGGATCGAGGCAACCCAGCGTGGCGACATAGATACTGTTCTAAGCCTCATGACCGAGGATGCGCTATTTCTTGTCCCCGGCCAGCCTCCCATGACCAGATCGGCATTTGAGACACTCTCCCGCTCCCAGGCTGCGAACAAGATGCAGATCGAAGCTCACTCCGAAGTACAGGAAGTTCGGGTTGAGGGGGCTTTGGGATATCTGTGGTCGCGCCTCGCTGTGACGGTCATTCCGGCGGGCGCGCAACCCACAAAGCGCGAAGGGTACACGCTGACAGTGTTCAGAAAAGTCGATGGCAAGTGGCTTCTGCATCGCGATGCCAATCTACTGGCAAGAGTCTAGGTGCACCGTGTGGCGAAGGGCCGCAAGATTCGCGCTGATAGTCATCGCCGCAGTGGTGGCTGGCCTGCTCATTGACGCGGGACAACAAGCCTACTGGCGCTCACGGCCGGCCTCGGCTTTCGTCTCACTGGTTGGAAAGCTTCCGAGCCAGATTTCAGTGCGCAGCTACGGCACTTGTATTACCGATAACCTGCTTCATCGAAGCTATTACTGGCGTCTTGGCGGCGATCCATCCAGTTTGCGGCAACTGGCGCATCAGCTTGGTTACGTGAGATCTGACGAAGGCGCGCTATCGATGCTCCCGCAGTCAAAGAAATGCATTGAGCCGCTGCTCTCGCGGTATGACGTCGTTGAAGGCTACGAACACCGTGCCTCACGAAGCCACTGGTACTATCTGGTGAAGGGAGAGACAGAGGCGCTGCTTGCATTCTGAAAATCCACGCGCGTTGTCCAAGACGTCAGGCGATGGAAAAATCCCATCTCACATTTCATCCTGGATTACTCATGCATTACCTGCTTCTCTACCAGTTCTCCTCTGACTATCTCGAGCGGCGCGGCCAGTACCGCGATGAACACCTGAAACTTGCCTGGCAGGCTCACGCTCGAGGCGAGTTGGTGCTCGCAGGTGCATTCGCTGAACCTGCAGATGGCGCAGTGGCCATGTTCAAGGCTGATTCAATAGATGTCGCCAAGCGCTTTGCCTCGGCGGATCCCTATGTTCTGGCTGGTTTGGTGACGCACTGGCAGGTGCGCCCCTGGACTACTGTGGTTGGAGACGGCGCCAGCAATCCAGTGTTTCCATCGAAATAGCCGCTGAACGAGTTGTCTCATGGCCAGGCGAGCGACCGCCCACGAATGATTCGAATCAGGCTCCCGCCTGGCGCGCGTTCCATGAGGCAGGATCCGCCATCAGATAACCGAACGCCCATGGCTCGCGAAAGGGGCCCATTAGTGCAGCCTTCTTTCCCATGCGCCACTGTACCGAATAGATGCGCAACTTGACGGCGCCCGGCGGCAGCGGCGCCTGCAGGTTCAATCGGGCGCTGAACGGCAGCTCAGCAACGGCAGCATCGGCCTTTCCCACGGTGCGGTTCTGGCTGTCGAGGAAGTCCACTGTCACGGCTACGTCGCGCAAGGATGCGTCATTGGTATTGACGAAGCTGCCCGCCCAGGTGTGCTGGCCAGAGGCGTCTGTCACCACTTCGTTGCGAACCAGGGCCAGGATCTCGTCGTTCTGGTGCACGACCAGGTACCACAGCACCAGGATTGGCAAGATGGCCAAGGCCACAAGCAACTTCCACACCTTGATTTCTATGGTCCAGTTGCTCCATCGTTTGGGCGTATCTTGTCCGCTCATCATGCCTTGTCCTCCCAATCAAATCCGGCTGCGGCACGCTCGCACGCTGCCTGGCGCATGGCATTCAGTGTGCGCCGGAGCGCCGATCCCAAAAGTGGAGATTGTGTGGAGATGAGGCGCAGGTCGGGAAATCGGTAATTCATGGCCCACACATCTACCCAACGTCAAATTGCCGGCCTGGCCGGCTGGCTGGTCGTGTCCTTTGTAGCTGCGGCGATTGGGGCGACTGCTTCCATCGAGGCAAAGGCCTTCTACGCGGAGTTGGTGCGTCCCGGCTGGGCGCCACCCAGCTGGCTGTTCGGGCCCGTCTGGTCCGTCTTGTATTTTCTGATGGGGCTTTCTGCGTGGCTCGTGTGGCGCAAATCCGGCTTCAAGCCGGCCCGAACTGCGCTGGTTTTGTTCCTTCTTCAGCTGGCTGCCAATGCCCTGTGGTCCTGGCTGTTCTTCGCGTGGCACCAGGGTGCCGTGGCGTTTGGTGAGATTCTTGTTCTCTGGTTGCTCATCGTTGCTACGGTCGCATCGTTCTGGCGTCTCAACGCCCTGGCTGGCGCGCTCATGCTTCCTTATCTTGCATGGGTGACGTTCGCCACGGCACTGACTCTTGCCGTGTGGCGACTCAACCCTGGCTTGCTGTGAAAGTACGGATCATGGAAGCACGACACATCGCGAAGTCGAGCGGCAGTCCGGACCCTCGATACGGACAGTGGATACCTTGAGACTGGTCCCGATTGAACGTGGCGGTGTGATCTCCGAGGATTTGGGCCCGCTGCCCGAAGCTGCACGAGATGTATTCACGGCAACGGCCAAGTTGTACGAGACCGTTGGATTCGTGCCGCCCTGGATCTGCTACCTGGCCGTCACGAATGACAGGATCGTCGGCACCTGCGGTTTCACGTCTGCACCCAGGCAGGGGCGCGTCGAAATCGCCTACTTCACGTTTCCGGAATACGAAGGCAAGGGCGTGGCAACGCAGATGGCCCGGCGGCTCATGCTGATAGCACGTGATACCGACCGCAGCGTCACGCTGACCGCCAACACGTTGCCGAGCCGCAATCCGTCGCATAGGGTACTGGAGAAGCTGGGCTTTGCCTGCGTCGGCTCTCTGGAGCACCCAGAAGACGGGACAGTGCTTCAATGGCAAAAATCTCAAAAGGAGGCCTAGTGCCTGCACGTTTCTCCAGGGTCGCCGCGTTCTTCCTGTTGTTCGGGCTTGCCGGCGCATGCGAGTGTGCGGCGCCGCGGGCGGCCCGTGCGCTACCCGTAGCCAGCAGCGCCGCGCCACTGACTGTGAAGGAGGGAAGTTCGTTCATTCTTGCGCTGGGGGAGCATCATCCGCCCAAGCTCGCCGTGATCGATCCCGACGATCGATTGATCGTGCTGGTTGAGAGCTACGTGCTCAACAGCAACATGACCGAAGAGGCGTTTCTCGCGCTCACCAGTCTTCAGGTCGATACCGCAAAACTGGAAGGCGTCACCTTCATCGATAGCGAGGAAATGATCGAGAACGTGTTTACAAAGCGGGGCCTTTACCAGTTCATACTCTCGCAGGGTCTGGCTGTAGACCCCAAGGGCCAGCACACCGTGACGATCAAAGTGATGTATGAGTAGGAACGCAGTGATCAAGGCGTTCGCCATCGTCTGTGGCGCCTTGCCGGTATTGGCACCATCAGTGCAGGCGGCAGCGCCCGCGGAGACAGTGGGCGCCATGCTGCTGCGACTGCAGGAGGAAAGTGCGGCGCCGCTGGTGCAGCATTGCATCGTCAGGATTCCGAGCCTCAAGCGCCCGCTCCAGGACGAGTACCAGAAATTCAGGACCAGATTCCGCAAAGCCACCGCGCCATTGCGCGAACGGATCAAGGCCAACGAAGTGCTTTCCAGGCCGGCACCGCGCGAAGTCATCAAGCAGTTCGAGGAAATGGATGCGCAATCGCTGGCGCAGTTCAAGGGTGGCGACCCGCTCAGTTCCTGTGAGAAGCTGAAGCAGAATCTGGCCAATGCCTCGGCGGAGTCCATACAAAAGAACATGCAGAGCGCTTTTGCGCAGTACACAGCTGCGATGCGCCAGGGAACTCCGGCTCGGTGATTTAACTGTTGTCTTGAAGCAACAGGGCGCTGAGTGATGCGCCGTTTGATCTACTCCCCGGGCCGTAATCCCCGCTATGTCGTGCGTCCGGGGCCACTCAACATGTCACTATGACTGTCGAGAACTCAAGGCAACAGGAGAAAAACATGGCTTCCACCCGGATCGCGGCGATATTGCTGCTGGTGCTTGGCGCACTGGGCGTGGTGTACGGCGGCTTCAGTTACACAAAAGACAAGCACGACGTGAAGATCGGGCCCGTGGAGCTGGCCGTAAAGGAGAAGGAGAGGGTGAACATCCCCTTGTGGGTGGGCATCGGCGCCATCGCCATCGGTGGAGTGCTGCTGGGCGTGGGCGCAAAGCGCTAGCAGCAGCCAGGCGCGGGCGCGCCATTGCATCGACCTTGGCGCCGCCCGGCCTTCATCTGGTCATAATGCGTGATGACCAGACGACTCATCAGTTCCGGATCCACATTTGAGGCCGAGATCGGCTACAGCCGTGCTGTAGTCCAGGGCGACTGGGTGTTCGTGTCGGGCACCACGGGCTTCGACTACGCGACGATGACCATACCCGAGCGCATCGAGGATCAGGTCGCGCAGTGCCTGAAGAACATCGAGGCGGCGCTGTTGCAGGCAGGTGCGACCATGGCTGATATCGTGCGGGTGACTTATGTGCTGCCCGATGCGGCGGAGTTTCCGAAGTGCTGGCCCATACTGCGGCAGTATTTCGGAACCAGTCGCCCGGCGGCCATGATGATCTGCGCCGGCCTGGCGGATCCGCGCATGCGGATCGAGATCGAGGCCACTGCGCTGAAGCAATCCGCATCGCCGGCATCGCAACGATGACTCCGCTGGCTCTGCAGTTCGCGCTGAATGGCGCCATCGCGTTGTTGTCGGGATTGATCGGCGGTCTGTTCTTCGCCCGCTCCATCAAGCTGCGTCGCGGCGAGGTGGCTTGGCGAGTGGTCCATGCAGGAGGCTGTTCTGCTGGCGCCATGCTGCTGGCGATTGCTGCTCCCTCGCAGTGGGCCGCACTGCCCGACGTGTTCAAGCTCGCCATGGCGATCGGGCTGATCGCGGGTTCCTACGTGCTGTGTCTGGGCATGTACATCGCGGCCATCTGGGACACGCGCGGAATACCCGGCGGCGGCAGTCCACTCAACAGGCTCGTGGCTGGTCTTTACGGCACCGGTACCGTCATGACCCTGGTCGGCGGCGTGTTGCTGGTGATCGGACTGTTCAGAAGTGTGATGATCGAAGCATGAAACTCTACGCACATCCCTTTTCTTCCTACAGCCAGAAGGTGCTGATCGCACTCTACGAGAACGGCACTACTTTCGAATATCGCAGTCTCGAAGAAGCCGAGGCAAACGCTGAACTCGCGGCTCTCTGGCCGCTGAAGCGTTTTCCGGTACTCGTCGATCAGGGCAAGACGATTCTGGAGACCAGCACGATCATCGAGTATCTGCAGAAAAGCCATCCGGGCGCCGTGCGCTTGATTCCGGAAGGCGATGCCGGCATCGAGGCGCGTATGCTCGATCGCGTGTTCGACAACTACGTCATGACGCCGGTGCAGAAGATCGTGTTCAACCAGATCCGCCAGGTGGCCGATCGCGATGCCTATGGCGTGACGGAAGCGCGCGGGGTGCTCGACCGCATCTACGTCTGGCTGGACCAGCATCTCGCCGGACGGACCTGGGCAGCAGGCGATGCCTTCACGCTCGCGGATTGTGCCGCTGCACCCTCATTGTTCTATGCCGACTGGGCGCATGAGATTCCGTCCGCTCATGCCACTCTGCGTGCTTACCGTGCACGCGTGCTGGCCCGGCCTTCGGTGGCGCGGGCCGTGGATGAGGCCCGGCCTTATCGAAGCTACTTCCCGCTGGGTGCGCCGGATCGGGACTGACGAGCAGGCAGTGGCATGAACTCGGGTGACGAAAAGACTCCTGCGCCGCCGGCCTGCCCGCTGTGTCTGCCACGGCCGGATGACTGCGAGCACTGGATCAAGGTCGCGCAGCTCACCGTCTCCACGCTGTACCTGGACCGGAACCAGACCTACCGAGGGCACTGCCAGCTGGTTTACGACGGTGCGCATATCGAAGGTCTGGAGCAGCTCGATGCCACGGAGTACCAGCGCCTGATGGCGGATCTGCGTCGCGCGGTGAGTGCCATCTCGGCGGCGCAGCGACCGGATCGCATGAACTATGCATCTCTCGGCAATGTGGTTGCGCACGTGCACTGGCATATCGTGCCGCGCTATCGCTCCGATCCGCGCTGGGGTGCACCGATCTACACCACCGACCTACGCGACATGAAAGTGACGCGCCTCGATGACGCCGGATACAGGCGGATCATAGCGGGCATTCGCGCACAACTGGAGACCCTGCCTTGGCCCAGATAAAAATCTACGGACTGCGGGAGCATCTGGAACCGCTGCGAGTGCGCATGTCCGACGCCATTCATTCCTGCGTTGTCGATGCGTTGAAGTTTCCACCGGACAAGCGGGCGCATCGTTTCTTTCTGATGGATGCCGGGGACTTCTATTTCCCGGCTTCCGCGTCGCCGCGATACACCATCATCGAGATCAGCATGTTCGAAGGCCGGGCGGTGGAGACGAAGAAGCAGTTGATCAGGCTGCTGTTCGAAAGAGTGGGTGGTCAGTGCGATAGACGCCCCAATGAGATCGAGATCACCATCACGGAGACACCGCGCCACAACTGGGGATTTCGTGGACAAGCGGGAGATGAGCTGGGACTGTCCTACAAGGTGGAAGTGTGAGTGTGGAACAGGATGCTGTGCTGACGACGCATCAAGGCGGCTGTCACTGCGCTCGGGTCCGTTTCGAGGTGCAGGCGGCTGCTCATTTACAGGTACTGGACTGCAATTGCTCCATGTGCCGCAAGCTGGCCTATCTGCATCTGATCGTGCCGGAATCGCGGTTCAAGCTGCTCTCCGGTGAGGATGCGCTGAGCACCTACCAGTTCAATACGGGTGCTGCCCGGCATCTGTTCTGTGCGCATTGCGGCATCAAGTCCTTTTATGTGCCTCGATCGCATCCAGACGGCTATAGCGTGAATGCACGCTGTCTCGACGATGGCACGGTTCAGGGCATGACGGTGACGGCATTCGATGGCCGCGATTGGGAGAAGGCAGCGGCAGTGCTGCGTTCCACGGAGGCCGCGAGCGACCAGGAAAAGCTGTCGGCCATCGCAGCCTTTCTCATCGATCTGGAGCGCCTGAAGCTGGTCGATCGCCGCGCCTATGTCAGCGACTTCTCGCGGCGCGAGAACAGCGCCGAGCATAGCTGGCATCTGGCCGTCGGCCTGCTGGCCGTGGCCGGCGAGCTGGATCTGGCCATCGATATACACAAGGCGCTGCTGATGGCGCTGGTCCACGATGTGTGTGAGATCGACGCGGGCGATACACCGGCGTATGGCGTTGCGCGGCCCGATCAGCATGAGGCCGA
>Ga0134124_10001822_pt1 | contig 17162 bp, 14 predicted proteins | sample KB304_FD_96880 | JGI IMG/M metagenome (GOLD analysis project Ga0134124, IMG submission 96880) | Terrestrial soil microbial communities without Nitrogen fertilizer from Kellogg Biological Station, Michigan, USA - KB3-0-4 | ecosystem: Environmental > Terrestrial > Soil > Unclassified ...
CGATAGTGTATTACTATTATCTAAATGGGATTTAGGAGATGACAAGCAATTACCATTTAGAACTGACAGTGATGTTACTACGGGTCCAGTAGTCTTTAGAGATGAAGGGCAAGCACAACCGACAATAGGAGTCTGCCAAGATGTTATTTTGTACACGGGAGATATTCAAGGATTACCAGCGCCGGAAGGAATAGATATGGTTTGGAGTCCATTTCATAGAAACTATTGCACTTGCGACAGCTTAGTTAATCCGGGGTGTCTTATCCATTACGTTAGGAGTTATGGGGCATGGTCTGATTACAGATTTCCAAGGGCAACGGCATGGTTGGATAATCGTGAAGCGTCTAGTGTGCCTCAGTATGCCTTTGCATTGTCCAATCAGTTCTATTCAGTTCCTTCTAGTTGTAATGAATCCGGACCTCAGAAACTATTTACCAACGAACAATGGCTTTGTAAGTATGCAGAAATAATACTTCCGAAACCTTCAATCAATTTCTTTAGACCTTGTGGACTAGATAGATTTCAAGTAAATCCTTTAACTTCAAGTTGTGTCGTTAGTGCTACTGACAACGTGTTGACATTAGAACCATCGGCAGACCCCACCTTGATAGCAACTGGAAATTATGTTTGGACTTGTGGAGTAGGCGGTATTGAAGATGGTTGTTATATCGTCACTAGAGATAGTGACTTTCAAATTACACTTGATACTTTAATTGTAAGTGCTTCAATGCTTCCCGATATTCCATTAGATAATTGTGGAGATGGTTTAGTTACTTCATTACGTTGGCAGTCATTAAGACCAACAATATGTGGCAGGCTAGAAATCCTTAGTGTATCGCAATCTTTACCGATTACATGCAGTCTATCAGAACCTACTTACTTGGTAGATTCAGACGGTGTATTCATTGAAGGAGCTGGTAATCTAAACGGATATTGGCAAGTAGGAATCATTGACAATCAAACTATAATTCTTTCGGGGTCTAACGGGATTGGTGAACCTGCTTATATTGGTGGTGGTAGAATCTATTCCGACAACACACCAGATTGGAAATGGTACGACTCAGAAATTAAAGGGCAGTTTTCAAATATAACATGGGACTATGATTTTAGAGATGTAGGAGAATGGTCTAGGTTAAGTGCAAGCAAAGTAGGTTGTTCTTATATTGACGTACCGACAGAACCAAGACCGAATAACCTACCATGCGGACTAGACCAAAATATTAAAGAAGTCGTTTGTAATACTGAGTGTGTCAAATACACTGCTTGTAGTCCATCGGTTGCTTATTATTCTCCTAACTCAGAATCCTTTGATAAACGTAGCTCAATAAATCTTGGCTTTAATCCTAACGGAATTCTAATTGATTCTGATTATGGTTCATTGTGGCAAGGAGTAATCAAGCAAAGCGATAATGACCCGTATTGGATTAGTCCACCATGCCCTTGCACGTATGACCCCGAAACCGATACTTACAGTTGCAATGGTTTTGAGTGGATTGCGGATAACGGCAGTTGTCTTGAGGACACCGAATTCACGAAATACTTTCCAGCACCACCACAAGTAGAATCCATTTGTTACGCTCCAGAAGGGGCACCAACTCCACCGAATGCTTTAGGGTGTCTGTCAGTGTCCGAATTAACTGCCCCTTGTCCTGGTGGCAATGTGTGCAATTCTCCTAGTGCTTATGCCCCCAGCATATACGATTATGGCGAGCAATGTAATCTATCGTCTGTATTCCCGTATGCACAACCTTGGATTGAATACTTGAACAAGGTTGCTTGTGTTTGTGCCGATGGAAGGTTTGCAGAGGACTATAAAAAGGAGGGAATTGAATGTCATGATTAAATACCATTTGAACTATATTAAGAATCATCCGAAGTACAAAGAGATATTATCTAAAGGCAAAGCGGAAGGTGATTATATAATAATAGAACCACAATCTATTAGAGGTCTTGGGGATTTGGTATCTATAATAGCGCAACCAGTGGCAAAAGGAATAGACAGAGTATTTAAGACACATATTCAAGGATGTACGGGTTGCCAAAAGAGACGTGAAGCATTGAATAAAGCAGTGCCGTTTAGTCAATCGGGTTAATATTTATATCCTATATGATTCAAACATTTCTTGATGTTAACTCAAAGCCTCTAGTCAATCGGAAGATTGTCTTTGATTCTCTATTTCCTCCTACCATTACTTCCAGTTATTTGGCAATGGATGATCCGGAACAATGTATTACAGATACAAACGGTACTGCTACGGGATCGTTAGTTCCTACCAAGTATCAAGTTTTCATTGCAAGTCCTACTCCTGAGACAAAGTTTTATGCATTAGTGGATTCAACGGGCAGCTTGTCGGTAATCTCTGCAAGTATAAAAACGGGGTCCGCTTGTCCAGTCTATTTCAATCTCATTGATATTCTCAAAGACCCCTTTTCAGTTAAGAAATTAACACTCAGTCCATATACCAATTACCCGTATGTCTTTTCAGGAAGTGTAATCTGCTTGAACAGTACTTCAAGTTTAACAGATAACAATGGAAGCACTACCTTTGACGCTCTTATTCCGGGTGTCATTGAATGTATCGCACACGGCAAAGTAGATACTACATTTTATATCTTGGTACCAAGTGACGGGGCAACCTATAATGCAAAAGACTTGTTAATTACTAAACCGCAAAAAGGATTAGTTGTTAAGATTACAGAGCCAAATATATTCTCTGCATTCTCTAGTATCAGTTCATCCTATGCCTTGACTGCTTCCTTTGCTTTAATCAGTGGTGTAAGCAGTTCGTATGCTCTAAGTGCAAGTCATGCGATAAATGCTGATACTGCTTCACGGGCAGACGATTTTGATATTCAAGGAAACTTGACTTTCAAGGATGGGTTTAAAGTTTCGGAATTAGGAAGCAATCTAGCAATTGAAAATACATTGGGAGATTCAAGTATTACATTCGGTGAAGATATACTTGTTACCATACCTCATGTAGTTTCCAATGACGCAATAATAGATAATACGCATACCACTGGAAGTACTCTGGTAGGATTTGATGTTAACAGAAGTTTGGTTAGTGCTGGGTCTGATACTCTTTATAACATCTCGGCAAGCTATGCTTCAAGTGCTTCTACTAGCTCCTATGCCAACGGATATGTAACACAAACAGAATTTGATGATTTTCTAACTTCTTTAAATCTTAATGATTCTTTCTTAGTATCAGGAGGGCAAATTATTTGGAAGACTGGTTACACCTATGATGTATATCCTGCAATTTACTACATTCACGGTACTAGGTACACGTCCTCTTTAACGACAATAACCCTAGATGCTTCAGACTCCACGTTTGATAGATTTGATGTTGTAACCGTAAACGATTCTTCTAGTGTGGTTGTGGTAACGGGTACGGCATCCGTGCAACCCGCAAAACCAGACATAGAACCTAATACGGAATTGGAGGTAAGTTTCATATTCGTTGCGGCTAACTCTACTTCATCGGTTCACTTGGTTGACAAAAAGATTTATGGAGAGAATCTAAGTTATCCTAATGAATGGTCCGCTTCATCCAATACCACTAACATAAATACTAACTCTACCAATAATCCATATATCGGTAGCAAAGACGTTGAGGCCAGCAATTCTACACAAGGGAACTTGGTTCAATTCACTACAAGTAGTCAGTTCGTTCCGTCAGTAGATTCAAAGATTTATTTTGCATTTCGGTCTAAGGCATCATGGGCAGGCCCTAAATCAATTAGAATAGGATGGTTTAGCACTAGCTCATTAGTCGGTAATTATGTCACGTTAGACGATGGAGTGAACACATTCTCTAGTGGACTTACTTCAGGTTATCAGCCAATGGCAATTCCGCTTTCTAACTTCTCACTTCCTACAAATGCCAATGTTAACAGTTTGCGGTTTGAAGTAAGAGGAGGTGGTGGAAATATCGGTTGGTACTTAGATGAATTGCATTATCAAGAAGGAGCACCGACAACGATACCTAATTTGTTGAGTGCTTCCTATGCGTTAACGGCAAGTTATGCACCTACTTCAAGCTATGCTCTATCGGCGTCATTTTCTTTGAATGCGGGAGGAACGGTATCTAGTAGCATATCGTCAAGCTTTGCTTCTAGTTCTATCAATGCGGTTTCTTCTAGTTATGCTCTGACTTCATCCTATTCCAGAACTTCGGATACGGCTTCAAGAGCAGACAACTTTGACATTCAAGGCAACTTGACTTTCAAGGAAGGATTTAAAGTTTCCGAAGCAGGAACTAATCTAGCAATTGAAAACACGTTAGGAGATGCGGCAATTACTTATGGTAGCAATTTATTAGTAACAATCCCTTATGTAGTTTCTAATGATGCAATCATTGACAACACACACACTACGGCAAGTACACTTGTTGCATTTGACGTTAATAGAAGTCTGGTTAGTGCTACTGCAAATACGCTTTACAATCTTTCGGCAAGCAATGCTTTAACTGCTTCATTCGCTTTAAATGGTGGTTCATCGGGAATAGTATCGGCAAGTATATCATCAAGCTTTGCTTCAAGTTCCATATCTTCTTCTTTTACTCTTACTGCTTCCACGGTGCCTTTGACCAATTTGCAAATTGCTTTTGGTTCACCATCAAATCTAATTAGCAGTACCAATGCTTTGTATTATTCTGGTAGTTCTCTCTGGATGACTCAACCGATTACCACCAGCAATTACATGCAAATAACTCCTGGCGTAGATGGGTCTGGTATAGCAAGTATCCAAGGTGGTGGTGGTGTATCCGTTCTTAATTTGAATAACGTTCTCTACTTGGCATCTTCTCAAGAAGTGTTACCAACTCATGCGTACACTGCTTCTATCGGGAGAATCAATTATAGTGGTGGAACATATAAAGATATTGTTGCACAAAACTTTTACGTTCAAGGATACGATGACGGAACAAGACTACTGATTCAGCATAGCGGAATTTCTGGCTCGGCAAGTTTCAATGCTACTAAAGGAGCGGGACCACAATGCCCAATAGTCTTTAAGATGAATGGAGTAGATGCTCTTAAGATAACACAGTCTGCCGTATTCCCGAATGATTCTACAAAGTATTTTGATGGTACTGGTACTTGGAGTACACCAATCAGTGTTTCAATAGCGTCTAGTTCTATCAGTTCTATCAGTGCTTCATATTCACTAACGTCCTCTTATGCTCTGAATACGGGATTAACATCTACACAAATAGCTTTCGGTTCAACAGCAAATAAAATAACAAGTAGTAATCAATTACTGTTTGATGCCGATGCTACTAGTAATTCTTTTTATATTCAAACAAGCGAAAGTAAATATGTAAGAATTATTGCTAGTAATACTGGTATTTCTCAAATTCAACTAGGCGGTGGTACTGGATTACTTCTAGTTGCTAACGCATTATATTTCTCTGACGATCAAGTAAATCCTTTCAGGGGTTATACATCTTCACTTGGAAGTATTGGTTATAGTGGTGGAACGTTTAAAAACATTGTAGGAAGCAACTTTTATGTTCAAGGATATGATGACGGTACAAGAATGTTGATTAGGCATAGTGGAATTTCCGGGTCTGCAATTTTTAATGCTACTAAAGGAACTGGTACTCCACAATGTCCGATTGTATTTCAAATGAACGGAGTAGATGCGTTTAAGATAACTCAGTCTGCCGTGTTTCCAAATGATTCAACTAAGTTCTTTGACGGTACGGGGACTTGGAGCACACCGTCAGTTAGTGGTTCAAGCGCAATAAGCAGCTCATACGCTGCAACGGCAAGTGTATTGCTCGGCTCTATAGTGTCGGCTTCCTATTCTCTTAGTTCCAGTTATTCTATTAGTTCCAGCTATGCTCCATATCTACATTACACAGTGTCTATCGCTAATACTAGTACACAGTCTCTTTTGGTACTGCCAAATGATACGAACAATGGATTATTTATAAATTATGTTTTGACTAACGGCACTAGCTTAAGAGCAGGTAATTTAATGGTAATCTATACAAGTGCCTCAGTGGACTTCAACGAAATGGTTACAAAAGATTTAGGTTCTTCTACCGATGGAATAGCTATCGTTGCTGACTTGAGTGCATCTTCAGTAAGAGTAAATGCCCAGAACAGTCTTACCGGGGCATACACGATTGTTTATCATTATGATTCTATGTAACAGTAATATCTTTCTCTAACCGCTGGAATTCTTTTATCAATTCTTGAAACCGTTTCTTGTGCTGCCAGGTCAAGTCTTGTTCCCACTGAAAGTAGGCATTCAATAAATCAAGCTGACAGTGATGTAATAATTGTTTTCGGTCCTCTGACATATAATCCGTGTTCTCTCTTATACTGTTTGGTGAATGCTTTGGTTGCTTCTATTAGGTCTATCGGTCCAAGTACGGTAAATGACTTATGCCCTAAAGCTCGTTGCTTTTCGTATTGTCGTTTATAGAGCTTGTAATGCATTTTATTTATAGCACCAGTTTTGCGTCTAAGTGTTTCTTGTCCATTCTTTCTATACTTTGGATGGTGCCTTCCTTTAATAATCATATCCGAAGTATTATCTTGAGCATTACCTAGAAATAGATGGTATGGATTTACGCACGGTGGATTGTCGCAATGATGGCATACAAAGAATCCTTGTGGAATTGGTCCGTTATGTATTTCCCATGATACCCTATGGGCAACTTTATTAGAAATTTGACCATACCCTTGCCTTAATGCTCCTGTCCATATCCAACATCCATTACCTACGGATTTCAAAACATATCGCCAGAACCTTTCTTCAATAGGTATCTTCTTTTTAGGGTGGTTTACATGAGCACACGATTTGCAGAAGTTCTGTTGTTTAATAGTGCGGGTTACATAGTACTTGGACGTATAGAACAATTCTTTATTACACTTGGGGCAATTTCTTTTGTATTCACTCATGTACTATAAATAGTTACACGCTTGAGCAAACAACTATTTATTTAATCTTCTTTAGCACTAACGAAGTAATATTTATTTGGGACAGTCGGTTTAATCTGGATAGTGAAGGATTAAAGGAATGAGAAAAAAAGGGAAAATATACTTCGGTCAAGAGACTGAAGACGCAATCGTGTTATACAATAACACGGAAGATATGGCTACCCGTAATCAAATATTCAATGACAGAATCCACAAACCGCTTTCCAAGATGATAGAGAATATTACCAACACATACAAGACTAGCTATTCAGAATTATCTTGGGACAATATGCAAATGGATTGTTTAAGCTTTCTAGTAGAGAAATTGCCTACCTTCAATCCTAACTACATCGGGAAGGATGGGAAGAAGGGTAGAGCGTTTTCTTATTTCTCAGTGATCGCAAGGCACTATTTACTATTGAATAGTCAGAACACCTACAAAAGATTTCAAAGACACGTACCAATTATTGAATATGAAAATGATGTAGAAAATGATGGTATTGAAACGAAGGATGGATTTGCCGTTTTAGAAAGTACCGATGATTACTACCGTCATAAAGAACATCGTGAATACATGAAACTTCTGATAGAGTACTATGAAAAGAACAGAGAAAGTATTTTTAGGAAAAGGCATCTTCCCATCGTGGACCATGTACTAGAGATATTGAAGTCTGACGGGGCATTAGTGGATTCTTATAAAGTAAGATATATTCGTAATTGCATTAAGAATACGTTGACCGATAGAAGTATTCCGTTTAGCAGACCAGCCATAAATGTTGTGCTTAAGAAAATGAGAAGTCATAACGAGAAACTTAAAATGAAATATCTTCAATACGGGCATTTCCAGAACAAAACAAATGTGAGAGTGGAAATGGACAATAAACAATATCAGAAGGAGTATCGCCGAAAACATAGGGAACGGCTTAACCAGTATCAGAATAATCGCCGCCGAAAGAAAAATAACCTCCAGCCATGGCTGGAATTTCCAGAAGAATCTAAATGTCAGCGCACATTAGAATTAGTTAGTCCTCTATCTGTTCCAGACCTCTTGTAAAAAATCGGATAATCAGAGATAAGCACAACCCGAAAATGGATGTTGTGCGAAAACTTGAAATTGAATTCACCGACTTACCCGCATTCACGGTGCCGTTGGTGGTGGTGGATTCAGACCAAAAGGAGAAATTTCAATTTCTTCTCTCCGCATTCTTTTTTCTGGCAGTGCTGGCGGTATCGGTTACAGTTCTAACGGTCCTAATACTCACACTCATTCATTTATGAAAACACTCCTTTTGGTAATGCTCATTTTGGTTCTCTTTGTCTTACCTTCCTACGGTCAATCCAAAGCTATTGACGCAACCGTTAAGCAGAAGTCAGAAGAAAAGGAAGGTCTTAAAGATGAAATGGACAATGAAGGTTTCATCGTGATAAAGAGCCTTGACCGTTACCGAATAGTGCAAACCTTTTTGGGCATAGACACACCACCAGAACGGCAGACCAATGGTAACTATACTGTTTGGATTGACCCGCTAGGCAAACAGAGAGATGAAGAAATAATAAAGGTAAAGGATTATCGTGAAATCGTCAGAGTGAAGGGAAAATTGTATGATATTCAGAATGACTCCCTTTTTCTAATTAAGCAGAAAAACGGGGACTGGCGTCAAGCGGGTAGAGGTTGCTTCTTGTTTGAAACTGATAATCTAAAATCAAGATGCTTCAAGTTGAATGACGGAAGGATTATCATGATAAGATGGAAATTTGATAATGGAAAGTTGAGTGGAGCGAAAATCTATCCTTCGGGAACCGTTATCAATAATGATGAAGTCGGACAGCCAGTATCAGAAGCACAATACAAAAAGTATATTGCCGAAAAAATCAAAGAACCTCAGAAAAAATAACACTTAATAAACTCCCGATATGTCAGAAACCAAACAACCCAAATTGACCAGAGCCGAGCAAGAAATATTACTCGTTATCAGTGCCGAAAATTTGCAAGTTGCCAACGATAACTTGGAATCGGCAACGAAGTATTTAACGACCGCTAAAGATATGTTGGCGAGTTTCCAGCAAAGTTTTTTCGGTAAGGAACAAGTCCACGTCTCTAGGAAACACCGTTGACCCGAAAACCCGTCATGGGGATTAACCAAATGACGGGTTTTGCTTTGTACCAGTACTCCGCCACATACCCCGTATTTCTTCTTATACGGTCAATACAGCGTGTTTGATTCACCCAGTGCTCAACACAGTTCAAAGAACCACTTGAACCACTTAACAAGCGTTAAGCATTTGTCCAAGATTCCGATTATCGTTAGCACCGCCATAAGCTTTCGCTTAAGCCCTCTTTTATTTGATAGTTTCACATACAATCTAATGGTAATCCCGTCTGGAAAACAATTGATTTTCTTCAGAAGGCATATTCCCGAGGGGTTTATTTTCGGTCTTTTTTAACTTTTTTTTTATGCCCTTGAAACCCTTGATTTCACGGTGTTTATGTGGGTGTAGATATGTCAAGTCCATCTCGGCCATATAGACCACACCACAGCCGCCCTCACCGATTTGTTGAAGGAGTTTGTAACGGCCGATACGGTCGCCGGCCCTTTCTCCAGGCGCCGTAACGTTCGGCAAGGGGTTTGCCGGGGCTAAATCTTCTAAAGACCGCTGCGCTCCAAGGGCGGGAGATTGCAGGAAGGTCTCCGCTTCTTCGCTGGCTCGAAGGAGGTTCTCGACCCGTTGGCGCAGCGCCGCATCACCAGCGCAAGTCTCGTCCAGGTACGCGGCGCGCTCACCGGCTGCCAATCGCCGGGCTGCGCTGAAAACGGCCACCTCGCGATCAATTGGGGCATTCATCGAAAAAAGTCATGCTCTACCCTCCAATGCGAAAATCCAGACCAAAAGGCGCAAGAGGATTATCGGACAAGGGCAAATGTAAGGTTTGGACAATTGTTCCTTTATTCCCAAGCCAAATGGCGAAGGACCTTAATTGTGTTGCCGGGCTTATCTACCTTGTTAGATTCTGACTTTGAAAATCTCGTGAAAACATCTCGCAGGTTTCTCAGGCACGACGGAATGCTTAAACGCGGAGGACGCGAAGGTTTACGCAGAGCAAACTCGGTCAGCCTGGCCTCCGCCTCCTCTGCGGGGACCTCTGCGCCCTTTGCGTTAAAACAACACTGCCCGAGAAATTTCAAATCTCTTTGGCTAGAATTAAGGGCGACCCGCCGGGTCACCTTCGCGACGCTTGCCCCAGACAACCTCGCCGAGCTTGCCCGCGTGGCGGCAGGCGATGTTGCGGACATGGAAGAGGCCGTGGTCGCGGAACTCCTCCGGTCCGCCAGCCGGCAGGCTACTCGAGGTGTTTCCGAACTCCCTGCCCAATGAAAACGCCTGCCATCAAAAGGCTGCGGGAAAAACTCGCTGCGGACGAACCGATCTACGGCCTGTGGGTCACGTTGGAGTCGGCCAGCATTTCAGAAATGGCCGTCGCGCTCGGCCTCGACTGGATTGTCATCGATGCCGAACACGGCCACCTCGGCTGGAAGGAAATCCTCGAACACATTCGCGCCACCGTGCGCAGCGACACAGTTGTGCTGGTGCGCGTCGCCGAGTTGAACGCCGGACTCATCAAGCGCGCGCTCGACATTGGCGCTGATGGAATCGTCGTTCCGTGGGTCGAGACTGCCGAGCAACTCAGGCAAGCATTGACGTTTGCCACCTATCCGCCAGAAGGTCTGCGCGGCATCGGGGCGGAGCGCGCGACAGGTTGGGGACAATGTCTTGTCCAGCACACAAAGGAAGCCAACGAGCATGTTCTGGTCGTACCGATTATCGAGACTGTAACCGCCGGTCGCAATATCAATCAGCTCTGCCAGGTCAGCGGCGTAGAGCTTTTTTTCTTCGGACCGGCGGACTACTCCTCGACTGCAGGTTATCGGGGACAGTGGGAAGGACCTGGAATTGCGAAAGAACTTCTTGCCATCGAAGACAAGCTGCGCGCTCACGGCAAACACTGCGGCATCATGGCAACGAGCCAGGAAAACCTGATCGAACGCCGCTTGCAGGGTTTTCGGATGTTAGGTCTTGGCTCGGACACTGGATTACTTTTGCGCAGTCTTCACGCGGCGCTCGGCGTCGTCGGGCAAGACCGGCATATCGCGCCGACTTTTGTGCCGGAGAAGGCCGCGCTCCCGATTAGCCATGAATAAATTCATCGTCACGCTGACCGCCGATTTCTACGACAGCAAAGGCGCCGCAAGGTATCAGGACATCGGGCTGTCGGTGCTTGCGGAGCATCCGCACATCGACCAGCGCGTTTTCCAGGAGCATCGCAAACAAATCAGCGCAGACCAGATTGGCGACGCGCAAGGCGTGATTGTGCTGACGCCGGCAGTCACCGCCGAGAGCGTGTCGAAGGCAGACAATCTTCTGGTCATGGCGCGGTTCGGCGTCGGTTATGATTCGGTGGATGTCAAGGCCTGCACGGCCGCTGACGTGCTCGTAACCATCACGGCTGGCGCAGTGGACCGGCCTGTGGCCGAGGCGACCATCGGCTGGATGATTGCGTTGTGTCATAACGTGCGCGTCAAGGACAAGCTCGTTCGCACGGGCCAGTGGGACGAACGCTCGAAATACATGGGCCGCGAATTGCGCGACCACACGCTGGGTGTGATCGGCCTCGGCGGGATCGCGCGCAAGACGATTGAACTGCTGCGCGGTTTTGGCATGAAGCGGCCATTGGCATTTGATCCGTTCGCCAACGCGGCGATGGCTGCGACGCTCGGTGTGCGCCTTGTCGCGTTGGAAGAGTTACTCCGGCAAGCTGACTTTGTTTCCATTCATTGTCCGCTCACCGAGAAGACGCGCGGCCTCATCGGGGCGCCGGAGTTGGCATTGATGAAGCCGGACGCGTATCTATTGAACACCGCGCGCGGCGGCATCGTGGACGAGGACGCGCTTTACGAGTCGCTGAAGAACCGGCGGATCGCGGGAGCGGCTCTCGATTGCTTTGCGCAAGAGCCGGTCACCTCGCCGCACCGCTTCGGCGAGCTGGATAACGTGCTGCTTGCGCCTCACAGCATCGCGTGGACGGACGAGATGTTCCGCGACATTGGCCGGGCCGCGTGCCAGGTGATGGTGGATTTATCGACCGGAAAACAGCCGCGCGGTGTGCTAAACCCCGAAGTCTTTGACCAGCCGTCTTTCCAGAAAAAATGGAAACGGTTTATCCAACGGGTGCTGATATGAGTAAAGAGTATTCTTTTTCTGACGAGCAGATCGAGCAGTACCGCAACGAGGGATTCGTTGTCGTCGAGCGCCTGTTCGACGCCGACGACCTGGCGCGGGTTGACGCGACGATCCGGCAGATGACGGACCAGGCTCTTTCCAGCGGTGACCACAGCAAGGTCCTCGAGCTGGAGCCTGAGCCTGTGGATGGGCAGCGCGTTCCCCGGCGAATCTACAACCCATACGACCAGCATGAAACCTTCCGCGGCTTGGCCCACGACCCGCGCCTGCTCGACAAGATCGAGTCACTCATCGCCGGCGACTTCAACCTGCAGCACAGCAAACTGAACATGAAGCCGGCGAAAGTCGGCTCAGCGGTCGAGTGGCACCAGGACATGGCCTACTTCCCGCACACCAACGACGATCTGGTGACCACACTCGTCTATCTCGACGACGCAACCGAGGAGAACGGATGCTTGCAGGTCCTGTCCCGCCACCACACGCATTACTTTGACCACGCCGGCCCCGAAGGACGCTTCGCCGGAATGATCACCGAGGACCTGAGCGAGTTCGGCAAGCCCAGGAGTCTGCCGGCCCCGGCGGGAAGCGTAATCTTCATGCACTGCATCACTCCGCACAGCTCGCTGCCCAACCGCTCAAGCCGGCCGCGGCGGACTCTGATTTATGAGTATCGGGCCAACGACGCATTCCCGATTTACTACGGCGAGATGACCAATCTGGCCGAGGCAAAGTTCCGTCCGATCCGCGGCAAGCCCGCGCGCTTTGCCCGTTTCGGCGGCCCGCGCCCGATGATCCCCAGCGTCGGCAGATACACCTCCTTGTATGAGTTGCAAAGTCAGGCGAAAGCCCAGGTGAAATCTTGATCATGATTACACGCCTTCAAAACCAAGTAGCTTGGATCAGCGGCGCCGCGTCGGGCATGGGCGAGGGCATCGCGCGGCTGTTTGCCCGCGAGAATGCCGCCGTTGCGCTGGTGGACGTGCAAGCTGCCAAGGGCCAGGCCATCGCCGAGCAGATTCGCGCCGAGGGCGGCCGGGCGATCTTCATCGAGTGTGATGTCAGGCACGAGACCTCGGTGCACTCCTCGATCGAGCAGACGGTTCGGGAGTTCGGCAGGCTGCATATCATCGTGAACTGCGCGGGAATCGTCCAGGTCAAGCTCCTGCACGAACTGGACGAGGCTGACTGGGACCGGCTGATGGACATCAACGTCAAATCAATCTTCCTGTCGATCAAGCACGGCATCGCGCATCTGAAGAAGAATCCGCGCAGCTACGTGGTGAATATCGGTTCGATTGGTAGTTTCATCAGCCAAAGCTCCACTCCCGCGTACATCGCGTCCAAGGGTGCCGTGATGATGTTGAGCAAGTCGATTGCGCTCGATTACGCCGCCGACGGCGTGCGTTGCAACTGTGTCTGTCCCGGGATCACCGACACACCGATGTTGCGCGAGCACTTGAATGCGACCGCCGATCCGGAGGCTACGTTGCGGAACCGGCTGCACCGCGTGCCGACGGGCGTGGCGCTGACGCCGCACGACGTCGCCAAAGCCGTGCTCTATTTCTCCTGCGAAGACTCCGCCGGCATCACGGGAACATCGCTCGTCATTGACGGCGGGTACCTCGCGGCAGCCGAGTGGGAACACCCGGGCAAGACCCGATTCATGGAACCGCTATGAAGCAAAGCCATCAATTTCTTCCATTTCCTGATCCAAAAATTCATCCTTATTAATTTATGAAACCATCATCACTCCTCTCCCGCCGCGACTTTGCGCGGCGAACCGTATCCGCTCTTGGCCTTACTCTCATGGGCCTCGAACTGAAATCCCACGCCGAAAACACCACTCGCCATCGCTTTCTTTGCTGCGATTACCAGGGCAACAAGGTTGCCATCATCGCGGCGGATGGCTCAATCGAATGGGAGTTTACTGCGCAGACGCCACAGGACTGCTGGTTCTTGCCGAGCGGCAATGTGCTCTTTTGCTATAGCAACGGCGCGAAGGAAGTGTCTCGCGAAAAACAGGTGGTCTGGGAATACAAAGCTCCCGCCCAGGCGCAGTGCCACTCCTGTCAGCCGTTGCCCGACGGCCATGTGCTGGTTGCGGAATGCGGCATGAGCCGGCTGATCGAAGCCGGGCCCGACGGCAAAGTGGCAAAGGAAATCAAGGTGGCTTCGCAGGCCAAGAACATGGGCCACCAGTTCCGGGGCACGCGCAAAACCGCCGATGGGCATTACTGGGTCTGTTTGATGGACGAGAAGAAAATCGTGGAGCTCTCGTCCGCCGGCGCGCTGCTCCGTGAAATTCCGGTGGACGGTTTTCCGCACGCTGCGATCAAGCTGCCGGACGGACATCTGCTCGTCACGCTCGGAACTGCCGGGAAGGTCATCGAACTTGATGCCAACTTGAAAATTGTCTGGCAACTCGGCGAAAACGAGGCGCCGGGAAATCCTCTGCGACTGCCCGCCGGATGCCAGCGTTTGGCCAACGGGAACACGATTGTCTGCAACTATCTCCCCGGCCCCTTCATGGGCAAACAACCCCAGGCTTTTGAAGTGACGCGCGACAAACGTGTCGTCTGGGAATTTACCGACCACGCGCGCTTCAAGACCGTCAACCAAATCTATCTCCTCGACATATCCAGCGCCGGGGAGAAGGGCGCGGTGCTCCGTTGAACTCGAATTCCGAATTAGAAGGGGGAGCGCGCCCGACTCGGGCGCAGTTTTCCGCGCCCTCGCGGAAAACATCCGGCGCATCAAAATGTTCCGCTCGTCCACCCATCGTCGTGTGCCAGATGCTGGCCGCGAGGCGCGGCCAGCAACGCCCGGGGCGGGCGCGCTCCCCAACTGCAGAGTTCGGATTCAAAACCAACTGAAAGGACGGAAATGAAATCAGCCAACCGAATAAAGAAACCCCGGGTGATTCGCCGTGCGTTTACGCTGCGCCTGAAACCAGGACGATTCGCCAAGTACAAGCATTACCACGATAACATCTGGCCGGAACTCGTCCGGGAAATTGAAGCCTGCGGCATCGCTCAGATCACAACTTTCGCGGACGATCTGCAGCTTTTTCTGTACTCCGAGATTTACGACCAGAACGGCTGGGACAAGTTGTGGAGTTCCAAAATTCACGACGAGTGGGCCAAGTACATGGAACCGCTCATGCAATTTCGTCCCGATGGGAAGGTCGATGCCGGACCGTTGAGTGAGATTTTTCATTTGGAGACGGCCGCCGGCCAGCCTCGGAAGACGGCACATCTAAAGTCCAAGTGAACGGTTCGCTGAAAGGCAAAGTGGCCGTCGTCACCGGCGCGGGGCGGGGCCTGGGCCGACAGACCGCGCTCCATCTGGCCGCGCATGGAGCCGAGGTCGTTGCGGTTTCCCGCAACGAAAACCAATTGCGTCAGACCGAGCAAATCATCAAACAAGCCGGGGGTGTGGCGCAGGCGCTGCCAGCCGATATCAGCCGGCCCGAGGCTGTGGAGGAACTGAGGAAGGAAGTAGAACAACGCTTTGGAGTTGTCTCCATTCTGATAAATGCCGCCGGGATTTTCGGCCCGATCCAGCTCATTAAGGACAGTGACGCAAAACGTTGGATGGACACTCTGTCTGTTAATTTATTTGGCCCTTATTTTACTTGTCGCGCATTTGTCGGCGGAATGATTCAAAACCGGTGGGGTCGGATCATCAACTTCACTTCGGCTGCCGCGTTGCACCCACCCGGCCCGCTCAACAGCGCGTATGCGACGAGTAAAGTTGCGCTTAACCAATTCACTCGACACCTCGCCGCCGAGTTGGAAGGAACGGGCGTGACCGCCAATGTTCTTCATCCTGGCGATGTAAAAACTGAGATGTGGGCGACGATTCGTACGGAGGCTGAACGGATGGGACCTGAGGCGGAAGCTTATCGGAGCTGGGTGCGCTGGGTGGAACAGACCGGCGGTGACGATCCGCAGAAAGCGGCTGACCTCGTGCTCCAGTTGCTGAGCGATAAGGCTGCGGCTACCACCGGCAAGTTTCTTTGGATCGAAGACCCCCTGCAATCGCCGATTCCCAGTTGGGGCGACGCCGCCGGTGCTCAGCCGTGGCGTGAATTGTAATTTCAATGCACTACCAAAAGCCCGGTGCCTGGCGTCGTCTGCTGGCGTTCGACGAGATCGGCGTCGTCGTTGCACTGTTGAGCGTGTGCGGCCTTCTTTGGTTGCTCGCCGGCGACCAATTCGTACAGCCCACGAATTTATTGCAGGTTGCCCGGCAAGCTTCGAGTTACGGCATCATGGCCGTCGGCATGGTGCTGCTTTTGTCCATGGGCGAGATTGACCTGTCGGTCGGCGCTATTCTCACACTGGTCAATATTGTCACGGCCGTCGCACTTCGCGAAGGGATGCCGATGCCGCTCGCCGTACTGGTGGGTTTGGCGACCGGCGCGACGTGCGGCCTTGCCAACGGCCTGCTGGGTGTGCTGCTGCGAGTCCCGACGATTATCATTACCCTGGGCACGATGAGTGTCTTCCGCGGCCTCGCTCTCGTGTTATCCAAGGCGACACCAGTTGGCAATTTTCCAAAGGACAACCTGCTGTTCAATCTCGGCAGCGGCAAGGTGCTGGGCGTGCCCACGAGTGTGTTGGTCATGCTTGCCGTTGGGTTGGTCGGGCATGTGATACTGGGCCACACGGCGTTCGGCTGGCGCGCGCAGGCGATCGGCAGCAACGCGCAGGCCGCACGATTCTCAGGCATCTCACTCGACCGTTATCGGGTCGCGGGCATGACGATCATGGGTTTGGTTGCCAGCATCGCCGGAGTTATGGAACTGGCGTTCCTCCAGTCGGGCAGTCCGACGACCGGGCAAGGATACGAGCTTTACGTGATAGCCTCGGCAGTCATCGGCGGCACGGCCCTGAGCGGCGGCAGCGGTTCGGTGGCGGGCGGAATCCTGGGCGCGCTGCTGATCGCCGTGATCCGCAACGGATTGGTGCTGCTTGAATTCTCCG
>Ga0134124_10001824_pt1 | contig 17156 bp, 14 predicted proteins | sample KB304_FD_96880 | JGI IMG/M metagenome (GOLD analysis project Ga0134124, IMG submission 96880) | Terrestrial soil microbial communities without Nitrogen fertilizer from Kellogg Biological Station, Michigan, USA - KB3-0-4 | ecosystem: Environmental > Terrestrial > Soil > Unclassified ...
AGCTGCAGGCAATTTCTCGAACGTCAAAGGCATTGGTTCTGGTACGTTTGAGTACCGAATTGATTGTGGCCCCGGTTACCGCGTCTACTTCGGCAAGGATGGCGAGCGTTTGGTCATCTCGCTAGGCGGCGGAACCAAAAAGCGACAGCAGCACGACGTTAGTGCCGCCTTGGTCAATTGGCTCGATTACAAACGAAGAAAATAGGAGACGGACGTGCCTCTCACCCGTGACTTCAAAGAGACGATTCGCGCACGCGCGATCCGAGACAAGAAATTCCGCAAGGAACTTCTACGCGAGGGTGTCGAGTGCATGCTTGCCGGTGACACCGCGACCGGCAAAACCATTTTGCGCGACTACATCAATGCGACCGTCGGCTTCGCCAAAGTCGCGCAGGCCACACGCATCCCCCCGAAAAGCCTGATGCGAATGCTCGGGCCCTCCGGTAATCCGCGAGCTGACAATCTCTTCGAAATTGTCAGCTTCCTCCAGAGCCGTGAAGGCGTTCGCTTCCACGTTCGGACGGAACTCACCTGAGACACCAGGCGACGTACATCCTACTCTTATGCACTTATCCGGCGGAACCGCCGCATGAGAGAACGAATCTATGATCGGACAGTGCAAACTCTGCCTGACGGCCGGCGTCGAACTGCAAGACAGCCATTATCTCTCGGTCGGGATTTATCGCATTCTCCGTGACGACACAGAGAAGAATCCGAATCCGTGGCTCCTGACAAAGAATGCGACGGTCCAAACCTCACGCCAACTCAAGGCCCATCTGTTGTGCCCGGGATTGCGAACAACGTTTATCCAGGAACGGTGAGAACTGGCGCTACTGCAAACCTGCTATTGGAAAAAACGGAAAAATCAAACCCGATTGGGGCGACGTGGCAGTGCTCCGAACAGGCGATGTATTGGTGGAAAGTCCGATTCATCGGACTCTGAGCAATACATCACTGCCTCGACGATCCTGCCCTTTCTGCTTAAAGAACCGGACTTGTTAAGCCACGAAGAACCGTCGCCAGGCGTTGTGCCAAAATCTATGCCGCTTGAGCGCTCGTCATCGCGGAGAGCGTAGTGCACCGTCTGATCGAGTGGGCAACCGGGCGCTCCGCAACTTTCCTGATGGCTGGACATCTACTCAGGAGGACACGAGGTCCGCGAAAACCAATGAAAATTCCACTTGTTTCGGTGATAGTCGTGCTCTCGATTTCGATTGGGGCCTGGATATTGGCGCTTGCACCGCAACCTCTCCATGGGTCAGATGCTGGCTCGGATGTTCGTACTCCGGTGCTGGTGGAACTCTTCACATCGGAGGGGTGTTCCAGTTGCCCCCCAGCCGACAGGTTTCTGCAAACGTTGGATAGGCAACCCGTACAGGGTGCAGAGATGATCGTGCTCAGCGAGCACGTCGACTACTGGAATCATATTGGCTGGAAGGATCCGTACTCTGCTCGCTTCTACAGCCAGAGGCAGAGCACCTATGCCCAGCGCTTTGGCTTGGACAGCGTCTACACTCCGCAAATGGTAGTGGATGGGACGAGCGAGTTTGTCGGCAGCAATTCTGGACTGGCAGACAAGGCCTTTCGGAAGGCCTTGGGCGTTCCCAAGCTTTCGGTCCGTTTGTCCTCGATCTCCGCAGACGCCTCAAATACCTTGCACGCCCATCTGGAAACCGGAGCACTCGATGCTTCCTTTGGCTCGCGAGAGGCGGACGTGTACGTTGCGGTTGCTCTGAACCGTGCGGAATCGCAGGTGTCGGGGGGCGAGAACGCCGGTCACAGACTGGCGCACGTATCCGTGGTCAAAAGTCTTACGAAGGTCGGTGCTCTGAAGCAAGGGCAGGTTCTGGCGCAGGACGTTCAGCTCAGGCTGGGTCCTGGGTCAGACTCCACTGGTCTGCGCGTGATCGCATTCGTTCAAGAACCCCGGCAGGGCCGCGTGCTCGGGGCCGCTTCGATGCTGGTCAATACACGGTAAAAACAAAATCAGGCTTGGTCCACCCTCACTGCCAGCTCGGCTTTCCAATTCTGCGGGAGTGCGCCTACGTCCATTGCTCGATGAAGAAGTTCCGGATCGCGTTCTTGGCCAAGGTAGAGGCGCACGATGTCCACGACGGTGACTCGATGGGGATCTCGACTCAAAATCTCAACCTCCGATCCCGCCTGGACTTCTCCTTCCTCGACGACCGCAAAGTAGAAACCGCTTCGCTGACTCGTCAAGAAATGCTTGATGATGTGGTCGCAGTCAAATCGCAAAGCCAATTTGTAACAGGGCATGCGGGGTTGGGTAACCATCAGAATGGCAGACCCGACTCTCAAACGATCACCGATGCAAAGCGTCTCTTCTGCTAGCCCTTCTGTGGTGAGATTCTCACCGAACTTGCCCCACGAGAACGGCACCTCTGGCAGCTTCTTCCGCCAGTACTCGTAGTGCTCGGCAGGATACGCGTATACGGCTTTCTCGGCCCCGCCGTGTACAGTGACGTCTGCCTGCTGATCGCCGGCAAGATTCAGTTTGCTTATCGTCACGGGCTTGTCCACGGGGTCTTTGAAGATTCCAGTCTGGACGGTCATACCCTTCCAGATAACTTCACGTGGAAGTCCCACATTGACAGAAATGACTTGCACAGATGCTCCCCCTCAAGTAATGCCAAACGAGGCAGGGGCCGCGTTAGCCCGCGGCCCTGCGGTGAGTGTGGTTGGCGAGCCCATGTTCCTATTGGGCTCTGAGTTGGTGAATCATCCTCACGCAGCGCTGACCTGCGTTGTTAGCTTGCGATTGAGGAACTCTCGAATGGCGTCGGCGATCTCGCGATGATGCGTTTCCAGCGCGAAATGACCTGTGTCGTAGAAGTGTACTTCAGCGTTCGGGTTGTCGCGCTTGAACGCTTCAGCCCCTGGCGGCAGAAAGAACGGGTCGCTCTTACCCCAGACCGCGAGCAGTGGCGGCCGTTTTGTACGGAAGTACTCCTGGAACTTCGGGTAGAGCGCGACGTTGCTGGCATAGTCGAGGAACAGATCGAGCTGGATCTCATCGTTGCCGGGCCGGGCCAGCAGCGCGGAGTCAAGCCGATACGCTTCCGGCGCCACCAGCGTCTCGTCTTGGACGCCATAAAGGTACTGGGATGTGGTCGCCTCCGGTGTGAGGAAGTCGCGTAACGCAGCGCGATTCTCGGGTGTTGGTTCCTTCCAGTACTTCTGAATCGGGTTCCAACCCTGGTTCAGACCCTCTTCATAGGCGTTGCCGTTCTGCGAGATGATAGCGGTGATCCGCTCCGGATGCGCCAAGGCCAGCCGAAGCCCCACGGGCGCGCCGTAGTCGAAGATGTAAATCGCGTAGCGTTCGAGACCGATAGTCTGTGTGAAGGAGTCGATGACCTTCGCCAAGTGCTCAAACGTGTAGCGGAAGCGTTTGCGTTCAGGTGCATCCGAGAAGCCGAAACCCGGGAGGTCGGGCGCGACCACATGATAGCGGTCCGCCAGCGCAGGAATGAGGTTCCGGAACATGTGTGACGACGTCGGGAAGCCGTGTAACAGGAGTAGCGTTGAGGCGGTTTTCGAGCCGGCTTCACGATAAAAGATCTTGGAGCCGTCGACGAGTACATGTTGGTAGCTAGTCATGATGTGTCTCCTCAGAAGATTTGGCCGAGTGGCACGCGACCAGAGCGCCGGTCAAACAACCTTTCTGGCCGCTCATACCATCAGATTTGCTAACTGATAAAAAGATTCATTATAGGTGTTATACTGACCGCAGGATGGCCCAGACTAGGACAATTCGCCCTGCTGACTGGAGAGACGGGTTTCTCTTCGTCGCCAACCACGTCGCTCTGGACTTCGTGAACACACGGCCAGTCCAGAACGACGAACCGGTGGAGTGGCTTCCGGACTTCCCCGCGCTCTTACGCTGGTTTCAGGCAGCCAGCCTGCTGACCTCTCGTGAAGTGGCGAATCTCCAGCAGCACTGGGGCCAATCGATCCGGGCCCGGCACGTGCTGGACGCCGTCCGCGCGTTGCGGGAAAGACTGAGAAAGGAGATCCTCTCCTGGGAAGGTGGTAGTGCTGTTCACCACTCCACGGTGGATGAACTGAATCGACTGATGGCAGAGCATCCCATGCGCACCAGGCTGAAAGAGAAGGGACACTCACCCTCGACGGAATTGTGGTTCGAACCACAGCAGCCCAAAGACTTGTTTGCTCCCTTGGCGCACAGTGCCGCGATGTTGTTCGCAAATGTGGATCGCAATCGTGTCCGCAAGTGTGATCAATGTGTGCTGCACTTCCATGACACCAGCAAAAAGGGGACGCGACGCTGGTGCAGCATGCAACTGTGCGGCAACCGCCTCAAGGTCGCAGCCTATGCTGCTCGCCAACGCCTAAATGCCAACGATGGATCACGATCAGCAGGGATGGAGTAACGAGTCGCCGTTAGTTGGTCTTGACTCCACTGGAAATAATGAAAACCCGTCCAGAATGGAAGCCGTGAACGCCACTCCATCCGGAGGTAACCAGGAAGTCGGTGGTACCGTCCTTGTCCACGTCGCCCATGGTCACGGAATCAAAGCCGAACGTATCTCCAGGAATTCGGCAGGTGAAGGTTTTGATGAGATGACCGTCTTTGCCGGAATACAGGTACGCGCGCCCAGCGCCGACGGCCTCTTTGCTGTACTGCCAGGCACCCACGATAAGATCGGCGTGACCATCATGGTCGACGTCTCCCGCCACCGACGGGCTTGTGCCAAATCCCTCACCGGCGGTTTCACCGGTCAGCGTGAGAAGAGAGTGGCCGTCTTTCCCGGAATATACATAGACCCGACCCGTTGACGGTCCTTTTGCAGCGTTGGACCAGTCGGACGCATAGACGTCCGGCACGCCGTCGCCATCCACGTCGCCGGGTACCGACAAGAACATCGCTCCCAACGCAACTCCGGTTTCATCGGCTTCAATGGTGAACTTCGGCTTGGACGAGAGTGCGTCGTACACGTAGGTTCGGCCAGTCTGCTTGGGTCCGGCGTTGGGCGCCCCGACAAGGAGAAAGATGTGTTCTTTGTCGGCAAACCCTGCGACTGTACTGCCAAAGGCATCCCCAGCACGTTCACCACTCAACGTTAGTAGCAGGCGTCCATCGTTTCCCGAGTAGACGTAAGCCCGTCCTGCCTTTTGCCCCGCCGTATTGTTACTCGGTGCGCCGACGATCACGTCGGCAAATCCGTCGTGGTTCACGTCGCCGACGCCGGAGGCATGTCGTCCGAATTCGTCCCCCGAGTTCTCTGCTCGCAGCGTTAGGAGCACGCGGCCGTCGCGGCCCGAGTAGATCTTGGCATAGCCGCCTCCAGGAGCGCTCGCGATAACGTCAGGGATGCCGTCGCCGTTTGTGTCGCCAGCCGCTTCGACACCGGTACCGAGTTGGTCGCCCGCATAGCCATCGTCTGTCCAGAGCAACTTGCCAGACTTCGTCGAGTAGACGTAAATGCGGCCTGCCTTGTCGCCAGACTTGCTACTCGTCGGAGCCGAGGTGACGACATCCGGCACTCCATCGCCGTCAACATCACCGATGTTTCGGGCAATCCAGCCAAACTGATCGCTCGCTGCCTCGCCATCCCATTCACGGATGATCTTCACCGGTTCTACAAAAGGAGCGTCAAAGTCTGCCCGCGACGGCAAGAGGGTCGCAAAGCGTGAGTCGCTTTTCAGGGCTGTCAATTCTGGCGTCACCTCGACTGGCGTCATATCGATTTTGTGCGTTGCTTTGGCTTTGGCGAGCCAGGCGAAGGCTTGGTCCTTTTCTCCCTTCTGGGCATAGAGGACGCCCAGGTTAAAGAGCGGAGTCGGCACCGACGGGTCGACCTCGAGCGCATGTTGGTCTGCCGAGATCGCCCGGTCCCAGTTTTTCAGGTTCTGGTAGGCGAGGGCGAGCTTGCGCCATGCGCGTCCGTTGCGCGGTTCGTGAGCCGTTACCTGCTCCAGGATATTGGCGGCGCCGTCACTGTCGTTGGCCTGGAGGCGCGCGACGCCCCCGGCCAGTGTCGGTTCGGCGGCCGCTGGCTTGGGTTGCGAGGAACATCCGACACCAACGATCACGGATACAACAAGACATGTCATCCGTGTGATGACTGAGACCTTTATCGGCATAATTCCTACTTACTAGCCGATCACGGGCGCTCTCGCTATCAGAAAATTGCTCTCCGGCGAAGTCTAGGTTCTGCAGCCTTGCGGGCTCGAACGCTCGATGGGGTTTGAGCAAACTCCTGGCGGAAGGAACTGGTGTAATGACTGTGGCTGGAAAATCCCGCGTCCAGGGCAATATCCACGAGCGCTCGGCTCGACTCCATGACGCCCTCCAACGACCAGCGGACGCGTAATTTCTGACGGTATTGATGGAGGGTAGATCCTGTAGCGCGACGAAACACTCGGCATAGGTGGTACACGGATATTCCTACTTTGTTAGCGAGGTCGCGCAGCGACAGACGCTCTCCCCATTGCCGGCTGAGAACGAATTCAATATGGTGTACGATATCGCGCTGCTTCCGCCCCACAATGTGTGGTCTCGCGATCGCTGTTGTCTTGTAAGCCGATCGCACGACCTGGTCGAGCAGACCCACAACGGACTCTTCAACCATCAGTGGCTCTTTCACTACCCCGGCGATAACCTGCTCGAAAAGCCGCCGTTGTGAGAGGTATGTGGATGCGTCGGCCCAGCCGCGCGTGAAGTTGAAAGGTCGATCCGGATGTGCGTCAAGGGCTGGATCAAAGGTCCGCACTACATCCTGCACGACATCGATTTCTGTGCCGAACCAATCGCATCGGTCTCCCTCGATGCTGACCGCGTTCCTTAGATAGGCTTGACCGTGATTGTAGAAGGTCACTACATTCGGATTGGCAACAAAGGCCCGTTCGTGTTCGTGCTGAATCTCGACTGCGGTTCGTGGAAAGACGAAGCAGCAATTTCTTGCCGGCCCAGAATCGTGAAATGACGGATCATCGGGATGACAGCGGAACGCACCGACCCGGACCAAACCACTGTCGAATACGATCCGATCGATCTCGCATCTCTCGGAGACAGGCATGCTACATGGTAGTCCCTCGACCGCGGTTCCGGTCAAATGCAGCGGGAATTCTCACGGCCGATCCTGTAACTTTGCGGCCACGAACTCATCCCCTGTGTGCGCCGCAGTCTGTCGGCGTCAATTCGGCGAAAGACTCCCCAGATTGGCGAATTCCGAATGCAAGATTACCGTTCTCACATGAGTTCCCATCTTTCTTGATTTGCGTCGGTTGGGCACGAACAATTAGGTGAGACCTACGACAAGGTGCTCGCCTTGAGTCTGGGAAATGCTGCAGTTCCATGGTCGATCTTGCCGTGAAGCTCGAGATTGTTGCGCAGTCCTTCCAAGGCTGTGGGCGGGCTTTTCAATCTTGCCCCAAGCGTACGCAAGATTCAGTGCGCGGCGCAGGGTACGCAGCCCACGGTTAATACCCGATGCTGACATGGAGAGTTCTTAGCTGCAAACGCCTGTACGTGTTGGTCTGTGAGTTCATCCAGCAACAGCCCGGCCAGGGCCGATTTTATGAACATGTCGCTGCCCTGCCTGCACTAACGGTAGGTCAGAGGTTTTTGCAGCGTGCTTAGTCTGCGCGAAGGGCAGGAAATTTTTTTCAAGAATTCCTTCACCGTGGGCGCAGGCTTTCGTTCCCGGATTCCGACCTCGGCTTTGGCCAAGTTGGTGCGGTGTGCGGATTCCATATTCCGGGCGACGTAGTGAGTGAGTCAACTGTGTTGCAAATATCGCGACAAGATCATCCACAGATCAAGTCCATTCCTACCAGAAGGTCGAGGTAACTACCAGTATCGAAAGGCTCTAGTGGCCGAGCCAAGCCTATCGATCGTGGTGAGCTGAGGAGCAACTTCAAACCACGGCAGCAATTGACTGAGTTGTGTCCTGAACTTGCGTTGGCTTAGGACAGCACCGTTGACTGAACGAAGGGTTTGGCAATCCCGAGATGTTGTACAATTGCAGCCCAACTTGTAGGGCTCTTCTCTCGGACAGCAATCCCCCGTTGTTCGAAATTGAGCGTTTGATCATGATTCTGGCGGGAGACATTGGCGGTACCAAGTGCAACCTCGCTATCTTCCGGGAAGCAGGCGGCTTCACCCTTCTGCCGGTGTTTCAGCGCCGTTACGCCACCCGGGACTTTTCACGATTTGAAGATGTGATCGCGTACTTCAGCCGGCAGGCGGCGGAGCAGGGCATCGATTTAACCGGCGACGCGATCACCGCTGCCGGGTTTGGTGTAGCGGGCGCCGTGGTTGACGGGCGGTTGCACGCCAACAATTTGCCTTGGGAGCTCGATCCCCAGGCGTTGGTGCGTGAACTGGGAGTGAATCTCGAAAGCATCGTGCTGCTCAACGACGTGGCCGCCACCGCGTGGAGCCTCGATCGTCTACCGAACAAAGATCTGGCGGTCCTTAATCAGGGAGTGTTGCAGCCGAACGCGACCCGGGCGCTTATGGCAGTCGGTACGGGTCTCGGCGAGGCGCATCTCTTGTGGGATGGCCAGCAGTACCGCGTGTCTCCGTCCGAGGGGGGCTTGGCTGGTTTTGCCCCACGGACCGACCGCGAGATCCAACTCCTCATTCATTTGAAGAAAAGATTGCCTCAGGTTTGTTGTGAGGACATCCTTTCCGGACGAGGCATTCGCGCCATCCACGAATTTCTCGATCCGGCGATCCGTCATCCTTCGTTCGATGGAGCCGATGCAGATCCGGCTCGCGAAATCAGTGAGAAAGCATGCAAGCATTCCTGTCAGGTTTGCGTTGCGACCCTGGACCTATGGACAGAGGCTTACGGCTCCGAAGCGGGAAATCTGGCATTGCGTGCGCTAGCCTTTGGCGGTATTTATGTGGCGGGTGGGATCGCCCCGAAGATTCTCCCTCGCTTGAAAGATGGCACATTCTTCCGCGCATTCTGTGACAAGACCTTGCTCTCGCCAGTGCTGGCACGTATTCCGATCTATGTAGTTTTAAACGAAGATGCGCCGGTTTGGGGAGCGGCCTATCAGGCCCTAGAAGCGGGCCAGAATCGACAGTTATCCAATCCGCACCGCAAAGCCTCATAACGGTTGCCGGCGAATTCTTGTCCCAATCACTCCGCCATCTGGTAGTTGCGTAGTTGGTGACTGCTTCGAATCCGCGCGGCCAGCGCGTTATATACTGGCGCGGGAGTGTGCATGGCACAGAACGGTGGCAACGGGACTCCAGCCTACCAGAGAATTCGCAGTGTCATCTGGAAGCGTATTGAGGCGGGGCAGCTGAAACCCGGCGATGTGGTTGACTCGGAAAGAGAGTTGGCCAAGATCCACCGAGTCAGCCTGATGACTGCGCGCCATGCCCTGACTTCGCTCGAGCGCGAAGGAGTGGTGGAACGCCGGCGCGGGGCCGGCACTTTCGTAGCGCCACCCAAGATCCACTTCAACAAGCTGATGAGCTACTCCGAGCAGATGGCCAGCCGTGGCCTGGTCGCGGGCTCGGAACTTTTGTGCAACAAGATCATTGATTATGAGCCCGAGATTGCGGCGCGGCTGGCAGTCACGCCCAACCATCACCTGGTCAAAGTGGAGCGCCTGCGCCACGCTGCCAATGAGCCTTTTGCCCTGGAGGTCTGCTACCTGTCGGCAGAAGGGTTTGGCGGACTGGTTTCCGCCCCGCTAGGAAGAGGCTCTCTGTTTTCGACTCTTGAGCGCGACTTCGGAGTCGAACTAGCGCACGCTGACGAAGAAGTGGATGCCACGGCAGCGGATTCTAGGCTCGCCAACCTCCTGAGTGTTCCCCGCGGCACTCCGCTGCTGCGGATTCGCCAGGTCATTTATTCGACTAAGGGCAAAGCCACCATTTACGTGTTGGGTTTCTACCGTTCCGACCGGCATACCCTCTTGATCCGCAGGTTCCGCTAAAAAATGCGCATCCCGGTTCAGTTTTCCGGATAAATTTTGATCCAGTGATTGCGGACTTTCGGCTTCACTTTCGTGCCATTTGCGTCTGACACGATAAGATTGGTTTGTTGTTTAGGCATGTGACAGTCGATGCAGTTACTCGCAATTTCATGACCCAGCTTGGGGAAGACACCACAGCTCTCAACCTTGTGGCAGGAAAGACAGCGCTCGGAAAATGCGGCGAGATCGTGTTGCGGTCCGTGGACGTTGTGGCAAGTAGAACAGGTCATTCCTGTTGAAGTAGACGATTGGTAACAGCGGCTCCTCTTCAATAACTCCACCTGGCTGCCGTGAACGTCAATGTTGGCATTCGGATCCTGGTGCGGCAGTGCGAGATATTTATCCAGTGGTTCTCCTGGAACGTAAGTGAAGGGTCTCGCTGTGAGTTCACCGATGCCGGCGTGACAGAGTGCGCAAAGATCAATCTGGCGATCGTGCGGGAGCTTCGCCGGGTTCACGATCGCCTGAGCGATCGCGGCTGGGTCTTTCGAGGTTTGCCGGGCCACATGGTCGCGGCCCGCGCCGTGACACTTTTCGCACGAAATGCCCAGCTCGAAGCCGGAGTTGCGGTAATGATTTAGCGGGGGCGCGAGTGACTCGAAGTAGCTGGCGTGACAATCGAGACATCGAGGCAAAACGCGCCGGCTGAAGTCAGGAAAACCATCGCGATAGCCTGGGCTGTTTACCCACCGTCCCAGTTCAGTCCAATACGTCACGGGAAGCTGAAACAGTTCTTCTCCCCTCCAATAGAGATATGTTTGCCCCTTGCCTCCGGAGCCGATCACGAGGTCGAAGCGTTCGGTGCGTGAAGTCGTTTCCGGCGGTATGCCCATTACGGCGGTCTGGAACTGGCCGCCTGGGTTTGCATCCATCCGGTAAAAAAGCTCAGGGTTTGGCGTCTTAAGGATATTTTCGCCGTCGCTGAATTTTCCCAGGATTGAATTCTGGTCTGCCGGGCGCGAGGTCAGATGGTGAGCGGTGCGGAGATAACTATCAACTTTTTCCCGATGACAGGAACTGCATGCGTTGTCGCCCACGTATCCGGCTGCGGACCAGCGGTCGGTTGAGGCGCTGGCAAGAAAACACGCGGCGAATGCCAGCCATACATTCAGGATGATCCTGATTCTCAACGTTCTGGCTCCCGCTTGTCTCGCTTGATGTGGACGATGGTCGGCGTTCTGCATCCTCATTCATTATCAATATTACGTAAACAATTCTGCCGGGCCTGGTTTTTATTAACGCCGCCAAGGGCGGGTCGTCATATTCCGTTGCGGAATCGGCGGATCATAAGGGTGTGACGATCGGACCGGTACAAGCCAAGCATGTAAACCGTCGGCCTGCCGTTGGTGGCGTATATCACCTGGCGGATTCGCAGTAACGGAGCGCCACGCTGAAGGGCGAGCAGGTCCCCCGTCCGCGCGTCGGCAGCGGTAGCGTCAACTTCCTCATCGGCGTGCGCGACTTCCAAACCATAATCGTGAGCCAGTATTGAGAACAGGGAACTGCGCTCCAGGGGCGCGCGTGTCAGGCCGGCGAAATCATCCGCTGATAGATAGCAGGTCTCCAGAGCGAAGGGCTCGTTGGCGGCATGACGGAGCCGCTCCACTTTGACCAAGCGGCTGTTAAGCGGCAAGGCCAGCCGTGCCGCGATATCGGGCGCATCGTCAATCAAACGGTTGCACAGAAGGCGTGAGGCAGCGGCCAGACCGCGGCTGGCCATCTGCTCGGTGTAACTCATCAGTTTGTTGAAATGGATCTTCGGGGGCGCGACAAAAGTACCGGCCCCACGCCGGCGTTCCACCATTCCTTCTTTCTCAAGCGTCGCCAGGGCGTGGCGGGCGGTCATCAGACTGACCTTGTTAATGCGAGCCAGCTCACGCTCGGAATCCACCGAGTCTCCCGCCTTCAGCTGACCCGCTTCAATGCGTCTCAGGATTGCGGTCCGGATACGCTGGTAGGCCGGCGTTCCGTTTTTATGAATTTGCGCCATCGGTCTTTTCGATCCCCGATCGGGTAGAACTGCCCAAATCACTGCTATAGAGCGACATCCCAGCTACCAAAAATCGTATGTAGCGAACCCGGGGTCCGCACTTATCTTTCGTGTCCTGAATAGGGCCGTCTAACAGCTATATAGCTGCAGTATGCCATCGAATTGCATGGGCAGTCCAGCAAAAGCATGGGATGTTCGAAAAAAACTAACATTTTCCTCAGATAGTGCACCATAAACTGGCACTGATAGCCACTTGGAGAATCTTCCAAATTGTGGATTGCGATCTCGGCTGATCCCATTTTTCATAAGAATCACTCAGGTTGAACGAGCGCCTTGCTATAGAGTTGTCGTCGTTCAGACAAAATAATTGTGGCCCGCCGCATTTTTTTCTTGACTGTCACTCTTTTCGTGCTATATAGCATCAACATCGTAGTTTAGTCAGGCAAGACACCGTGGGATGGACGAAGCGCTTCCAGGAGGTTTAGCAATGCGACACTTAATGAGAGTTGGCTTGGGACTTTCGCTGTTGGGCGTGGTCCTTGGCTTATTGGCAGGGCCGGCATGGAGCCAGGAAGTCACGGCTGCCATCGTAGGAACGGTCAGCGATCCCAGCGGCGCCCCGATCCCCGGAGCGAACGTGATCGCCACTGACGTAGATCGCGGGACGCAGTTCGTAGCGACCACGAATGAATCCGGCGCTTACAACGTGCCGCGGATTCCGGTGGGGAACTATCAGCTAAAGGTCTCGGCCCAGGGATTTCAGACTGCTGTACATCCCGCCTTCACGCTGGTGCTGAACCAGACGGCGCGAATTGACGTCCCCATGAAAGTGGGACAGGTCTCGGAGACAATTGAAGTAACTTCTTCGGCCCCGCTCCTGCAGACGCAGAGCACCGAGATCAGCACCATCATTGACGCCAAGACCAATGCCAGCCTGCCCCTGGCCTCGCGCAACTACATTCAGTTGACGCTGCTCGCTCCCGGGGTCACGGTGGTGAATCCTCAAGCTCTGACACAGGCGCAGTCCATGACAAGTTCTGGGCGGCCCTACATCAATGGCAACCGCGAGCAGGCCAATTCTTTCCTCCTCGATGGCGTGGACAACCAGGAAAACATCAATAACGAAGTCGCTTACCAGCCCAGCGTGGATGCGATTCAGGAGTTCAACCTGATCACGCAGAATGCGTCGGCTGAGTTTGGCCAGTATCAGGGCGGCATCATCAACACTACGATCAAGTCAGGATCCAACAGTTTTCACGGATCCGCCTTTGAGTTCTTCCGCAATGACATTCTCAATGCGAATTCCTGGCAGAATGGTTTGACCATTGGTTCGGCGAACCCGAATCCGCTGGTGCAGGAGCCAAACGGAGTAGGAAAGAAACCGCAGCTGCGCTGGAACATGTTTGGCGCGACCCTCGGTGGACCAATTGTGAAGAACAAATTGTTCTTCTTTGTTGACTATCAGGGACAGCGCTTCGACCACCCGCAAACCACCACCCGGTACCAGGTCTTCACCGACAGCGAACGCGCCGGAGATTTCGGTCAACTGTGTACGGAAGGCGGCGGCACTTTCGACGGAGCGGGAAATTGTACAGGTGGAACGCAGTTGAAAAATCCCACCACCGGCGTAAACGTCCCTTTCAATAATCTGGCGACCGCCGGATTTACCATCAGCCCGGTTGCGGCAAACTTGTTTGCATCGAACAAATATCCCCACGCCCAGGTTGATACCGCTGTTGCTGACAACTTCAGTGGTAGTGTTGGCAACCAGCTGAACAACAACCAGGGCGACATCAAGATCGATTACAACCTCTCCCAGAGCGATCACATATACGGTCGTTATTCCCAATTTCACGTGTCCAACCCCTTCACCCAGACGTTCATCTTGGGAGCCCGGGCCAACCCGGACTTCTCGGAGCAGCCGGGCGAAAATTTGTCTTTCAGTTGGAATCACAGCTTCAGTCCGAGTCTGTTGAACGATTTTCGAGTTGGCATCAATCACGTGCGCTTCAGTTCCGGATTCAGCGATCTCGGGCTGGGCAACTTCTCACAGAGTCTGGGGATTGCCGGCGGCAACGCGCAGGCGCCTGGGCTTTTGGCTCTTAGTTTCGCGAATGCCGCCTTGAATCTGGGTACGCCAGATATTGAGCAGCATTTTGGCGACGGCACACTGCAGATTTCGGAAGGTGTGATCTGGACCCGCGGGCACCACATCGTCCACGCCGGCTTTCAGTACTGGCGCATGCGGGAGAATTCCGCGTATTCCGGAAACGACGGCGTGCTTGGAAAATTGAACTTCGCCAGCGATCAAGCATCGTTCTCTGACGTCGGCAATTTCTGGTTAGGACATGTCTCCAACGGAGCTCGCCAGGGCGCGGGCCAGGAATGGGGAATGCGGGGCGACACCTATGCCGCCTACGTTCAGGACGACTGGCGCATCACCAACTCCCTGACCCTGAACCTGGGGTTGCGTTACGAAGACCACACACCCTGGACAGAAATTCACAACCGCATGGTGAATTTCGGATTGTTCAGCGGGGCCATCGAAGTTGCCGGGCAAGACGGCAACAGCCGTTCTCTGGTTAACTCGTACAACGGAATCGGGAACTATCAGCCACGAATCGGATTGGCGTGGAGCCCTGGATTCTTGGGCGGTAAAGGAGTTGTACGGGCGGCCTACTCGGTTTCTTCCTACATGGAAGGCATGGGCAGCAACCTGCGCATGAGCCAGAACCGGCCGTTTGTTCCGGCTGTCTCGGCGGTCACTGGGACCGACGTGACAACCGGGTTCGGTCCGCCGGCGCCGCTTTGTAGCGGAGCCAATCTCGCCTGCTATGACGGGGTAAGAATCTTCCCTTGGGATCCTAATCTCCGGCCGGCCAATGTGCAACAATGGAATCTGTCAGTGCAGCAACAGCTGTCTAACGAAACGACATTCCAGATTGGATTCGTCGGCCAGCGTGGCGCTCACCTGGTAGTGCCGGAAATCATTACTCAACGGATTCTGGCGGCTCCAGGTTCTTGCGGTCCTTCAACTACGCCCTGCACTGGAACGCCCGGTCCGTTCTTTGCCGGAAATCCCGCGCTCAGGGATGAGATCACGGGCGGCACGGGCACCTTCACCGGTCTGCCGGCGGCTCTGGCAACGTTTTCCGGAGCCAACCAGGCCTACAACGCGCTGCAGGCCACGCTGCAAAAGCGTTTCTCCAACGGATTGCAAGGTCAGGTGGCGTACACCTATTCGAAGTGCATGACGGATGCGACCGGCTACTTTGGTGGCGGATGGGGCGGCACGCAAACCAGCCTGCCCGCTTCCTTCTGGCAGAACATCTACGATCGCAAGGCAGAGTGGGGACCGTGTTACTTCGATCAGACCCATATTCTCTCTGCCTACGCCAATTACCAGCTTCCTTTCGGTCACGGAAAGAAGATTGGCGCGAACATGAATCGCGTCGCCAATGCGGTGGTGGGAGGATGGGAAGTCAGCCCCATCATCACTCTCCATAGCGGCAATGCGATGACCGCCGGCCTCGCGTTCTTCGACAACTCAGGAACGGGCGGCGCAGGGCCATTCGGTTTTGCCCGACCCGATTGCGGAGCTGCGCCGAGATATCCCAAGACCCACCTCACCGGATCGCAGACCGGCATTCAGTGGGTAGACCCGGTGGCCTTCACCGGCCCTGCCTTGAACACCTTTGGCGATTGCCACAATGGATCAGTCCGCGGACCTACGCTAGCCCAAGTGGATCTGGGTGTACATAAGGATTTCGCAATCAGTGAGAACAAAGGCTTCGAATTCAGATCGGAATTCATCAACCTGTTCAACCATCCGATCTTGAATGCGCCCAACATGTTGCTGGGTAGCACGTTCGGCCAGATCACGACCGGTCAAGGAGAACGAAACATTCAGTTCGCTCTCAAGTTCCACTTTTGACCGTTGTATGATGGAAGGCAGGCGTCTCTTCGACGCCTGCCTATTTTTTATGCTCCGATACTTCCATCTGGCGCTAACGTCTGTTTTTGTCTGTGCTTTTCTTTCCCTGACCTCTTCCGCTCAAAATACTAAACAAGCGGGGGGGGGCGCGCCCTCCGGCAAGCAAGCGGTGAACCTCGCCAAGGCAGGACATTGCAAAGAGGCGCTCCCGGGACTCAAGCGAGCAGCGCAGCATGATGCGGACGCGGCCCTGAAACGCGATGTAGGTTTTGCTGGCGTGCGGTGCGCAATGGCGATTGGCGAGACGGAAGCTGCGGTTGACTTCCTGCGCTTTCTGAAGCGTGAATTTCCACGCGATCCCGACGTCCTTTATGTTGCCGTGCACACTTATTCGGATCTCTCTACGCGAGCCTCGCTGGAGTTGGCAATGACCGCGCCGACCTCGCCCGAGGCGCACCAGCTCAACGCGGAGTCGCTGGAAGTGCAAGGTAAGTGGGACGAAGCTGAAAAAGAATATCGCCAGATCCTGGCTCAGAACCCGAACATGCCAGGCATTCACTACCGCCTGGGGCGGATTCTGGTTTCCAAGCCGGATTTTGGACCGGCTATGGCCGAGCATGCAAAAAGTGAATTTCAGCAGGAATTAGCGATTAATCCATCCAATGCCGGGGCGGAGTATGTGTTGGGCGCTCTGGCCAGGCAGAATCAACAGTGGGACGAGGCCATCCAGCATTTTTCGAAGGCATCGAAACTTGACGCGGGCTTTGGCGACGCATTTCTCGATCTGGGGATGTCGCTGGTGACGGTGAAAAAATATTCGGAAGCGATTCCGCCACTGGAAGCCGCGGTCAAGCTTGAGCCGCAGAATCCGACGGCCCACTACAATCTCGCGGTTGCTTACCGCCGCGGCGGGCGCCAGACCGATGCTGACCGGGAATTCGCCATCCATAGAAAGATGACGGAGCAAAACGGGGCGCAGCCTGGAGCCTCGCAGGAGAATCCCAACTAGGCGCACGGAGCAGAAGCTCGCAGCCGTTCATTTCTCGCCATCCTGTTTCTTCATGGGGAAACGATTCGCTGAATTGAAGCCGCGTACCTTACCTCGCGCCACCGGCCGCATGGGTTGCTCACGCCGCCAATTCTTGTCGATGATGGCCGGCAGTCTTGCGGTCGGCAAGCTATCTCACTTCCCTGGTGCGCCTCCCGACATAGCATATCCGTTTGAAGAAGTTCTACCTTCTTCCA
>Ga0134124_10001827_pt1 | contig 17153 bp, 12 predicted proteins | sample KB304_FD_96880 | JGI IMG/M metagenome (GOLD analysis project Ga0134124, IMG submission 96880) | Terrestrial soil microbial communities without Nitrogen fertilizer from Kellogg Biological Station, Michigan, USA - KB3-0-4 | ecosystem: Environmental > Terrestrial > Soil > Unclassified ...
AGTCATCGAGGCCACGCTGGAAGCTGCGCACCTGCGGTTCCGCCCCATCCTCATGACCTCGATGGCCTTCATGCTCGGCGTGCTGCCGCTGGCCATCTCCACCGGCGCCGGCTCCGCGAGCCAGCGCGCCATCGGCACCGGCGTGATCGGCGGAATGATCACCGCCACCGTGCTGGCCGTGCTGATGGTTCCGGTGTTCTTCGTCGTGGTGCGGCGCTTCTTCAAGGGCAGCGAACGCCAGCGCCGCATGTACGCGCACGAACTCGACAAGACCGACACACCACCGGCCGGCACCGCGGCGGCGGAGGGCAAGCAATGAGCGAGGCTTCTTCCATGACGACTTCCGCGCACCGCGCGCTCCAGCACCGGCATGCCGGGGGCCGGGCCGTGCGTACCGTGGTGGCGGCCGCCGTGGTCGGCGCCTTCCTCGCCGGCTGCTCGCTGATCCCGAAGTACGAGCGGCCCGCCGCGCCCGTGCCCCAGGCCTTCCCGACCGAGGGCGCCAAGGGCGTGGCGGTGACCGACACGGCGGGCCAGCCCACGGCGGGCGACATCGAATGGCAGCGCTTCTTCACCGACGAGCGCCTGCGCCGCGCCATCGCCATCGCACTGGAAAACAACCGCGACATGCGCATCGCGGTGCTCAACATCGAGCAGGCGAGGGCGCAGTACCAGATCCGCCGCGCCGACCTCTTCCCCACCGTCTTGCTCGCGGCCACCGGCAACCGGCAACCCGACAGCAAGGGCGGCATCTCCAGCCTCTACACCGCGGGCGTTGCGCTCGCGTCCTACGAGATCGACCTCTTCGGCCGCGTGAACAGCCTGCGCGAATCGGCGCTGGCGAGCTACTTCGCCACGGCCGAAGCGCGCAAGGCCGTGCAGATCGGCCTCATCGCCGCGGTCGCCAGCACCTACATGAGCGTGATCGCGGACGACGAGCTGCTCACGCTCACGCGCGACACGCTCAACACCCGCGAGGAGTCCTATCGCCTCACGAAGCTGAAGTTCGACAACGGCGCCGCGTCCGAGCTCGACTTCCAGCAGGCGGTGTCGCTCGTGGAAGGCGCGCGCGCCACCCTCGCGCAGCAGGAGCGGCTGCGCCTGCTCGACCGCAATGCGCTGCAACTGCTGCTGGGCCAGCATGAGCTTCCGCAGGAGCAGGAAGGCGGCGAGAAGCTGGCGGATTCCTCCATGCTGGCGGATATCCCCGTGGGTCTGCCGTCCGACCTGCTCACGCATCGGCCCGACATCCTCGCGGCCGAACAGCAGCTCATCGCGGCCAACGCCAACATCGGCGCGGCGCGTGCCGCCTTCTTCCCGCACATCAGCCTGACCGCAAGTTTCGGCACCGCAAGCACGCAGCTCAACGGGCTCTTCAAGTCCGGCAGCTACGGCTGGACCTTCGCGCCGCAGGTGTCGCTGCCGATCTTCGACGGCGGGCGCAACCGCGCCAACCTCGATTCGGCCAACGTGTCGCGCGACATCGCGGTGGCGCAGTACGAGAAGGTCATCCAGACCGCATTCCGCGAGGTTGCCGACGCGCTCGCGGGCCAGACCACGCTGTCCGAGGAGCGACGCGCACTGGAGGCCACGGCCGTCTCGGAAGCCAACCGCTTCCGGCTGCTGGACCTTCGCTACCAGAACGGCGCATCGAGCTTCCTCGACCTGCTGGACGTGCAGCGTTCGATGTTCCTCGCTCAGCAGGCGGCCATCGAGGTCCACCTCGCGCAGCTGCAGAACCAGGTGGCGCTGTATCGCGTGCTGGGCGGCGGCTGGTCGCAGGCGGACGAGGCCGTGGCGGCCAAGTAGCTACGACGACCATCGGGCCCGCGCGCGGGCCGCGATATCGAAGCCCGGTGCCGGCAGCGGCCCGGGCTTTTCTGCTTGTGAGGCAGCCGATGTGATCTCCGGCACCGCGCTGTGCGGGCCGACCCAGGCGAAGTGCCGCGCGACCTCGGGCGGAATGAATCGCGTGAGGGCGCCATACAGATGGCGGTCGCCGAGCGACGACTGCTGGGTGACGTAGAAGCGCTGCGGCACGAGCAGGTGCAGCCGCTCTCGCGCGCGCGTCATGGCCACATAGAGCAGACGCCGCTCCTCGTCGATCTCGGCGGCGCTGCCGGTCGCCATGTCGGAGGGAATGCAGCCGTCCACCACGTTGAGCACGTACACCGCATGCCACTCCTGGCCCTTGGCGGAATGGATGGTCGAGAGGATGAGGTAGTCCTCGTCCAGGCCCGGCTCCTGCGACTCGTCGCTGGTGGCGCTGGGCGGATCCAGGGTCAGCTCGGTCAGGAAGCGCTCTCGCGAGGGATAGCCGCCGGCCAGTCGCGCGAGCTGCTCGATGTCGGCGAGCCGCGTGGGCGCGTCGTCGTGCAGGCTCGCCAGCAGGGGCGCATACCAGCGCTGCACTGCCTGCAGCTCGCCCGGCCAGTCGGCGTGCGCGCGCAGCGCGTCGTAAAGCGCGAGGAAGCGGCTCCAGTCCTCGAGCGATGCGGCGGGCGGCTTGAACGCATGCAGGGCGGCGACTGCATCCTCGGCCGCAGCCATGGCGTCGCTCAAGCGTCGCGCGCTCGCCGGCCCGAAGCCCGGCACGAGCTGCGCGGCGCGCAATCCCGCCAGCGTGCAGCGCGGGTTCTGCGCCCAGCGCAGCACCGACAGCACGTCCTTCACATGCGCGGCCTCCAGGAAGCGAAGCCCGCCGAACTTGACGAAGGGGATGTTGCGCCGCCCGAGTTCCAGCTCCAGCGCGGCACTGTGATGACCGGTGCGAAAGAGCACCGCCTGGCGCTTGAGCGTCACGCCTTCCTCGCGCCGTGCGAGGACCGCGTCAGCGATCCATCGGGCCTGGTCGGATTCGTCCTCCACCGCCACGAGCTCGGCGCGCATCGAGGAGGCGCGCTCGCTCCACAGGCGCTTGTCGTGGCGCTCGCCCGCCTGCGCGATGACGGCGTTCGACGCATCCAGCAGCGGCTGCGTGGAGCGGTAGTTCTGCTCCAGCGCGATCACGCGCGCGGCGGGCGTGCAGGTCTTCGGGAAGTCGAGGATGTTGCGCACCTGCGCGGCGCGAAATGAATAGATCGACTGCGCGTCGTCGCCCACCACCGTGACGCCGCGGCCCTCGGGCGCAAGCGCTGCGAGGATGGCGGCCTGCATCCGGTTGGTGTCCTGGTATTCGTCGACCAGCACATGGTCGAAGCGATCGCGCAGCACGTGCGCGATCGAGGGCTCTTCCATCATCAGCGACCAGTAAAGCAGCAGGTCGTCGAAGTCGAGCACCTGCTGACGCTGCTTCTCGCCGGCATAGGCATCGAACAGGCGCGTGAGTTCTTCCTCCCATCCGGCGCACCAGGGGAAGGCCGAGCCGATCACGCGGGCGAGCGGCTCGCGCGTGTTCACCACGCGCGAATAGATCGACAGGCACGTGCCCTTGAGCGGAAAGCGCATGCGCGTGGCCGCGAAGCCGAGTTCCTGGCGCACGAGGCCGATCAGGTCCTCGCTGTCGCCGCGGTCCAGCACGGTGAAATCGGGCGACAGCCCAAGCTGCGCGGCCTGCTCGCGCAACAGCCGCGCACCCACGCTGTGAAAGGTGCCGGACCACGGCAGCGCGGGCGCTCGCTGGCGCTCGTGCAGACCCAGCGCGCGATGCAGCAGCAAGCCGGCGCGGTGCTGCATCTCCTGCGCCGCGCGGCGCGAGAAAGTGAGCAGCATGAGCCGCTGCGGGTCGGCGCCGTCGAGCACGAGGCGTGCCACGCGCGCCGCCAGCGTCAAGGTCTTGCCGCTGCCCGCGCCGGCGATCACCAGCAGCGCGCCGCTGCCGTGCATGACGGCCTCGCGCTGCTGCGCATTGAGTTCGCCGAAGACGTCCGCGCCGGCGGTGCCGGACCAGGAAGGGATGCAGGGGTGGCCGGCGGCGTCCATCGACAAGGGCGGGTGCTCAGGGCAGCATGTACGGGAAAGGCGACACTGTATAGGCATCCAGCCTCGCCACCCCAACCGGCCGCGCGCCTTGGCCGCGGCGCCGTGACAAAAGAAGGCCCTTCGCCATGCCCGTGCTGACCGGCACCGCCTCCTGGACCGACAAGACGCTCATCGCCTGCGGGCGCTTCTATCCGAAGGAGGCGAAGACCGCCGAGGCGCGGCTGCGCTACTACGCCTCGCAGTTCCCGATCGTCGAGGTCGATTCCAGCTACTACGCCATGCCCGCCCCGAACGTCACGCAGCTGTGGGCGCAGCGCACGCCCGAGGGCTTCACGATGAACGTGAAGGCCTTCCGCCTCTTCACCGGCCACCAGACTTCGCCGAGCGTCTTCCACCGCGACCTGCAGCTCGCGCTCGACGCCGACCCGCAACGCAACCTCTACTACCGCGACATCCCGCGCGAGATGCGCGACGAGCTGTGGCGCCGCTTCCACGAGGCGCTGGCGCCGCTGCAGCAAGCCGGCCGGCTCGGGCTCGTGCATTTCCAGTTCCCGCCGTGGATCCAGTGCAATCGCGAAGGTCACGCCTTCGTGGAGCATTGCGTGCAGCGAATGCCGGGCCACACGCTGAGCGTGGAGTTCCGCCACCAGAGCTGGTTCGCCGGCGAGGCCCGCATCGCGCAGACGCTGCGCTTCGAGCGCGATCTGCAGGTGGTGCACACCGTGGTCGACGGGCCGCAAGGGTTTTCGAACAGCGTGCCCGCGCTGTGGGAGGTCACGCGCGACAGCCATGCCCTCGTGCGCCTGCACGGGCGCAACACGCAGACCTGGGGCATCTTGGGGTCGACCGCCGCGTCCGACCGCTTCAACTACGACTACAGCGACGCGGAGCTCGAAGACCTCGCGCACTACATCGACCAGCTCGCCGCGCAGGCGCGCGTCACGCACGTCATCTTCAACAACAACATGGAAGACCAGGGCCAGCGCAATGCGCGCACGCTGATGCGCCACTACGCCGCGCCGCCGCCCTGATGGTTCCTCCCCATGCGCCGGGTTTCTTGTTGAACCGACCGCGGGCGGTGCGCATAGTGGCCCGGTCTTCTTCCCAACCCACGCACTTCCCATGAACCCAATCCAGATGTCCGTGCTGCGCCGCGTGCGAGTGGCGGGCCTCGCGACCGTCACCGCGCTGGCGGCCCTCTTCGCCGGCACCGCCCGGGCCGACGAGGTCGTCGTCTTCGCCGCCGCGAGCCTCGCCGACGCGCTGCAGGAGGTCACGCAGGCCTGGTCCAAGGAGACCGGGCACACGGTGAAGACCTCGTTTGCCGCCTCCTCGACGCTCGCGCGACAGATCGAGAACGGCGCGCCCGCGAACGTGTTCATCTCCGCCGACGAGGCCTGGATGGACTACCTCGTGCAGCGCAAGCTGACCGCGAACGGCACCCGCGTCGACCTGCTCGGCAACCGCCTCGTGCTCGTGGTGCCGGCCGATCGCCCGAAGCAGGTCGAACTGCGCCCGGGCTTCGATCTCGCGGGCCTGCTCGGCGCCGACGGGCGCCTGGCCACCGGCGACCCCGCGCACGTGCCGGTGGGCCGCTACGCGCAGGAGGCCCTGACCCGGCTCGGCGTGTGGGACCTGGCGCAGGCGCGGCTCGTGCGCGCCGACTCGGTGCGATCGGCGCTGGTGTTCGTCGAGCGCGGCGAAGTGCCGGCGGGCATCGTCTACGAGACCGACGCCGCGATCTCGAAGAAGGTGAGCATCGCCGGCGTCTTCCCGGCCAGCAGCCATCCGCCCATCGTCTACCCGATGGCCTTGATGCAAGGGCACGAGACCCCCGCCGCGCGCTCGCTGCAGGCCTGGCTCGCGGGAGACCGCGCCGCGCAGGTCTTCAGGCGCTACGGCTTCACCGTCAAGCCGTCGAAGAGCTGAGCGGCTCAGGCCAGCGCGGCGCGTGCGTGCCCGGCGGCATGGACGGGCGCGTCCAGCGCGCCGGCGTGCGCGAGAAGCGCAGCGGGTGACGCAGACCCTGCAGCACCCCGAAGCCCGACGACTCGGGCGGCTCCAGCATCGACTGCAGGTCCGGGGCCTTCACCGAGAAGCCGTCGGCCACGCGGCCGAGCTCGCGCAGCCAGTGCCCCACGCGCGCGAGCGACACCTGCACATGCCAGCTGCCGCCTTCGCGCGCCTGGCGCCACAAGGCGGCCTGCGCGCCGAAGGCCAGCAGGTTGCCTGCGCAGTAGTCGAGGATCTGCACCGGCATCGGCCGTGGCTCCAGCGCCTTGCTCGCCTGCGCTTCGGCGACGTTGAAGCCGGTGGCCGTCTGCACCAGCGAGTCGAAGCCGCGCCGATCGGCCCACGGACCGCGATCGCCATAGGCGCTGAGCGAGACCACCACAATGCCCGGGCGCATGCGCGCCAGGTCCCGCACGCCGAAGCCGCGCGTGCCGAGTGCGCCCGGTCGGTAGCCCTGCAGGAAGACATGCGAGGAGGCCACAAGCGTGGCCAGCGCCTCGCGCCCCGGTGCGTCTTCGAGGTCGATGTGCGTGGAGAGCTTGCCGCGGCTCGTGTCGGCGATGGCCGAGATGTTGGGCAGCTTCGGCGAATTCACGAGCATCACGTCCGCGCCGTAGGCCGCCAGCGTGCGACCCGCCACCGGCCCGGCCAGGATGCGCGTGAGGTCGAGCACGCGCAGTCCCGAAAGCGGCCGCTCGTCGGCGCCGAGGTCGGGCAAGCGCTGAGCATCCGCGTCCCCGATGCGCTCGAACGAGACGAGCGGCTGCGTGCGCAGTGCGGCGGCCTGCGGGTGCGCGTCCCACTCCTCGAAGCTGCGCAGCGCCGACACCACGAGGCCGGCCTGCGCCCCAGCGTTCTCGAAGTCGATGGCACGCCATTCGCGCAGCGCGGCGATCACGGCCTCGCGTCCGGTTTCCGGGCCCTCGGGCAGGCCGAGCAGCCGCAGCGCGCCATCGCGGTGATGCTCGAAGTTGGCGTGGATGCGCACCCAGCCTGCACCGTCGTCGCAGGGGTAAAGGCCGGAGAGCTTGTCCCAGATGGAGGGGCGCTGGCCGTCGAGCGTGAAGTGGCCGGTGCAGTCCAGTAGCGCCCCGGCAAGCTCCAGCGTCACCGTCTGCGGGGGAAGCCCCGGCTGGCGCAGGGCGCCAAGGCGCGTGGCCGCGAGGCCCGCAGCCGCGAGGCTCGCCTGCGCCGCCGTGCCCATGGCGAAGGAGGAGGGCAGGACGGGGTCCGCGCCGCTCAGGGCCGCATCGGCGAGCGCCGCCTCGTCCATGCCGGCGTCGAGCCAGAGGGCGCGCAGCGCGGCGCGAGGATCGGGAGACGCTTCGTTCTTCATGGCGAATGAGCTGGCCGCAAGGGGCCGCATGTTCGCTCAGCCGCGCCGCAGAGCTTGCGTGCGGGCTATTTGCCGCGGGCTCAATTGAGCGAGGGCTGAGGCTCGCGCGGCTTCACGTAGTTCGCGCACTCGGGGAGGTTCTCGAACTCCGCTCGCATGCACTGGCGCTTCATGCACAAGAGGCGCTTGAAGAAGGGGCGGCCATCGCAGATCTCGTGCGCACTCCCGTGCGGCGCATTCAGGGCCGCGACCTGGGCAGGCTGCGCTTCGGCCGCAGGCGGCGCGTTGCTGCGCGCCGGACGGGGGCGGCTGCCCTGCGAAGACGGGTGCACGGGGGGCTGTGCGGCGGTCGATGCTTGCGGGGCGGCAAGCGCCACGACCGGCGCGCTCGCGCTGACGGTGGGCTGGGAGGTCGAGGCCATCGTGTCCGTGGCCCGCGGTGCGCTCGCTGCCGCCGCGGTCTGGACCGGCGTCGCTGCATTCGCAGCCAAAGCCTGCTCGACCCGATGTTTCATGCCCCACCCGAGCCCCATGACGAGCGCGAGGCCGCCCACGACTGCCATGCCGGCCACGACGCGCGGCAAGCGCGATCGGCGCGCCCCTTCGCGGGGCTCCACGACGGTGGTGGCCAGCGCCACCGCGTCGAGGTCGGGCGTGGTGTGCCTCGTCCCGCCCCCATCGGCGAAGCGCTGGGCGAGCTCGCGGTCCTCGTCGTCGCCGATGGCTTCGGCCTGGATCGGGCGCTGGCCGTCGAGCAGCGCGCGGAACGCGGCCACGTCCTGCGGACGTTTGCGCGGGTGCACGCAAAGCGCCGTGTCGATGGTGGCGAGCAGCGCCTCGCTGTAGGGCTCGCCGCTCGCGCTGCGCAGGCTCGCGCGCTGCGCCAGCAGCGGCTGCTGCTCGTCGTGCAGCACGCGTGCCGCGGCCGGCAGCGGCGGGCGGCCGGTGATGCAGAAGTAGAGCACCGCGGCCAGCGCATAGAGATCGGTCCAAGCACCCTGGCGCAACTGCGTCGACTCGGCGTATTGCTCGATCGGTGCGAACGAGGGCTTGAGGATGGCGGTGAGCGACTGCGAACGATCGGCCAGCGATTCGCGTGCCGCGCCGAAGTCCAGCAGCACCGGCGCGCCGTCGGGTTGCACGAGGATGTTGTCCGGCGCCACGTCGCGATGGAAGACCTGCTCGCGGTGCAGCGCATCGAGCGCGCCCAGCAGCGGCCCCACCAGCGCACGCAGCCAGGCCTCGCTCGGCGCGCCCTCCATCGCCTGGCGCACGGTGCGCAGGGTGCTGCCCTCGTAGTAGGGCATCACGGTGTAGGCCGTGCCGTGGTCTTCCCAGAAGCGGTGCACCTGCACGAGTGCGGGGTGGTCGAAGCGCGCAAGCAGCCGCGCCTCGTTCACGAAGGAGCGCAGGGCGGTGGCAAAGGTGTCGGCATGCGCCTGCGAGCGGCACATCACCTGCGTGCCCTGTCGCACCGCGACCGAGCCCGGCATGAACTCCTTGAGGGCCACGCGACGCTGCAGCGTGCGGTCGCGAGCGAGATAGACGACCCCGAAGCCGCCGACGCCGAGCACACGCTCGATCTCGAACTCGGCGAGGAGCGTGCCCGAAGGCAGCGTGTCGGCAGGCGGCGCGGCAGGCGTTTGCATCAGGCGCCGATTCTCTGGCGGTCACGCGTGTGCAGTGACATGGGACAGCCGCTTGGGCGTGTGGAACGTCACGGCGTTCGCAGGTGGATCGTGCTGGGCAATGCGTCGTCTTGCCGCGGCGAGCCGCGCCGAGCGTCGGCATGCAATGTGCGAGCGCAGCATCGATGCGGACGTTCACGTCCGGGACTGCTGCTGCTCGACGCCGCGAAGCCTCTGAAGGGCACGCAAGGCTTGCAGTGTTGCGATCGCCTGCCGCGGCGCCTATGTTTCCTTTGCAGGGCCTTCACACTCCTGCGCAGCGCAGACCCCCGGTCACTGGACAACAGAGTGTGTGCCGCTCGAGCGCGCAGGGCCTGCGGCAGGAGGCAGTATGGAATTGCCAGCACGAGCGCCGGACATCGTCGAGCTTCATCGGACCCGCAGGCCGTTGGTCACCGTGCCCGCGTTGACATGCGCGCTTGCTGTCGTGGCCTGTGCCGACAACCGGAAGGAGGACGCACACGCACCCATAGCGTCACTGCAACCGCCTCCACCGTGGGCTTATGTCATTCAGCCGGTGGTTCAACCGCTGCCGGACGACGGCATTGCAAAGCGCGTGCCGGAAAGCGCCGAGGCATTCACGCTGACCCAGATTCGCGACTTGTTCGTTGCGCCTGATTGGCACCCTGGCGATCACCCGCCCATGCCCGAGGTCGTTGCGCGCGGCAGGAAGCCGGACAAGTTTGCCTGTGGGTATTGCCACTATCCGAATGGGCAGGGCCGTCCCGAGAACGCCAGCCTCGCCGGACTTAGCGCGGGCTATATCGCGCAGCAAATGGCGGACTACAAGCACGGCCTGCGAAAGAGCTCGGAATCCGGGCGGACGGCCGCAGGGTTCATGGTCGCCAGCGCCAACAGCGCCAGCGAGGCCGATGTCAGGATTGCCGCCGAGTATTTCGCCAGCCTGAAGTACCGGCCCTGGATCAACGTGGTGGAAACGCAGAGTGTTCCCAAGACCCAAGTGGCGGGATTCATGCTCGTCCCGTTGGAGGGAGCGCAAACCGAGCCGATCGGTCAGCGCGTCATTGAAGTTGCCGACGACGTTGCACGGACTACCGTGCGCGATTCAAGATCAGGATTCGTCGCGAAAGTCCCGCTCGGCAGCATCAAGAGGGGCGAGGCGCTGGTCACTACCGGTGGCCGTGGCAAGACGACGGTGTGCGCAACGTGCCATGGCGAGGGCCTGAGGGGGGCGGGAGACGTGCCCCCGCTGGCAGGCCGCTCGCCAAGCTATACGGTGCGCCAGCTGTATGACTTCCAGAGCGGCGCTCGCGCCGGGCGCCAGAGTGCGCTGATGAGAGAGTCGGTCGCCACGCTGACGATCGAGGACATGGTGGCGATCGCCGCCTATACGGCTTCACTCACTCCTTGAGGTGACTTCAATTCCCATTCATCGCAGCGCATGGAGGTGAATCGTGTTCAAGAAGATCCTCGTTCCCACCGACGGCTCCGATCTGGCCACCGGGGCCGCCGAGCGCGCGGTGTCGTTGGCGAAGCTGACCGGCGCGAGCCTGACGATCGTGTTCGTGCATGACGTCTACCCTTACAGCGGCATCGGCCAGACCAATACGGCCAACCTCCAGGCCTATATGGCCGCCGGTCAAGCCGAAGGGCTTCGCGCGGTGGATCGCATCGGGGACCTGGCCAAGGCGCAAGGCGTGGCCATGTCGACCCTCGTCGTCGAGAGCGACCAGGTGGCAAGCGGCATCGTCGAGGCCGCGCAGACCGCCGGTGCGGACCTGATTGCCATGGGCTCGCATGGCCGCAGCGGCCTGGCCAAGCTGATGCTCGGCAGCGTCGCGGCCAAGGTGCTGGTCGAGTCGCAGGTGCCGGTGCTGATCTTCAAGTAGCCCCCGCGCGAATGGCGCGTCTTCGCGCGCCGCGCGTGAATTAAGCTCGCGCCCCGTCGGCGCCGGCACATCGTGCGCCGGCTTGAGATTCACTCGACCCATTCGACACATGAACATCCACCTGAGCCTCACCCCGCTGATCTCGCTCGTCGCCGGCATCCTGATCCTGCTGATGCCCAAGCTGCTCAACTTCATCGTCGCGATCTACCTGATTGCCATCGGTGTGATCGGTCTGCTCGGCATGGGGTCGATCCGCATTCATTGAAGCCGCAAGGCTCGCCGCTCATTCCGGCGGCCGGCGCACGGTTCGCTGCGCCGCCGGCTGCTCCAGCGTCACGTCCGACAGGGGATAGGCCACGCAGGGCAGCACATAGCCTTCGGCCTTTTCCTGCGCGCTCAGGCCCGGCCATTCGATCCGATAAGTCACGTCGCCCTCGAGCTTCATGCACATGCAGGTGCGGCAAGTGCCGTTGCGGCACGAACTGGGCAGCGACACGCCCGCCGCAAGCGCATTCGCGAGGATCGTGGCCTCGCGCGCGAGCGGCAGCGTCCATTCGGATGGGAGCAGGCGCAGCGTGAATCGGCGGTCCGAATCGGAAGTCATTTGCGGGGCGAGAGGGCGTCGCGGTGTGCGTTAAGTCATGAAAAACGCGGCCGGCGGCGCAAGGTGCAGGGTCAGAATGAAGTGCGCATTCTTGCAGCGCGCACGCATTCGCCACTGCCCGCCAAAACGCCCGACGCTCGATTCCCGCCATGGACGACCCACGACGTGATCGCATCCGCCTGGCGCAGCTGCACCTGTATGTCGACAACCACCTGAACGACAGGTTCACCGCCGCGCCCCTCACGGTTGTCACCGCGGCGCTGCTCACCAACTGGATCGCGCCCTGGAAGGCGGCCACCTGGGCGGTGATCGAGCTGCTCATCATCGCCACCTACATCGGCTGCTACTTGCGCTTTCGCTCGGTGCAGCCGCAACCCGAGGGCCACGCGAAGTGGGCGCGGCGCATCGGCCTCGCGCACGGCGCGCACATGGCGAGCTGGTCCTCGATCATCGTCTGGGGCTGGCAGCCGGGCGACTTCAGCAGCCTCATCTTCACGATGCTGATCCACCTGGGTCTCATCTCGCTCACGGCGGCGATGAGCAACCCGCACCGCGCGCTGCTGATGTCCGACATGGCCATCCCCCTCGTGGCGCTGATGCTGCCGCCCGCGCTCAGCACCGGCATCTTCAACCTGGGACTGGCGGCGCTGGGCGGGCTCTACGGCGCGCTGATGCTCATCGTGGCGCTCAAGATCCATGCGACGACGACCCAGTCGCTGCTGCTGCGCCAGCACAACGAGGAGCTCATCGTCGAGCTGGAGCGGCAGGCCACGCGCGACTCGCTCACGGGCGTGGCGAGCCGTCGCCACTTCCTGGAAACCGCCAATGCGGAGATGCGCCGCGCCACGCGCTTTCGCCATCCGATGGCGCTGCTCATGCTGGACATCGATCACTTCAAGCGCATCAACGACACCTACGGGCACCTCGTCGGTGACCGGGTGATCCGCGCCGTGGCGGACGCCTGTGCCCCGGTGCTGCGCGCGTGCGACTGCCTGGGGCGGCTCGGTGGCGAGGAGTTCGCCGTGGTGCTGCCCGAGTCGGACGAGGGCGCCGCGCTGAAGGTGGCGCAGCGGCTGCGCGAGGCCATCTGCGAGCAGTCGATCACGGTCGCAGGCGAGGCGCTGCGCGTGAGCGTGAGCGTGGGCGTCACGATGCTCGAGGTGCCCGGCGAGCCGCTGTCGCACCTGCTGCATCGGGCTGACCTTGCGATGTACCGGGCCAAGCGGCTGGGGCGCAATCGCGTGGAAGTGGAGTGCGGCCACGCGCAGGGCGCCGTGGCGCCGCGCGCCGAGCAGCCCATTGCTTCGTCTTCCGTGCACTGAAAGCGAACGCGGCGCCACGAGGGCGCCGCGTCGCGTCGAGCTGCGTTGCGAAATCAGGCCTGAGCCGCCGCACCTCGCGTCGCACGCATGCGCAGCACGAGCCGCTTCGCTGCGCGCCAGATGAAGCGCACGAGCATGAGCGTGAGCAGCGCCTCCACGAAGGTCAGGACGAAGGCCAGGGCCATGGGCATGCGCTGCGAGCGCGCGTGGAACTTCACGAGCGCCCGGTCGTGCGAGATCTCGATGCTGTCGTAGAAGCTCGGGATCACCAGCAGCGTGAGCAGGGTGGAGGTGATGGTGCCGCCGATGATGGCCACCGCCATCGGACGGTAGAACTCGCCGCCTTCACCCACGCCGATCGCCACCGGCAGCATGCCGGCGATGAGCGCGAAGGTCGTCATGAGGATGGGGCGCAGGCGCTTGCGGCCGGCGGCCATCAGGGCTTCCTCGCGCGCCATGCCTTGCTCCTCCAGCGAACGCGCCGCGTCCAGCAGCAGGATCGCGTTCTTCGCCACCAGGCCCATGAGCATGATCACGCCGATGAGGCTCATCAGGTTCATCGTGCCCTTGGTGACGAGCAGCGCCACCACCACGCCGATGAGGCTCAGCGGCAGGGACAGCATCACCGGCAGCGGCGCGGTGAAGGAGCCGAACTGCATGACCAGCACGAGGTACATCAGGGCCACGCCCATCACGAGCGAGATGGCCATGGAGGTGAAAACCTCCTTCTGGTCCTTCGACGCGCCGGCAAGCTCGATGCCGTAGCCCTCGGGGAAGTCGATCGCGTGCGCCAGCTTGAGCGCATCGGCAGTGACTTCGCCGGACGCGCGGCCCTGGGCGTTGGCCGACACCGCGATCATCCGCTTGCCGCCTGCGTGCTGGATCTGCGAGGGACCCTTGCCCATGGTGACGCGCGCGATCTGGTCCAGCGGCACGAGCATGTTGGTGCCCGTCACCGCGATGGGCAGCCGCTCGATGTTGCTCGCGCTCACCCGGTCGCGCGGATCCAGTCGCACCGCGACGTCGCGCGACTCGCCGGTCGGGTCGACCCAGTCGCCCACCTCCACCCCGGCGAACGCCACGCGCAGCGCCTGCGCGGCATCGTTCACCGAGATGCCCAACGCATTGGCCAGGCCCCGGTCGAGCTCGATCTTGAGCTCGTCCTGCGGATCCTGCTCCGACAGGCCCACGTCGACCGCGCCCGGCACCTTGCGCAGCTTCTCCATGAACTCGTTGGTGATGGCCAGCAGCTTGCGCGAGTCCGTGCCGGAGAAGCGGATCTGCACCGGCTTGGCCGCGCCGTTGTTCAGGTCGTCGAGCACGGTGTATTCGGCGCCGACGAGCCGAGAGACGAGCTTTCGCAGCTCGACGGCGACCTCGACGGCGGAGCGGTCGCGACGGGTGCTCTTGCCGAGGTCGACGTAGACGCGGCCGCTGCCGGTGTTCACGTAACTGTTGGTCGCCACTGTCTCGGGCAGCGTGCGTGCCAGCGTCGCCGCGGCCTCCACCTTCAGGCGCGTGTACTCCAGGCTCGCGCTGGAGGGCGTGCGCACCTCGATGGCCAGCACGCCGTTGTCGGAGACCGGCAGGAAGCTGGAGCCGCCGAACTTCGCATGCAGCGCAATGGCGCCGACCAGGCTCACCAGCGCAAACACCACCATCCAGCGCCGATGGTGCAGCGCCCAGGCAATGACGTGGCCGTAGCGGTTGGCCTGGTGGTCGAACCAGTCGTTGAAGCGCTTGAGCAGCAGGCTCACGCCCTTCTTGGGCGCCTCGTGGTGCCCGGGCGGGTCGCCCCAGAAGGCCGAGAGCATCGGGTCGAGGGTGAACGAGATGAACAGGCTCACCAGCACCGAGGCCACCACGGTCAGCGCGAAGGGCCGGAACCATTCGCCGGGCACACCCGGCATGAAGGCCACCGGCACGAAGACCGCCACGATGGAGAAGGTCGTGGCCGCCACCGCCATGCCGATCTCGGCCGTGCCGCGCAGGGCCGCCGTGCGCCGGTCCTCGCCGAGCTCCATGTGACGCACGATGTTCTCGCGCACCACGATGGCGTCGTCGATGAGCACGCCGATGGCCAGCGACAGGCCGAGCAGGCTCATGAAGTTCAGCGTGAAGCCGCACAGCCACACGGCGATGAAGGCCGCGATCACCGAGGTGGGCAGGCTGAGCGCGGTGATGAGCGTGGAGCGCCAGGAATTGAGGAAGGCATACACCACGAACACCGTGAGGCCCGCGCCGAAGACCAGCGCGTGGATCACGTTGTTCAGGCTGTCCTGCGCGTCCTCGCCGCCGTCGCGGGTGATGTCCAGCTGCGTGCCGCGCGGCAGCGTCTTGTTGATCTCATTGGTGAGCTTGCGCACCTCGTCGGCCACCGACACCGTGCTCGCGTCGCGCGAGCGGGTGACGTACAGGCCCACGTTGGGGTGGCCGTTGCGCACGCTGAAGCTCGTGAGCTCGGCGAAGCCGTCCTGCACCTTCGCCACCTGGCCCAGGCGGATGACCTCGGGGCCGTTGCGGCGGATGACGATCTGCTCGAACTCGGCCGGCGACTCGATGCGCCCGACGAGCCGGATGCTCTGGTCCTCCAGCGGGCCGCGCACCTTGCCCACGGGCGCGGTGGCGTTCTGGGTGCGCAGCGCGTTCACCACCTCGGTGATCGAGACGTTGAACTCGCGCAGCTTCTCCGCGCGCAGCAGCACGCTGAGCTCGCGCTGCAGCGAGCCGTTCACATCCACCACCGACACGCCCGGGATCGCGCGGAAGCGGTCGGCGAGCTGGTCCTCGGCCAGGTGCGAGATCTCCGCGTGGCTCAGCGTGGTGGACGAGAGCGCCAGCTGCATGATGGGCTGCGCGCTCGGGTCCACGCGCTGCAGCACGGGCTCGCGCATTTCGACCGGCAGCTTGTAGCGCACGGTGCCGATGGCGTTTCGCACCTCGTCGGCCGCCTCGATCATGTTCTTGTCGAACTTGAAGACCAAGATGATCCTGGCGTTGCCCTCGCTCGCGGTGGAGCGCACTTCATCGACGCCCGAGATGCTTTGCAGCGCCTTCTCGATGCGGTTGACGATCTCGCGCTCGACGGTGTCGGGCGAGGCGCCGGGGTAGGGGATGCTCACCACCAGCACCGGCTGCTCGACGTCGGGGATCTGGTTGACGCGCAGCTTCTTCAGGGCCATGAGGCCCAGGCACATGAGGGCGATGATGATGACGATCGTCGCGACGGGCCGCTTGATGCTGAAGTCGGAGAGGAACATGGATCAGCTCCCCTTGGTGACGCCCGAGGCGCGCGGGGCGGCGCTGGCGAATTCCACCTTCTGACCGTCCACGAGCGTGGGCGTGGGGTTGCGCAGGATCTGCTCGCCCGCGGCCAGCCCGCCACGCAGCGGGTATTCGCCGCGGCGCGCGTCGCGCTCGCCGAGTTGCACCGGCACCTTGCTGAGCATGCGGTCCTTCACGCGCCACACATAGGCCTGGCCGTTGGAGCGCACGAGCGAGGCCTCGGGAAGCATGACGGTGTCGGGCGCGCCGGTGCGGATGCGGCCCTCGGCATAGAGGCCCGCCACCTGCGGGGCGGCCGTCTTGGTGAACTCCACCAGCACCTCGACCTGACGCGTGGTCGGGTTGGCGGCGGCGTCCACGCGCTTGATGCGCCCTTCGAAGCTCGCGTCCGGATAGCCGTTCACGCGAAAGCCCACGGCCTGCCCGACGCTCACCTCGCTCATGCGGTCGGCCGAGACGAAACCCTCGAAGCGCATGCTGCGCGGGTCCATGACCTTCACCAGCTCCTTGCCGACCTGGGCGGTGTCGCCCGCGGAGACTTTGCGCTCGCTCACCACGCCGTCGAAGGGCGCGCGCACCTCGGTGCGACGCAGCATCTGGCGCGCCGAGACGACGCGGGCCTTGGCGGCTGCGAGCTCGCTTTGCGCGCTGTTGCGGCGGATCTCGGCGTCTTCCATCGCCTGCATCGAGGTCATGCCCTGGGCCTGCAGCGTCTTCAGGCGCTGGAACTGGCGCTCGGACTGGTCGAACGCGAGGCCGGAGGCGCGCGCGGCCTCCTCTGCGGAGGTGAGGCCGTCGCGGATCGAGGTGTCGTCCAGGCGCACGAGAAGCTCGCCCGCCTTCACGCGCTCGCCGTTCTCCTTGAACACCTGCAGCACGACGGCCGAGACTTCTGCGCGCAGATCGGCGCGGCGCTCGGGCTGGATGGAGCCGGTGACGACCGCGCCTTGCGATTCGCCGCCCGTGCCCAGCGTGCGCAGGTCCTCGGGCGACAGCAGGAGCTGCGCGGGCTTGCCGTCGGCCACGCCCGACGGAGCTTCGGCGGCAGCGGCCGTGCCGCTGCCGGCGGTGGCCTGCGCATCGGGCTTCTGGCCCTTCCCGCAGGCGACGAGAACACATGCGGCGATGACCGCG
>Ga0134124_10001829_pt1 | contig 17152 bp, 19 predicted proteins | sample KB304_FD_96880 | JGI IMG/M metagenome (GOLD analysis project Ga0134124, IMG submission 96880) | Terrestrial soil microbial communities without Nitrogen fertilizer from Kellogg Biological Station, Michigan, USA - KB3-0-4 | ecosystem: Environmental > Terrestrial > Soil > Unclassified ...
CCCGGTTCCGGTTCCGGTGCCAGTGCCGGTCCCCGTCCCGGTGCCTATCGCTGTCCCGGTGCCCGTCCCCGTTCCCGTCCCGGTGCCCGTTCCCGTCCCGGTGCCCGTTCCGGTGCCGGTACCGGTGCCGGTCCCCGTGCCGGTGCCCGTGCCTGAAGTGCCGGTGCCCATGTCGCCTTCCCTCCAGCGTCTCGGTCGACTACTGCGGCGAAGGCGCGCGGCGTCGATCGGCGCGCGCTCGGTCTATTCGGCAAGCCCCGCGAGCCTCAGTCCTCTCGCCAGTCGGTCGAGGTCATCCTTCCGCCGCAAGGGGTAGCGCGCGATGAACTGCGAGACGCGGAAGGTCGGTTCCACGGCCAGGAGATTCGCGGCCGCGGCCCGCGCGCCCTCGAGGTCGCCGGAGAGCGCCAGCGACACCGTCAGCGTGCGATTGCAGGCGCGGAAACGCGGATTCAATCGGTGCGCCTTGCGCAGCCAGGCGATGGACTCGTCGTAGCGCCCGGCGACGAACTCGGCGAGCCCGGCCACGGTGTAGAAGAAGAAGTTCATCGGGTCGAACGGGCTCAGGCGCCAGGCATTGCGCAGTCGCTCGAGCGCGTCATCCGGACGCCCGAGGAAACAGTAGGTCGATCCGCTGACGCCCCACGCGAACGCGCAGTTCTCGTTCTGGCGCAGGGCGCGGTCGAACATGTCGACGGCGGTATCGAGGTTCTTGTGGAGGAACGCCTGGATGTGTCCGGCGATGGCGAGACAGAATGCGTCGTTGGGATCGAGCTCGACGGCGGTCGACGACGCGCGGCTGGCGCGCTCGATGTCTCCGGCGGAATCCGATGAGCGGCCTTCACCGGCCGCGAGGTTCAGCCACCACGCCAGGTACGCGTGCGCCTGTGCGTAGAGGGGATCGAGGGCGACCGCGCGCTGCAGGTAGACGCCGGCCTGCGGGAAGTCGGTCGCGCTCAGCGTGTAGAGCACCGAGAGCGCCCTCAGCACGCACTCGTAGGCGTCGAGGCTCTCCGTCGGCTTGCTGAGCGCGCGAGCCGCCTCGGCCTCGTAGAGCTTGGGCTCGAGGGTGCCGGCGATGCGAGCGGTGATCCGGTCCTGGAACTCGAAGATCTCGTTGTCGGCGCCGTCGAAGCGTTCCGCCCAGACGGTCTGGCCACTGCCGGCGTCGACCAGCTCGGACACGATCCGCAGGCGCGAGGCCTGCCGTCGCACGCTGCCGTCGAGGATGTACCGCACGCCCAACTCGCCCGCGATGTTGCGAGGATCCTTCTGGCGGTCGCGATAGCGCAGCGTGGAGGGCCAGGCGATCACGTACAGGGAATGGCTGCGGGACAACCCGCCGATGATGTCCTCGGTGATCCCCTCGCAAAAGTACCCTTCCTCCGGCTTGCCGCCCAGGTTGCGAAACGGCAGCACGGCGAGCCCCGGTCGCCGCGTCCACGACAGGTGCGGCTGCGAGTGCACGGGCACGGCGGTGCTCGTGTCCCGTGCCTCGATCCGGTAGATCCGAATCGGGCGGCTGATGTTCTTCAGCTCGCGCTCGCCGAGGTCCGTGAAGGCGATCGGCATCTTGTTCCACACGTATCCGTGCACGGCGCTCGTGACGACGATCTCGCCCGGCGCCGCCAGCTGGTGGATGCGCGAGGCGATGTTGACGCCGTCCCCGATCAGTCGGCCTTCGTCCACGATGACGTCTTCGACGTTGATCCCGATGCGGACGGACAGGCGCGGGTCGTGTCCCTCGGCGGGCTGGGACAGGGCGCGCTGGATGTCGAGGGCCCACGTGACGGCGGCGACGACGCTGGGGAACTCCAGCAAGACGGCGTCGCCCGCCACCTCGAGCAGGTATCCGTCGTGCTCGAGCGCCTTGGGCTCGAGCAGGTCCGTGCGCAGGGCTCGCCAGGCGCGCATGGTCTCGACGTCGTTCTGTTCGATCAGTCGAGCCCAGCCGGCGACGTCCGCAAACGCCACGGCCGCCAGTCGTCGTTTGATGTGTGCGATCTGCTCCATGGTTCCCACGGCCTGCCTGCTCCCAACGCGTCGTCGCGACGATGATAAGCGATGCGGCACAGGACCGCTACTTCGGCAGCCGCGCGTCGCGCGGAGGCGCGGCTCCCGCCGATGATTTGACATGCTCGCCACCCCTTCCGACACTGCGACACGCTGTCGCCCGCAATCGCCCGAGCAGGTCGCCGCGCTCGCGTGTCCTTCCAAGACTATAATTAGCCCGCCCTCGACAGGTGCAGGCAAAGGAGGCCCGATCATGAGGCGACGCGACTTCCTGACGACCGCGGTGGCCGGTGGCGTCGTGGCGAGCATCGGAGTTCCCGTGTACCGGCGGCGCGCGTGGGCGCAGGGGCCGATCAAGATCGGGATGCCGGCCGCGCTGTCGGGCGCCTATGCGCAGTACGGCATCCAGGCCCGGCGCGCCGCGGAGCTCTACGCCAAGGACATCAAGGCCAAGGGCATCCTCGGCCGTCCCGTCGAGTTCATCTACGAGGACACCGCCGGCGACCCCGCCACCGCGGTGCGCAAGGCCCAGAAGCTGGTGGAGAAGGATGGCGTGAAGTTCCTCACCGGGGTGGCGCTGTCGTCGGAGGCGCTGGCGGTGTCGGCGAAGTGTCCCGAGTGGAAGGTCATCTTCATGTCCACCATCAACGGGGCGGGCACGCTCACCACGAAGTCCTTCCACCGCTACTTCTTCCGCGTGAACACGAGCGGCCCCATGGGCGCGCGGGCGGTCAGCCTCTACCTGGCGGAATCGCCGATGAAGCGCTTCTTCGCGCTGGGCGCCGACTACGCGTGGGGCCGCGACAGTGTGGGCTCCTTCGTGACGCAGATCACGGCGGCGAAGAAGGAGGTCGTGGGCACCGACTACCCGCCCGTGGGCACGAAGGACTTCGCCAGCTACATCGCCAAGATCAGACAATCGCGCGCCGAGGGCGTCTACCTGGCGCTGCCCGGCCAGGACGCCACGATCTACCTCAAGCAGGCGCACCAGTTCGGCCTCAACCGCGAGGTGAAGCCGATCATGGAGATCCTGGAGCTGGAGAACATGAAGGCCGTGGGCGACGCCATGGTGGGGGCGATCGGCAGCTCACGCTATCCCTTCACGGTGGACACCCCGAGGAACCGCGAGTTCGTCAAGCGCTTCCACGACCTGCACGGCATGTACCCCGACATGTTCGACGGCGAGACCTACGAGGGCCTCGAGTGGCTGGGCCAGGTCATCCAGAAGGCCGGCACCGACGACGTCGAGAAGGTGATCGACGCCTGGGAAGACTCGACCTACGAGGGCCTCGAGGGCCCGTTCCTGATGCGCAAGTGCGACCACCAGGCCGTGCAGCCGGGCTTCGCGGTGGAGGCGGTGAAGGACCCGAAGTATCCGCACCCGGTCCCGAAGATCCTGGCCACCTATCCCGGCGACAAGGTGACGCCGAAGTGCCGGACGGAGGAGTTCTCGTAGCGGACGGGCCGTGGCCAACCTGCTCGAGCAGCTGCTCAACGCGCTGGTGCTGGCGGGGCTCCTGTTCCTGGTCTCCGCCGGTCTGTCGCTCGTGTTCGGCATCCTGCGTGTCGTCAACTTCGCCCACGGCGTCTTCTACATGCTGGGCGCCTACCTCGGCTTCACGACGGTCGCGATCTCCGGGTGGTTCTGGCCGGCGCTCGTGGTGGTGCCGCCCGTGGTCGGCGTGCTGGGCGCGCTGCTCGAGTCATCCACGCTGCGCTTCATCTACCGTCGCCCGCAGATCTACCAGCTCCTCCTCACCTTCGGTCTCGCGCTGATCCTCGAGGAGAGCATCCGCGTGGTCTACGGCCCGACGGCGAAAGGGGTCGAGCCGCCGGCGCTGCTCCAGGGGGCGATCAGCCTGGGTGGCCTGCTCTATCCCCGCTACCGGCTGTTCCTGGTCGTCCTCAGCCTCGTGGTCGGCGTGGCGGTGTGGCTCTTCCTCCGCGCGACCCGGGCCGGGCTCGTCATCCGCGCCGTCGCGCAGAACAGCGAGATGGCCGACTGCCTGGGCGCCGACGTCGCCCGCGTGCGGACCCTGGTGTTCGGCGCCGCCTGCGCACTGGCCGCGCTGGGCGGCGTGGCGGCCGCGCCGATGACGACGGCGTATCTGGGAATGGGAATCGGCGTGATCGTCGAGGCGTTCGTCGTGGTGGTCATCGGCGGCCTCGGCAGCATGGGCGGCTCGATGGCGGGCAGCCTGATCGTCGGCGCCGCCCAGTCGTGGGGCGCCTTCTACCTGCCGGAGGCGGCCATGGTGATCATGTACGCCGTCATGGGCGCGATCCTGATCTTCCGGCCCTGGGGTCTCTTCGGCGAGGAAGAATGACGCCGTCGCGGGTGCTCGGCGCCGCCGCGGTCGTCCTGCTTGCGGTCGGGCCGTGGGTGCTCGCCCGCCACCAGCTCTCGCTGCTCACGGATCTGCTCATCTTCGGTCTCTTCGCGATGTCGCTCGACCTGATCATGGGCTACACGGGCATGCTGTCGTTCGGCCACGCCGCCTACTTCGGCCTCGGCGCCTACGCGAGCGCGCTCGTGCTGCTCGAGTTCGGCCAGCCGGTGCCCGTCGCGCTCCTGGCCGGCATGCTGCTGGCGGGCGCGGTCGCCCTGCCCGTCGGCTGGCTGTCGACGCGCTCCACCGGCATCTACTTCGCGATGCTGACGCTGGCCTTCGCCCAGTTCCTCTACACGGTGGCCTACAAGTGGCGCAGCCTGACGGGCGGCTCCGACGGCATCGCGGGCGTGCCGAAGACGGAGCTGTTCTGGGGCGGGCCCAGCCTGGCCTCGCCGCACGCGTTCTACTTCCTGGCCGCCGCCTGCGTCGTGCTCTCGCTCGTGCTCTGCCGGGCCGTCGTCCGCTCGCCCTTCGGCCGCGCGCTGCAGGCGATCCGCGAGAATGAGCGCCGGTTCACGAGCCTCGGGCGCGACCCGCGGCCGTTCAAGCTCGTCGTCTTCGTGATCGCCGCCGTGTTCGCCGGCCTGGCCGGCGCGCTGTTCGCGCCGTTCCGCGGCTTCGCCTCGCCGGAGGTCATGTTCTGGGTCTTCTCCGGTCAGGGGCTCATGATGGTGACCATCGGCGGCATCGGCACGCTCGTCGGGCCCATCCTGGGCGCGATGGTGTTCATCCTGATCCAGGAGATCCTGTCGAGCTACACCGAGCACTGGATGATCTTCACCGGCGTCGTGTTCGTCCTGATCGTGATCTTCCTGCCGGGCGGGCTCGTGGGCACCGCCCGACGGCTGGGGGCGCGCGGGTGACCCCGCCGATGCTCGAGACGCGCGAGCTCGGGCGTGCCTTCGGCGCCCTGCAGGCCGTCGCCGGCGTCAGCTTCGGGGTGGAGCCGGGCGAGCTACGCGCGGTCATCGGACCGAACGGCGCCGGGAAGACCACGCTGTTCCACCTGATCTCGGGCCTGCTGGCGCCGAGTACGGGCCGCGTGCTCTTCCGTGGCGACGACGTCACCGCGCTCGCCGCGCCCGCGCGTTGCCGCCGCGGCATCTCGCGCACGTTCCAGATCACCAGCATCTTTCCCGAGCTCTCCGTGCTCGAGAACACCCGCGTGGCCGTGCAGCTCAAGGCCGGAGGCAACTTCCGCCTCGTCGGCGGCCGCGCGGTCCTCGACGCCAGCGAGCGGCGCGCGCGCGACAGCCTCGCCTTTCTCGGCCTCCTCGACCGGGCCGACGCGCCGGCGTCGACCCTGCCGCACGGCGATCAGCGCCTGCTCGAGATCGCGATGGCCATCGCCCAGGAGCCGGAGCTGCTGCTGCTCGACGAGCCCACCCAGGGGCTCTCGCCGGACGGGACGGCGGCCACCGTCGCGGTCATCCGGCAGGTCGCGCGCGAGCGGGGGCTCACGATCATCCTCGTCGAGCACGACATGGACGTGGTGTTCGACCTCGCCGACCGGATCAGCGTGCTCCACTTCGGCCGGCTCATCGCGGAGGGCACGCCCCAGGAGATCCGCGCCAACGCCGACGTGCAGAAGGCCTATCTGGGAGGTCTCGACTAGGCGTGCTCCTGGCCGTCGAGGCGCTCCAGACCTTCTACGGCAAGAGTCACGTGCTGCGCGACGTCTCCTTCACGGTGCCGGCGGGCGAGATCACCGTGCTCCTCGGACGCAACGGCGCCGGCAAGACGACGACGCTGCGGTCGATCATGGGGCTCACGCCGCCCCGGGCCGGCGGCGTGCGCTTCAAGGGCCAGGACATCACCGGCCAGCCTCCGCATCGCGTGTTCCGACTCGGGGTCGGCTACGTCCCCGAGGGACGTCAGATCTTTCCCCACCTCGACGTCGGCGAGAATCTGCGCCTGGCCGCGCGTCCCGCCGGCGACGGCACGGGCTGGACGCTCGAGCGGATCTTCGAGTACTTCCCCATCCTGCGCGAGCGCTGGCGGCAGCGCGGCCGCAGCCTGTCCGGCGGCGAGCAGCAGATGCTGGCCATCGCCCGCGCGCTCGCCGGCAATCCAGAGCTGCTCATGCTCGACGAGCCTTCGCAGGGTCTGGCCCCCCGGCTCGTCCGCGAGCTCGAGACGCTGATGGTCCGCCTCAAGGGCGAAGGCGTGACCATCCTGCTCGTCGAACAGAACGCGCGCATGGCGCTCGGCATCAGCGATCGCGTGCTCGTGCTCGGCAAGGGCGCGGTGGTCTTCGCCGGCCCCACGGCCGACTTCCGCCAGCAGGAGGCCGAGCTCAAGGGCCGCTACCTCTCAGTGTAGCGAGCCACGCCGTTGACAGTCGCCCGGAGCCCGCCGCATGATGCGCCATCGCCCCGACAAGACTGGAGAGCCCCGCATGACCATCACCATCTACGGAGCGGGCGCCATCGGCGGCATCACCGGCGCCCGCCTCGCCCACGCCGGCCACGACGTCTTGCTGGTCGACAAGGCCGAGGATCACGTCGCCGCCATCAACGCCCGCGGCCTCACCATCGAGTCGCGCGAGGGCATCATCAACATCGCCGTGCACGCCATCACGCCCGAGGCGCTGGGCTCCGGCCTGGAGCTGGTCCTCCTCGCCGTCAAGTCGCAGGACACGCCGGCGGCGCTCGACGTGCTGAAGCCCCGGCTGGCGCCCGACGGCACGATCGTCTCCCTGCAGAACGGTCTCAACGAGGAGCTCATCGCCGCCGCGGTGGGAGCGCACCGTACCGTCGGCTGCCTGGTCAACTGGGCGGCCGACTGGCAGGCACCCGGGCGCATCCTGCACGGCGGCGAGGGCGCGCTCGTGCTGGGCGAGCTGGACGGCCGGCGCAGCGAGCGCGTGCAGGGCCTGGCCAAGCTGCTCGACGTCGTCGCGCCCACGCGCGTGAGCGACAACATCCTCGGCTACACCTGGGCCAAGCACGTCTACGGCTCCCTGCTCGTGGCCACCGCCCTCGTCGACGCGCACGTCTATGAAGTCGTCGAGCGCTCCCCCGAGATCCAGCAGATGCTCGTCGCGCTGGTGATGGAGAGCATGGACGTGGCCTTGCGGGCCGGCATCCGGCTGGAGCCGTTCGACGAGTACGATCCGGCCGACTACTACGCGGCGGCCCGGGGCGACCTCGACGCCCGCGATCGCGCCATGGCGAGCATCGCCACCCACTACCGCGCGGCCACCAAGACCAAGACGGGCATCTGGCGCGACCTGGCCGTGCGCAAGCGCAAGACCGAGGTCGGCGCGCTGCTGGGGGCCACCGTGGCCAAGGCGAAAGGCTACGGGCTCGCGATGCCGCTGACCGAGCGCCTCATCGCGATGATCGAGGAGCTGGAAGCCGGCCGTCGCCAGATGGCCTGGGCCAACCTCGACGAGCTGGCCGGGATCGCCTGACCTGGCAGTCGCCGCGGCCCGAGGCCAGAACACGGCGGTGGCAGCATGAAGATGGTCCGCGTGGCGCTCACGATGGCTCTCGCCGTTGCCCTCCTCGCCGGACCGCTCGAGGCGCAGCAACGCGGCAAGGTCTACACCATCGGGATCCTGTCATCCGCGCCCGGACCAAGCGCGACCTACGGCCCCATCCTCTTCGACGCCCTGCGCGACAGTGGTTACCAGGTGGGCCGCAACCTGGTGGTCGAGCCACGATTCGCGGCCGGCAAGCTGGATCAGCTTCCCGATCTCGCCGCCGATCTCGTCCGCCGGAAGGTCGATCTCATCCTCGCGTTCGGCGTGGCGGAGTCGCTGGCGGCCGTGAAGGCAACGACCACGATCCCGGTCGTCTTCCTGAGTCCGGCTCCGGTCGAGCTCGGACTCGTTCGCAGCCTCGGCCGCCCCGGCGGGAATGCCACCGGTGTGTCGGTCGACACCGGTCCGCCGGTGGTTGGCAAGCTCCTGGAGCTGCTCAAGGCGATGGTGCCGGGGCTCTCGCGCGTCGCCGGTCTCGTCGACACGAATCGACCCGACCTGGCGATCTGGGAGCAAGCCGGGAGGGAGGCGGGCCGGGTACTGGGAGTGACGAACCGGATGGTCTTTCTGCATCGGGAGGCAGACCTCGACGCAGCCTTCGCGACGATTGCCGGCGACCGTCCCGACGCGCTCCTGCTCACCGGTGATCCCGTGATCCTTCTTCATCTGAGGCGCATCACGGACTTCGCCAGGAAGCACCGCCTCCCCACGGGCTCGTACGTCCGCACTCTGGTGGACGAAGGTGGCCTGCTGTCGTACGGACCGAACATCGGCGATCTGGTGCGTCGCACGGCGTCGTACGCGGACAAGATCCTCAAGGGGGCCAGGCCGGCCGACCTTCCGGTTGAACAGCCCACGAAGCTCGAGCTGGCGATCAACCTCACGACGGCGAAGGCGCTCGGGTTGACGATTCCGCAGTCGCTCCTGCTGCGCGCCGACGAAGTCGTCCAGTGAACCGATCACACGATGGCTGAGGCTTCCGGCCCCCTTCCGGCCCGAGACGAGGCCGGGGCGCCCCACGTTGAACTCACAGTGAAGTCACGTGACGTCAGGGCCATTCCGATGGTGGCCGGTCGAGGGCCGGGCGATCCCAGCGAGCGAGATTTGCCGCCGTCTCGTAGGCGCTCTGGAAGAAATCCAGGACCGTCTCGTCCGGTGAGGTCGTGGAACGCACCGCCTCGTAGGGAAGGATGAAGTCGGCGAGCTCTCGGCTGTAATAGGCGGCCGCCGGGCGGATCGACGTCGATGCGAGACCGACCGGCTCGGGTCTGGCGTAGGCGTAGAACGCGGGCTCGGCCACGACGCCGCTCCCCGGCCAGAAGCCGACACTGAATTCCTCATGGGAGTTCGCCTCGCGCAGCACCCACCACTCGCCGGTCTTCGGCTCCGGAGCGCGCCGCCCGCTGAACCGCGTGAGCGCCAGGTCGAAGGCGCCCCAGAAGAAGTGCACCGGGCTGGCCTTGCCGAGGAAGCGCCCCTGGAACCGCTTCGCGATCCTGTCGGCGTGCGAGAGCATCTCGAAGAAGCGATGGGCCTGCGCCGCGTCGTACGCGGCGTGGATGCGATCTTCGGGAAACGGGATCGCGTGGTCCACCTCGACCGGCACCGGCCAGAGCTTCACGATGATTCCCAGACCGGCGAGAGCCCGCAGATATTCCTGGTAGAAGTCCGCGACCGCCTGCGGCCGAAGCGCGAGCGTCTTGATCGCGCCCTCGTTCGTCTCCATCCGGAGCTGGTGGTCGATGAAATCGAACTCGACCTCGAAGGCTCGCGATCCGTAGGGGATCGGCGTCGTGGTCAGTCCTCGTGAGGTCACGTACAGGGGGACGTGCCACCAGTGGTTCTGCCTCGGCGCGAGGGCCAGCCGCGTCTTGCCGACCATCTGCATCCACATGTGCAGCGTCTGACGCGTCGCCTGCCACTCCGCGAGCGGCAGGCTGGGCCACGATCTCGGCCCCTCGACGTGGCGATCTTCCCTCAACGCACCCATGGCGGCCCAAGGCCGTGCAACGGCAGCGCCACTGATCTCCTAGACGAGATCGCCAACCCGAGACACGAAGGGCCTACGTCAATCGCCGTAGGCCCTTCTTCGTTCAGGTTCCGCGAGGCGCGTGCTACATGCTGGCGATCTCGCCGCAGAAGACGTACGTGGCGGCCTCCTGAGCGGACTTGTGGCCGTTGATCGCGTAGCCGCCCTTCTGGAGACTGTCCAATGAAACCTTCACCGTCGTCTCCGACTTGCCGTTCACCACCGGCGAGAGCGGGTACGCGGGCTTGGGATCGAGCTTGGCGCAGCTGCCCTTGTGAATGTGCACCGGCTGGGACACACCCGCCGGCACCCCCTGGATCTCGAGAACCACTTTGGTAGCGTTGTCACCGGCCCGGGTCAGGGTGGCCGTTCCCGACTCGCCCGACTTGTTCTGAGATTGGAGTGTGGTGGTGGCGGTGTCCGCCGCGAGCGCGAACGACGTGACGCCCACCAGCAGCAGGCCGAGCACGAAGGCGGAGAATCTTCCAGCGACTGCCATTGTAAAACCTCCACGGGGCGGGATTGTGGCGAAGCACCGCCTAGAGGTGCAAGCCGCGCACCGCCGAGAACCTCACCCGAGCGTGAGCAGGTAGGCGACGAGATCGTCCAGCTGGGCCGGCGTCAGGGTCTGCGCGAAATCCTTGGGCATCACGCTCTGACCGTCGGCCTGGCGATAGTTCGGACCGGGCACGAGATAGGCGTTGGGATCGACGATAGACTCCCGGATGTAGCCGGCGGCGTCCTTGGCGCGCCCGCGGTAGTCCGGTCGACGAACGATGCGCGCGGCCTCGGTGGCGATGTTCCCGAGGTTGGGACAGACGGCGCCACCCGGCCATGGGTGGCTGATGTCGTGGCACGAAGCGCACGGCAGCGTCGCGTAAAGCTTGGCGCCGCGCCCGGCGTCGCCACCCGCCGCGGCGGCCGGATGCTGTCCCGGCCCGCCGCGCTGCACGCTCGCGAGCGCGAGTGTGATCGCGATCCCCGCGAGGAGCGCGACCCGTCGTCCCGGTGCCATGCCACCAGAGTACGACGCGTTCCGCGATCCGTCCGGGATCGGTGCCTTGTCGTGCCCTCCTCAGTCACCGCATCGCCATACACCGTCACCGAGGCGACACCCGGAAAGGTTGAAGAACATGCTTTCTGTTGCGGCGCGCCTACTTCCGCTCAGACCGGGCTGGCCCTGGCCTTGCCGTCGTCACCGTCGCGAGTGCACACAGAAGCAGTACGAAGATTCGATCGCTGTTGGAGGAATTGATGTATCACGGCCTTGTGCGGCTGAGCCTCTTCGCCCTCGTGCTGTCTCTGTGGGCGGCTCCGGTGTCGGCCGGTCCGCCACCGGCGCCATCAGTGGATGCGCGGCCGGTGGTTGTTCGGGCCGCTGTCGATCAGCTGGAGCCCGACCGGCTGGTGATCCGGGGCACGAATTTCGGCGTCACGTCCGCTCCGGTCGTCTTGCTGTCGCAGGTCCCGCTCGAGGTCCTGAGCTTCAGCGATGAGCAGATCGTCGCCAAGCTGCCGATCGACGTCCCGTCGGCTCGTTACCGCCTTCAGATACTCGCGGGAGGAATATCTCCGTCGGCCGTCTTCGAAGTCACGCTGGGGCACCGGCCGCGCCGCTCGTCTGAAGGCTGAGCCGCCCTGCGGCCAGCGGCGGGTGTGGGAGCGGCACGGCGGCGGGCTATCATCGGTCCCGTGAGAACGATCGTCCAGGTCTCCGGGTCGTGCTGTCTGGCCCTCGTGCTCGGCGCCTGTGTCACCGCGAACAGCCCCCAGCAAGATCTCGCCTACGAGCGCTGGGCCCGGTGCGCCCCGCCCTACACGCAGATCGAGCGGGTCGACGTCGACGGGCGGATCACGTTCCTGTTCAGCAACTCCGCGACGCGGCAGGACGTCGAGCAGTGCCTCGCAGAGGCGGGGCGCGCCGGGTCAGCGCTGCCGGCACCCCGGGCCGTGCGACCCGTCGGAGGGCCGTGAGAGTTTCGAAGCGCCCGACGGTTCGTTCTCTTGCTGGTCGCCGGTGCGCTCCTGAGCGCGACCGCGGCGCCGCCGGCTCTCGCGCAGACGCCCCGGCGCGGTGGAGTCTTTCGCGTGCCGGTCCCGGAGGCGCCGACGCTCGACCCGCACCAGAACGCCGGCTTCGTCACGCACCTCTACGCGACCCTGGTCTACGGCCAGCTCGTCCGTTTCCCTCCGGGCCCGAGACCCAGGGTGGGCCGATCATCGGATCCTGCCGGACATCGCCGAGAAGTGGGAGCTCCCGACGCCGACGACCGTGATCTTCCGGCTGCGCAAGGGCGTGCGCTTCCATCGCAAGCCGCCGGTCGACGGCCGGGAGGTCACGGCGGACGACGTGAAAGCGCAAGTGGGTCGACGGCTACGACCCGGCGGAGGCCAAGCGCCTGCTCGGCGAGGCGGGCCTGGGACGCGGGCTCACGACGCCGCTCTTCCACTGGCCGGGCTTCGCCCCGCCCTGGCGCAGCTTCTTCGAGCTCGCGGCGGAGAATCTCGGCCGGGTGGCATCACCGCCGAGCTGAAGCCGGAGGAGTACGGCAAGTTCTCGACGACGACGGCGCTGGGCAAGTTCGACAAGATGGCGATGGGGCCGTTCGGCGCCGGCGAGACCGAGGTTCGATACCTTCCTGTACGAAAACTTCTTCAGCACCTCACCGCGCAATCGCAGCCGGGTCGCGGACGCTGAGCTGGACCGGATGCCATTGCGCATCCGGCTTCCGTGAAGGGCTTCAAGCAGATCGATGGGTACTCGTTGGGCCACCGGCTGATGCACGTCTGGTTCGAGCGGTAGGGGCGCTGGCGGGGGCAAAAAATCAAAGTTTGACGCTGCGCACGCTCCGTGCCACACTTCTTGACGGATCTGGTTCAGTGGTTCGGTAGCTCGGGTTCAATAACACCGAGAGATAGCGCCGCGCGAGACCCAGCTCGCGCGGCGCTTTTGTTTGCCCTCCCATCGTGGAGGTCAACCCGCTTCGGCGGGAATATCGAGGGGTCATCCCCAGAAGGATCGGCAACATGGCTACGGGACGAGTGAAGTGGTTCAACGATGCGAAGGGCTTCGGTTTCATCACGCAGGAGAGCGGTGAGGACGTGTTCGTGCACTTCAGCGCGGTGGTCGCGCAGGGGTTCAAGAGCCTGGCCGAAGGCGATCAGGTCGAGTTCGAGGTCACCCGGGGCCCCAAGGGCCTGCAGGCCACGAACGTCCGCAAGAGCTGAGGAAGTGTCACGAACGGCGGCAGGTTCCCTGCCGCCGCTCTTGAACGACGACCGCTCCGGGAAGGGCACGACGTGCAGATCTGGGTAGACGCCGACGCGTGTCCCCTGGTCATCAAGGAGATCCTCTTCCGGGCCGCCGAGCGCGCCCAGGTTCTCACGACGCTCGTCGCCAACACCTCCCTGCGCACCCCACCGTCGACCTACGTCAAGAGTGTGCGGGTCGGCCACGGCTTCGACGTCGCCGACCACTGGATCGTGCAGCAGATGCAGGCGGGGGATCTGGTGATCACGGCCGACATTCCGCTCGCGGCCGAGGTGATCACGCGGGGCGCGCATGCGCTCGACCCGCGGGGAGAGCTCTACTCCGAGGACAACGTCCGCGAGCGCCTGGCCGTTCGCAATCTCCTGATGGAGCTGCGCTCGACCGGGGACATCCTCGGCGGCCCGGCGCCGTTCGGTCACGCGGACCGGCAACGCTTCGCCAATCACCTCGACCGCTTCCTGACCCGCCGCCGAGGGCCGTAGCGCCTACGCCTTCCCCGCCGCCCCCCGCACCGCCGCCATCACCTTCGGCCCCGTGAACGGCACGCTGCGCAGCCGCACGCCGATCGCGTCGAAGACCGCGTTCGAGATCGCCGGCGGCGGCAGGCAGGCCGAGGGCTCGCCCACGCCCCACGGCGGATCGCTCGGCCGGTTGATCAGCTCCATGCGCACGTCCGGCACGTCGGGGAAGCGCAGGATCGGATAGCTCGCCCAGTCCACGCTGGTCACGCGCGAGCGATTCCACTTCAGCTCTTCCTTCAGCGTGCGCGAGACGGTCTGGATGATCTGCCCCTCGATCTGAGAGCGCACGCCGTCGGGATTGATGATCTGGCCGCAGTCGTGGGCGACGTAGAACCGCGTGCAGCGGATCGCGCCCGACTGCCGATTGACCTCGACCTCGGCCACGCCGGCGCAGTAGGTGCGGGCGTTCTCGTACTTCACGTAGGCGATGCCGCGTCCGCGCGCGATGGTGCCCGACTGCTCGCGGCGCGGTGATGGGCGCGGCTCCCACTTGGCCATGCTGGCCGCCGCCCGGAGCACGGCGATGCCGCGGGGGTCGGTCAGGTAACGCAGGCGATACTCGACCGGATCGGCCCCGGCCGCCGCCGCGCACTCGTCGATGAACACCTCGTTGGCGTAGGTGTTCTGCATGCGGCCGGGCGTGCGGATCCATGAGGCCCGGAACGGCGTCGCCTCCAGCCGGTGGGCCACCGCCTTCTGGTTCGCGAAGGGGTACGACGGATCCAGGTTGCGGTGGATGTTGCCGGGGTTGACGCTCTCCTTCTGCGGGAGGCCGGCCAGCGTCACGGCGATCGTGGGCGGCCAGTCGGTGATGTCGGCCTTCGGCACCCACAGCTCGGAGTCCCAGCCGACGATGGTGCCGTTGGCGTCGAGGCCGGCGGTGATCTCGACGAGCGTGGGCGGGCCTTTGGGGTCCCAGCCGTGCTCGTCCTCGCGCATCCACTGCGCGCGCACCGGCTGGCCGATCAGCTTCGAGATCAGCGCGGCGTCGCAGGTGGCATCCTCGTGCCCGTTGCGGCCGTAGCAGCCGGCGCCGTCGAGGTACTGGATGTGGACGTCCTTGGCGTCCATCTGGAGCGCGGCCGCGACTTCCTTCTGCAGCCAGTGCGGCGCCTGCGAGGGCGACCAGATCTCGGCCTTGCCGCCCTTCACGTCGGCCACCGCGCACGACGGCCCCATCGAGCCGTGGGTATGGACGGCGAAGTCGTACGTCGCCTTGATCTTCTTCGCCGCGCCGGCGATGGCGGCCTTCGGATCGCCACGGTCCACCGCGACGTCGTCCTTGGCGATCTTCGACGACCGGACGTGCTCCCAGATCTTCGACGGCTCCGGCAGTCCCTCCCACTTCGACCACGTGGCCTTCAGCGCCCGCGCGGCCTTCACGGCCGCCCACTCGCTGTCGGCGACGACGGCCAGGAAGCTGCCCTGACGTACGACGCGCGCGCCCTTGATCGGCTTGATGGACGACTCGTCCACCGACTGCAGCGTGGCGCCGATGGCGGGCGGCCGCACGACGCGTGCGTGCACCATGCCGGGGACGCGGAAGTCCTGCATGTAGGTGTGGGCGCCGGTCACCTTGCCGGGCACATCCGGCCGCGGCATCGGCTGGCCCACCAGCGTGTAGTCCTTCGGGTTCTTGAGCGGCGCCGCGGGGTCGAGCTTGACCTCGAAGCGCCTGTCACCGATCAGCCCGGCGTAGGAGAAACGCCGGTGTGGCTCGCCCTTGAGGAAGATCATGCCGTCCCTCACCGCGAAGTCCACGGACGGCATGCCGGTCTTCTGCACGGCCATCTCGATGAGCGCCTTGCGCGCGGTAGCGGCGGCCTGGCGCAGCTGCATGCCGGCGACCTGGACGGACAGGCTGCCCCACGTCGGCCCCTGGTCCGGCGTGAGCGCGGTGTCGCCCTCGACGAGCTTCACCCGGTCGAGCGCGACGTCCAGCTCCTCGGCCACCATCTGCGGCAGCGCGACGCGAAGGCCGGTGCCGAGGTCCACCTTGCCCGTGTACATCGTCACGGTGCCGTCGCGGTGGATGGCCAGGAAGCTGTCCACCTGGTCGAGGGCGACGGGCTTGGCCTGGGCGAGGACGTCGCGCGGGGCCAGGCTGAAGGCCACGACGAGGGCGCCGGTGCCGAGCAGGAACTCGCGGCGGGTCGTCTCGAGCGTCGCCATCTCAGGCCTCCTTTCCCATCAGCGTCGAGGCGCGCTTGACGGCGGCGATGATGCGCTGGTGCGTGCCGCAGCGGCAGAGGTTGTTCTGCAGCGCCTGCCGGATCTCGCTCTCCGACGGGCTGGTCTGCCGCGCCGTGAGGAACGCCGTGGCCTGCATGACCATGCCGTTGATGCAGTAGCCGCACTGCGCCGCCTGCTCCTCGATGAACGCCTGCTGCACCAGCGAGGGCTTCTGCGGCGTCCCCAGCCCCTCCAGCGTGACCACCTTCCTCGCGCCCAGCTTCGAGACCGGCAGCACGCACGAGCGTACGGCCTTGCCGTCGATCAACACGGTGCAGGAGCCGCACTGCGCCAGGCCGCACCCGAACTTCGGGCCGTGCAATCCGAGGTTGTCGCGCAGGACGTAGAGGAGCGGCGTGTCGGCTTCGACATCGACCTGGTGGGACTTGCCGTTGACGTTCAGTGTGGCCATATGCCCTCCCTCTGGCGGCGGCGCTGCGCTAGCTGGGACGGCTGCGGAACCGGATGCGGCGAGCCTAGGCCCGGCCCCGGGCCAAGTCAAGAATTGGCGCCCACGCGGCGCAGCGCCGGCAGCAGCTCGTCGCTGATCAGGCGCATGCTGCCCAGTGCCAGGCCGATCGGCATGCCGCTCCAGTGCGTGCGGAGGACGAGGAAGTTCGCGCCGACCTCCTCCCAGCACGGCCGGAGCTGCTCGTAGCACTCCTCGGGGCTGCCCAGCACGAAGCGGCCGCGCAGCAGGTTCTCGAAGGGCTGGCGGAACGACTCCTGGTCCGGCATGACGTGGTCCTGGCCCCAGGCGGCGTAGACCCGGTACTTCGAGCTCAGGTAGGGCCCGGCCAGCTCCAGCGCCGTGCGCGTGTCCTTCGCGCAGAAGATCTCCTTGAAGAACGGCAGCACGCCGGGGAACGGCTTGCCGGCGCGCACCAGCTCCTCGCGGTAGAGCGGCATCTGGCGCGCGATGGTCGCCGTCGTGGCGTGTGGGTTGATGAACCAGGTATCGCCCAGGCGGGCGGCGCGGCGGACGGCGTTGTCGCTGTTGGCGGCGATCCAGATGGGCGCTGATCGCGCCTTCGTGGTGAGGCGGCGGTCAGGGCGCCGCGAGCCCGGTGGCGGCTCGCGGCGGCAGCGAGGGCGCTCGCATACGCCAGGGGCGTGAGCACGGCCACGCCGCCGACGACGAGTAGCACCAGCAGCCGCCGACGATCCCCCGCGAAAACGGCGCGTGCGATGATAGCGGCATGGCGC
>Ga0134124_10001830_pt1 | contig 17151 bp, 17 predicted proteins | sample KB304_FD_96880 | JGI IMG/M metagenome (GOLD analysis project Ga0134124, IMG submission 96880) | Terrestrial soil microbial communities without Nitrogen fertilizer from Kellogg Biological Station, Michigan, USA - KB3-0-4 | ecosystem: Environmental > Terrestrial > Soil > Unclassified ...
CCCTGCTGGTCGCCGCCCTCGCCGCCTCCATCGCGCTGGTGTGGTTCACGCTGCACACGCCGGTCCAGGGCCGCAGTACCGTGGCCACCGCCATGGAGAAGGATTCGGCCCGGTTTTTCGCCACCGAGCGCGACATCACCGCGCTCGCCCAGGACACCCAGAGCGGGTCGGCCGAGTCGGTGGGCCTGTCGACCGAATACGCCCTGGTCAGCCGCCGCGACGGCTCGCGCTACTACGTGCGCATCGACTCGCAGCGCGCGCTGATCTCGGAATTGCTCAAGGACAAGCTGTCGGCCGCCTCGCCCGAGGTGTTCGCGCTGGGCGACGTGCAGCCCCCGGCGCCGCCGCTCACCGCCGCCGGCCGCGCCATCAACCCGGCCTACGTGGTGTCGCTGCTCGGCCCCCTGCTCATCCTGTTCTTCATCCTGCAGATGAGCCCCTCGCGCGGCGGCAACCCCTTCCGCAACGTCGACAAGCCCGACGCGCGCTTCCGCGACGTGGTGGGCGTGGCCGACGCCAAGGAAGCGCTGGAGGACATCGTCGCCTACCTGAAGAGTCCCAAAAAGTTTTCCGACCTTGGCGCCAAGCCGCCCAAGGGCATCGTGCTGGAAGGCCACTTCGGCTCGGGCAAGACCCTGCTGGCGCGCGCGCTGGCGGGCGAAGCAGGCGTGCCCTTCATCAGCATCTCGGGCAGCGATTTCTCCGACATGTTCCTGGGCGTGGGCGTGCGCCGCGTGAAGAAGCTGTTCGCCACGGCGCGCAAGCAGGCGCCGTGCGTGATCTTCATCGACGAGATAGACGGCCTGGGCAAGCGCTCCTCGGCCGGCTCGGCCAGCGAGACCGAGAACAACCGCATCATCAACGCCCTCTTGGTGGAACTGGACGGCTTTTCGGCCAAGTCCGGCATCGTGGTGCTGGGCGCCACCAATAACATCGACAACCTCGACCCGGCGCTCATCCGCCCCGGCCGCTTCGACCGCACCTGCCACGTGGGCCTGCCCAACGTCGACGAGCGCGAGGCGCTGTTCCGGCTCTACGCCGACAAGCTGCGCACCGAAGGCGAGACCGATTTCCGCCAGTTGGCGCGCATTTCCACCGGCCTGTCGCCGGCGGCCGTGGCCAACGTGACCAACGCCGCCGCGCTCATGGCCGCCAAGGAAAGCGCCGAGGCCGTCACCCAGGGCCATTTCCAGCGCGCGCTGGAGCAGCACCTCATGGGCGGCCCGGCTGCGGCCAGCGTGGGCGATGCCGCGCCCGAAAGGACAACGAAGGCCGGGCCGCGTTCGGCCAGGCCGAGCGCAACCGCATCGCGGTGCACGAGGCCGGGCACGCCATCGTCGCCAAGCTGCTGGGCGTGGGCGTGGTGGAAAAGGTCAGCATCCTCAAGCGCGGCCGCGCGCTGGGCGTCACGCTGGTGACCAACAACCAGGACATCACCCTGCAAAGCGAGCCCGAACTGCGCGCGCGCATGGCCATGCTGCTGGCGGGGCGCGGCGCCGAGACCCTGGTGCTGGGCAACGCCTCCACCGGCGCGGCCAACGACCTGGAGCACGTCTCCGGCATGGCCTACCGCATGGTGACCGAGTTCGGATTCGGCAAGGGCGGGGCGCCCTTCAGCTTCGCGGGGCTGCCGCAGGCGGTGCGCCAGTCGGCCGGCGGTGAAGCCATCGAGGAAGCGCGCGGCATCATCAGCGAGGTGGAGGCGCAGTGCAACGCGCTGCTCGCCGAACACCGCGAGGCGCTGGCCCTGCTGACCGCCGAACTGCTCGACCACGAGACCGTGAGCGGCGCCGTGGTGGAGCGCTGCCTGGGCAGCGAGTCGCCTGAGGCCCTGGCCGCTTAGCAGCTTCCGTCACGGCCTGGCGGCGCCGCGCAGGCCTTGTTCGCGCACCCGGTAGGCCGTCTGCAGCGTGGCCCGGGCCTGCTCCAGCCGGGTGTTGCCGCCGGGATGCAAGGCGAGCAGTGAATCGCCGCCGGGCAGCCTGGCCAACAGGCTGGGCATGGCAGCCGGGTCGAAGCCCGCGCGGGCGCCCAGGATGAGGCCGATGTAGTCGGCCTCCAACTCCTGCTGGGCATACAGCGCCGCCATGCGCCGGTTCAGAACGAAACTCTCGTCCAGTTCGCGCTGCACGTCCTCGTAGCGCCGGTTGCGGCCGTTGTCGGCGAAGTAGCGGGCGGCGCTGGCGAACTCGCGGGTGTGCTCGGCCAGCACGTGGGCCATTTCATGCGCCAGCAGGAAGGCCAGCTCGTCGTCGCTGGGCGCCAGCGAGGCCATGAACTCCTGCCCCAGCATCAGCTTTCCGCCCGCCACGGCCGCGGCGTTCTCGCCGCAGCCGCCGCAGGTGTGTACCTGCCATTCGATACCGGCGGCTTGCGGCACTTCCACCTGCACGGCGCGGGCGAGCTGACCGACCAGGCGGCGCGCCCGCTCCAGGAGTCGCGTGTCGCCGTCCAGCCGGCTGGCGGCGGCGAGCGCGCGCAGGCGGGCGTCGTAGCCGCGTTCTGCGGCAGCCTCGACCACGCCCGAGGCAAAGTCGAAATCGGCGCGCAGGTCGAGGACGCCCTGCGCCCGCGCACCTGCCGGTGCAAGCAGCAGCATCGCCGGCAGCACGGTGATCAGCCAATGCATGACCACCCGGCCTGGCAAGCGCATGCGGTGTTTCATGTCGACCCTCCAGTCCCGGCGCGATCCGAAATGCAGGCAATGGAAATGCAGGCAATGCCACGCGTGAAAAGCGGCGACAACTCCGTGTATAGACCCTTTCGGCGCAAAGATCAAAATCTGAAGCCCGGCCGGAGGCATCAAGGCATCAAGTTCCGCCGCCGGCTGCCGTAAAACATTGAGCACCCGGCGGCAGATCAAGCCTGGGGCGGGTACTTTGGGGGAAAACACCGTGCATGTTGAGGATTTGCCCGCCTCGGCCAGGCTTGCCGAGGACGGCCTGGCCGCCGTGCTGTTCGCCGACGTGAGCGGCAGCACCCGGCTTTACGAATCCGAAGGCGACAAGATCGCCCTGCAGGCCATCGCGCGCTGCATCGAGCTGCTGCGCGGCGCGGTGGCGCGCGGCGGCGGGCAACTGGTCAAGACCATCGGCGACGCCGTGATGGCGGTGTTCCCTACGGCGGACGCGGCCGCCCTGGCGGCCGGCAACATGCAATGCGCCATCGACGCCCTGCCCCCGGTGGGCGCCTTCCGCCTCGGCCTGCGCGTGGGTTTTCACGCCGGACCCGTCATCCGCAGGGATGGCGACGTGTTCGGCGATACGGTGAACCTGGCAGCGCGCCTGGCCGAGCAGGCCGGCCGCGACCAGGTCATCACCTCGCGCGAGACGGCCGACCGGCTGGGTCCGCTGTTCCGCAGCTTCAAGCGACCGCTGTACGCCATCCACCTCAAGGGCAAGGCCGAGGAAGTGGAACTGTGCGAGCTGATCTGGCGCCAGGGCGACGACGACGTGACCCTGGTGCATCACGCCGGCGCCGCTCCGGCGCCTCGGGCAGCCCGCGTGCTGCGCGTGAGATGCGGCGACCGCGAAATCGTCCGCCGCCGCCAGGACGACGTGCTCACCCTGGGCCGCGACCCGGCCTGCAGCCTGGTGGTCGCGAGCGGCCGCGCCTCGCGCCAGCACTGCGCCATCGAACGCCGCCAGGACAAGTTCGTGCTCGCCGACCGCAGCACCAACGGCACCTACGTCACCGTCGAAGGCGGCGGCGAGGTGCTGGTGCGGCGCGAGGAAATCTGGATCGGGGAGCACGGCTGGATCGCCTTCGGCCAGCCGCGCGCCCAGGCCGACGCCGTCGCCGAATATTTCTGCGAATAACCCCCGTGCAGGACCAGGCCACATGAACACCGCAGCACGCCACGCAACCACCGGCTCGAACCGGACCATAGGCCGGTTCGTGGTGGAGCGGGAGCTGGGCAAGGGCGCCCAGGGCAGCGTGTTCCTGGCCACCGACCCGCACCTGGGCCGCAAGGTGGCCATCAAGTCGGTGCGCGCCCACGCCTCGGCCGAAACCATCGAGCGCCTGCACCAGGAAGCGCGGGTGGTGAGCCAGTTCAGCCACCCCAACATCGTCACCCTGTACGACGCGCTGGAGCACGCGGGCGCGCACTACCTGGTGCTGGAGTACGTGGATGGCGAGACGCTGCAGCAGCTGCTCAGGCGCGAGCGCAAGCTCGAGCCGGGGCGCGCCGCGCGCATCGCCATGCAGATCGCCGACGCGCTCGCCTACGCCCACGCCAAGCAGGTCATCCACCGCGACGTGAAGCCGGCCAACGTCATGATCGCCGCCGGCGACACGGCGCGCATCATGGACTTCGGCATCGCCGTGTCCATCGGCGAGGCCGAGACCGTGGAGGCGCTGCAGGGCACGCCGCTGTACATGTCGCCCGAGCGCCTGCTCCACAGCCAGGTGAACGAGGGCGCCGACGTGTTCTCACTCGGCATGGTGCTGTACGAAATGCTGGCCGGGCGCACCGCGGTGACCGGCAGCAGCATTTTCGAGGTCATGCACAAGATCGCCAACGAGCCCTTCGAGCCGCCGTCGCGCTTCGCCCCGGGCGTGGACGAGCGGCTGGACCACCTGGTGCTGCGCGCCATTTCCAAGAAGCCCGAGGAGCGCCAGGCCTCGGCGGCGGCGCTGAAGGCGGCGCTCGCCGAGTTCCTGGCGCCGGCCGAGCCGCGCGGCGAGGGCGGCGGTCAGGTGGCGCAGGCGGCGGTCGAGTTCCTGATGCGGCGCATGCGCCACAAGAGCGACTTCCCGGCGCTGTCGCGCACCATCGGCACCATCAACCGCATTGCCGCCGACAGCGACGAAAGCGTGCAGGCACTGTCCTCCGCCCTGCTCAAGGACTTCGCCCTCACCAACAAGCTGCTGCGGCTGGTGAACTCCACGGCCTACGGCCAGTTCGGCGGCAACATCAGCACCATTTCGCGCGCGGTCATGATCCTCGGGTTCAACACCGTGCGCTCGTTGGCGGTCACCCTCATCCTGTTCGAGCACATGCAGAACCAGTCGCAGGCCGCGCAGCTCAAGGACGAGGTGATCGCCTCCTACTTCACCGGCATCATGGCGCACCGCGTGGCGGCGCGCTCGGGCGCGACGGGCTCGGAGGAAGGCTTCATCTGCGGCGTGCTGCACCACCTGGGGCGCATGCTGGCGACTTATTATTTCTACGACGAGTACACCCAGATCCAGCGCCGCATGCAGGGTGGCGAGAGCGAGGACCGCGCCGCGCGCGCGGTGCTGGGGGTTTCGTTCGAGGAACTGGGCGTGGGCGTGGCGCGCCACTGGCACCTGCCCGGCTCCATTGTGCAAAGCCTGGAAAACATCGGCGAAAGCGAGGTCGTCAAGCCCTCCGGCGCCGGCGACCGGCTGAAGCTGGTGGCCAATTTCGCCACGGCGCTGTGCCGGGTGGCCGCGGACACGCCGCCCGAGCGCAAGGACGCCGAGCTGGAGCGCCTGAAGCGCCAGTACGAGGCCGGCATCGCCCTGCCGAAGCGGCTGTTCTCGACCCTGGTGGACGACTCCATCAAGCAGTTCCTGGCCGAGGCGGGGACCTTCGTGGGCGACGCGCAGAAAAGCCGCGTGCTGCAGTCCATCACCCAGTGGAGCGCCAAAAAGGCCGATGGCCCGGATGGCGCGGCGCCTATCCAGGCCATCCGCGGGGCCGCCACCGAGACGGCCGGAGCCGACACCCTGGACCAGGCCATCACCCAGACCACGCGCATCGCGGCGGCGGCGCCGGAACCGGGGCCGGGGGCCGCCGCCCGGCGCGGCGAAACCAGCAACGCCACGCTCAGCGCCGGCATCCAGGACATCACCAATGCGCTCATCGGCGACTACAACCTCAACGACGTGCTGCGCATCATCCTCGAGACCATGTACCGCGGCATGGGCTTTTCGCAGGTGCTGCTGGCCACGCGCGACCCGCGCCAGGCGCGCCTGGTGGGGCGCTTCGGCTTCGGCGCGCGCATCGAGGAACTGCTGAAGAAGTTCAACGTGCCGCTCGCCGCCACGCCCGACGTGTTCCAGGTGGCGCTGGACAAGAACGCCGACCTGTACATCGCCGACGCGCGCGCGCCCAACATCGCCGAGCGCCTCCCCGAGTGGTACAAGAAGGCCGCCAACGCCCCCAGCTTCCTGCTGCTGCCCGTGGTCATCAACAAGCGCGTGGTGGGCCTGTTCTACGCCGACTGCGACCAGCCGGGGCAATTGACCATCGAGGCCGAGCAGTTGCGCCTGCTGAAGACCCTGCGCAACCAGGCCGTGCTGGCGGTGCGGCAGAAAAATTGAGCCGTTGGGAAAACCGCATCCGTTGCGTATTGGGCAATTCCGGCGCAAAATGCATTACAAATGTAATGCAATTGGAGGTCAGCATGAAGTCCGCCGCCATCCCCGCCGTCCGCGTCCCCCCCGATCTGCGCGAAGCCGCCGAAGCCGTGCTCGGGAACGGGGAAACCCTGTCCGGGTTCATCGAGGAATCGGTCCGGCGCAACGTGGAATTCCGCCAGGCGCAGCGGGCCTTCATTGAGCGCGGGCTCGCCTCTGCCGCGGCCGCTCGCGAATCCGGAAAGTACGTGTCCTCAAAGGCGGTACTGGCCAAGTTGGCTCGCCGCGTGGAGAAAGTCCGCAAGAAGACCGCTGCGGAATGAGCGTATTTGAGGTCCGCTTCACGCTGGAAGCGGAGGAAGACCTGCTGCGGTTGTGGGACTTCCTCGCGGAACAGGACCCCGCGGCCGCCGTCGGGGCGCATGCCGCCATTTCCAAGGCCATCGAGATGCTCGAGATTTCGCCGTTTTCCTGCCGCAAGGCAAAGGGCGCGACGGATAACCCCTTCCTGCGCGAGTTAATCATTCCTTTCGGGCACTCCGGCTATGTGGCCCTGTTCGAAATAGAAAGCCCTCGGACCGTGACCATCACCGCCGTAAGACATCAGCGTGAAGATGACTATCACTGACGCCTATTGAGCCGTCAGACGGTCTTCAGGCCGGCTTTCATCGCTACAACCTGTCGTTGAGCGACGACGAAAATCCGCTGTTTTTCCCGCATCGCTCGCCCTCATCCGGCGCAAGACTTTGATTTGCAATCCCTCTGCCCGCGTGGCACAGGCTTTGCAATCTCGTTTGTGACTTATGTTGCGAACGTCCCAGGCCGGTCAGCGTCTAAGACGCAAGCCCTTCGGGTATGGGCGCAACGGAAGGAAGAACATGAAAGCCATCCTGAAACCACTGCTCTCGCCGCTCTCGCTGCTGCTGTCACTGCTGCTGGCCTTCACGGGCCCGTCGTTCGCTGCCGCAGCCTCTCCGGACGAGCAGGTCAAGGCCACGGTCAACGAAGTGCTGGGCGTATTGCGTGAGCACAAGGACAAGCGCGCCCTGCGGCAGGTGGCCGAGCAGAAGGTGGCCCCGCAGTTCGACTTCCAGGAAATGACCAAGCTGGCGGTGGGCCGCTCCTGGTCGCAGGCCACGCCCGAGCAGCAAAAGGCCCTGGAAACCAATTTCCGCGCCCTGCTCATCAATACCTACACCAATGCGCTGTCGCAGGCCTCGGCCGACGACAAGGCGCTGGAGGTGCAGCCGGTGCCGGCGAACGCCGGCAACGACGTGACGGTGAAGACGCGCGTGCGCGCCTCCTCGGGCAAGCAGCCCATTGCCATCGACTACCGCATGTCCAATTCTTCCGGCGCGTGGAAGGTGTACGACGTGGCCGTGGAGAACCTCAGCCTGGTGACCACCTACCGCACCAGTTTCGCGGAGGAAATCCAGCGCAACGGCATCGACGGCCTGATCAAGTCGCTGCAGGCCAAGAACCAGTCGCTGGCCTCGGCCGGATGATGCGCCAACGCCATGGCAGCGCCGCAACGCTCTGTCGCACCGGAGCAACGCTCGGATAGCACCGGCAAACAACCACTTGAGCCATTTTTGAGAATCGCGCGTCGCCATAGGGCGACGAGACGATAGCTAACCTCACATCTTCAGGAAGGACGTACCATGCTTGATAGCCTGCGCAAAAAAGATTCCTCGAACCGCCCCGCGCCCGCGGCCCCCATGAGCCCCTATCAACGCATGTCGGAGGCCCTGAGTCCCGCGCCTGGCTCCGCTTCGACGGGCCATGCCGCGACCGACGCCAAGACGGAGGCCCGCGAGGCCAAGGCTGAATCCCGCGACACCAAGGCCGACCCGGCCGCGTCGGACACCCGTATCACCGCCTCGACGCCGTCCACCAGCGCCTGGAGCGGCACCAGCGCCACCAGCGCCGCGAGCGGCGAGGAGTCGGTAAGCCGCCTCATCGTCGGCCCGGACATCAAGCTCAAGGGCGCGGAAATAACCGACTGCGACACCCTGGTGGTGGAGGGCCGCGTCGAGGCCGCCATGGACAGCCGCGTCATCCAGATCGCCGAGGTGGGCACTTTCGTGGGCAAGGCCGGGGTGGACACGGCCGAGATCCGCGGCCATTTCGAGGGCGAGCTCACCGCGCGCAAGCAGCTCATCATCCGCGCCGGCGGCCGGGTGACGGGCAAGATCCGCTACGGCAAGGTGTCCATCGAGGAAGGCGGAGAGCTTTCCGGCGACGTGGGCTCGCTCAGCGCCGGCGCCGCTTCATCCAGCAACAGCGTCAGCCTTCAGGCTGCGCGCCACTAAGCCGGAAGCCGCAACGGGTGGAGGCTAGCGCCTCCACCAGCCCGCCCGCTCGGCCTTGGGCTGGGCCGGCGCGCCGGGCATGGTCCAAGCGGCAAGCAGCCCGTGGACAGCCGCCGCCGATTGGCCGGCAGCGATCTGCTCGCGCAGGGCGCGGTCCGAGAACATTTGGGCGAATTCGGCCAGGAGCTGCAAGTGGCGCTCGGTGGCCTTCTCCGGCACCAGCAACACCAGAATCTCGGACACCGGCTTTCCGTCCGGCGATTCGAAGGGAATGGGCTGGTCCAACCGCACGAACACCGCCAGCGGACGCGGCAGGCCCTTGATGCGCGCATGCGGCAGCGCCACGCCCTGCCCCAATCCGGTCGATCCCAGGCGTTCGCGCGCTGCCAGGCTTTCTTCCACTTGCGCCCGCGCCAGACCATGGCGGTGCTCGAACAGCGCCGCCACCGCCTCAAACAATGACTTCTTGGTGAGGACCTGAAGGTCCAACAGGATGTCGCCGGCCGCCAGCAGGTCTGAGGCGGCGCTCATGTTCCATCCATATGGTTGTGGTGCGAGGTGACGAACTCGCCCCATTATGGCCCAGGTGGGCGGCTACCGGCGGGTGCGCGGCCATTTTTACGCCATTTTTGACGCCCGCGGCGTGAACCTTGACACGGCCTTTTCGAACTCCGGCCCGAGTAAACGTGTTGTCGGCCTGAGGTTCCAGGGCGGCAGGGCCGCAAGCGGCCTGGCCGCGACCGGCAAGGGTGGCCAATAGCCCGAAAGGCGGGGCCGGCAAACAGGAACTGCGACGCAACCCTGCCGCTATTCCGATTGGCTTCCGGCGCGCGCTTGTTGTACCATTTTTTGTACAACATCTGCGGGGACTGGCATGGCCGCGAAAGCTAAACGATCCGGGCGCGCGGCGCCCAGGCAGGCGCCGGTGGCCGCGCTGCGGCTGCAGGTCATGCGCGCCATTGCCGCCCACCTGCGCGCGGTGCCGGGCACCCAGGGCGAACAGGCCGACACGCTGGGCATTTCCCGCCCGCGCCTGAATGCCCTGCTCAAGGAGCGGGTCGAACTGTTCGGCCTGGATTCCCTGGCCCAGATCGCCATGCGCGCCGGGATGAGCGTGCGCCTGTCGTTGTCGCGCCCCGCGTCCCGGCGGCGCGCGCACTAGCCGTGGCCCTCCGGCCCGCCCCCTACCCCACCAACCGCCTTTCCCCGTCGCTGTCGAACAAGGCGCTGCGGCTCGCCCTGGCGCTGCTGGCGGCGCTCGCGCAAGCAGCCTGGAGGCCGGCCCTGGCGCAGCCGCATGGTGGGCACGCTGCAGTGCGGAAAGCCGCGCCGCGATCCGCCGCCACGTATGCCGGACGCGAGGACGTGCGCGCCTTCATCGAGGCCATGGTGGACCGCCATGGTTTTCGCCGCGACGAGCTTGACCGCCTGTTCGCCAAGGCGCGCTACCAACCCTCCATCGTGCGCGCCATGCAGCCGCCGCAGGGCACGCCGGCGCCGTCCTGGCAAAGCTATCGCCCCATGTTCGTGAACGCCGAGCGCATCGCGGCGGGGCGGCGGTTCCAGGAGCGCTACGCGACCGTCCTGGCCCGTGCCGAGGCCGAGTTCGGCGTTCCGGCCGAGATCGTGACGGCCATCATCGGCGTGGAAACCATCTACGGCCGCAACACCGGCCGCTACCGCGTGGTCGATGCTCTGGCCACGCTGGCTTTCGACTACCCGCCGCGCGCCGCTTACTTCCGCCAGGAACTGGAATATTTCCTGTTGCTGGCGCGCGAGACCGGCGTGGACGCGATCGAGGTCAAGGGCTCGTATGCCGGCGCCATGGGCATGCCGCAATTCATGCCCGGCAGCACGCAGCGCTTCGCCCTGGATTACGACGGCGACGGGCGCACCGACCTCACCTCGGCGGTGGACTCCATCGGCAGCGTCGCCAACTTCCTGGCGCAGCATGGCTGGCAGCGCGGCGGCGCGATTGCGCTGTCCGTGCGCGTGGCGGGCGCTCGTCCCGTGCAATGGCTGGACGCCGGCATCAAACCCTCGCTGCGCGTCCCCGACCTCACGACCTTGGAGTTCACCTCCGCCCCGCCTGTCGCCGACCCGGAGGAACTGGTCACCTTGGTGGAATTGCCCTCCGACCCTCCGGAGTACAGGCTGGGTTTCAATAATTTCTACGTGCTTACCCGCTACAACCGCTCCAGCATGTACGCCATGGCGGTCATGGACCTGGCCGAGGCTCTTCGGGTGCCCACCCTGCCCGCGCCCGCCCTCGTGCCCGCGGCCGGCCTCACTCCGGCATCCGCTGCATCTGTGGAATCTCAAAACTAACCCCGGCGGCCGCCAGGATCGCGCGGCCTTTGTGCTGCGAAGCAACTTGCAGTTGTCATATTTTTGCTACTTGCGCGGGCACGCTCTAGAATACAAGCGCTGGGTGACGGGCAGCTTTATTGGGAGGGATTGGGCGCAATGACCCAATGGTTCAGCAACGATCTCGACGTGGCGCGCATCGTGCGCACCACGGACGCGGCTCAGGTCAATGCCGAGGTGGACCGCATTTTCCGCGAGCTGTATCCGGACGCGCGCACCGACAAGCTCGACAGCGCCTTCAGCGACGCCTTGAAGATGTATCGCGGCGACGCGCCGGGCTTTCATGCCTGCGACACGGCCTATCACGACATCCAGCACGTGCTGGAAGTGACGCTGGCCATGGCGCGCCTAATCGACGGCTATGAGCGCAGCCGCGTGGGCCTCGAGCCCATCGGCGAGCGGCTGTTCAACCTCGGTGTCATCACTGCCCTGTTCCACGACATCGGCTACCTGCGCCGGCCCAGCGACCCGGCAGTCGAGACCGGCGCGGCCTTCACCCTGGTGCACGTTTCGCGCGGTGCCAACTTCCTGCGCGAATACCTGCCGCGCATCGGCATGCAGGACATGGCCGACGTCGCCGCCGAACTCATCCATTTCACGGGGTACGAGAAACAGGTGGGCGGCATCACGGTGCCCGGGCTGGTCTACCGCCTGCTGGGCAACCTGCTGGGGTCGGCCGACATCATTGCCCAAATGGCCGACCGCTGCTACCTGGAGAAATGCCGCGACCGGCTGTACCCCGAATTCCTGGCCGGCGGCCTGGCGCGCAGGACCGATTCCTCGGGCAAGGAAATCATCGTCTACAGCTCGGGCGCGGACCTGGTGCACAAGACGCCCAATTTCTACCAGGGCGCCGCGCGCCGCCTCAATGAAGACCTGCAGGGCGGCTTCAATTATGCCGAGCGGCACTTCGGCGGCCAGAACCTCTACCTCGAGGAAGTGGCCAAGAATATCCAGTTCGCCAAGGATCTGGCCGACGATCCGGAACTCACGTCACTGAAGCGCATTCCGCCGGACACGGTAGAGAAGTAATCAGGGGCGACTACGTCGCCGGCAAAAATTTCGCCGGATCCACCGGCTTGCCCAGCCTTCGGATTTCGAAGTGCAGCTTCACTGAATCGCTGTCGGTATTGCCCATCTCGGCCACTTTCTGGCCCTTGACCACGCGCTGGCCTTCCTTCACCAGGATTTCGCTGTTGTGCGCGTATACGGTGGAGTAGGCCTTGTTGTGCCGGATGACGATGAGCTTGCCGTAGCCGCGTATGCCGCTGCCCACGTACAGCACCGTGCCCGAGGCGCTGGCGTAGACGGGCTGGCCGTCCTTGCCGGAGATGTCCATGCCCTTGTTCCCGCTGTCGGAAAAGGGGGTGCTGACACGCCCTGCCGTGGGCCAACCCCAATCCACCTTGTCATCATCGTCGTCCGCCTGGGACGCTGCCGGCGGCGGGGGTGCGGCCGGCGGCGCCGGCTTGATCTCGGGCGCGGGCACGGGCGGCGGCTTGATTTCCGGCCTGGCGATGGACGCCAACTGGGGAGCGGGCGCAGGTACAGGGGCGGACGCGGCGGCCGGCGCGGATGCGAGACCGGTCACGGGCGTGGGCACGGGCGGGCGCGGCTGCGACAGCAGGGCCAGGTTCTCGGGGGTATAGCGCAACTTCACGGCGCGCGGTTCACTCTTCACCAGTTCTGCTGAAGCGGCGGGTTTCGATTCCAGGGGACGCGACTCAGGGGCCCGTGAATCCAGGGGGCGAGACTGGGGCGCCGCCGCCTCGGCCAGCGGCCGCACCTGCACCCCGCCCTGGTCGGCCGGCGCGGCCTCGCCGGGCGGCCGCAGCCGCAGCACCTGGTCGATGCGGATCATATTGGGGTTGGCCAGGTTGTTCCATTCGGCCAGGTCGCGGTAGCCCACGCCGTGGTCGAGGGCGATGCTATACAGCGTGTCGCCGCGCTTGACCGTGTAGGTATCGCCGCCCTCGCCCGCCGCAGGCGCGGGCTTGGCGGTCGCGGCGATGGGAGGTGGCGTGCCCAGGCTGCGCGTGACCACCGGCGCGGGCGTGTGCGAGGCGCAGCCGGCAGCCAACAGGGCCGCCAGGGGCATGCCCAGGCTCCATCCGCGGCGCAAGACCGGTCTCACTGCTTGCCGGCCCGCAGCGGCACGAAGCGCACCGCATCCAGCCGGCGCTCGGAAAATCCGGTGGCGGTGCGCTCGACCAGCAGCAGCACCTGGTCCTGCACGCCCACCGGCGCAATCAGCCTGCCGCCCACGGCAAGCTGGGTCTTCAGCGCCGGAGGCAGTTCGGCAGCGGCGGCGGCGCTGATGATGGAATCGAAGGGCGCGGCTTCGGGCAGGCCCTCGCTGCCGTCGCCGTAGGCCAGGCGCAGGTTGCCGATGCGCATGGGCCGCAGGTTGGCGCGCGCGCGTTCGTGCAGGCCCTGGATGCGCTCGATGGAATACACCTCTTTTGCCACCTGCGCCAGCACCGCGGCCTGGTAGCCGCAGCCGGTGCCGATTTCCAGCACCTTGCCCAAGCTTCGCTTTTCGTCTCCATCAGCGCGACCCTGGCGCAGCGCCGCGATCATGAGCGCCACCACGAAGGGCTGGGAAATGGTCTGCTCGAAGCCGATGGGCAGCGCGGTGTCCTCGTAGGCGCGGCTGGCGAGCGCCTCGTCCACGAACAGGTGCCGCGGCACCGCGCCCATGGCGGCGAGCACGGTTTCGTCGCGGATGCCTTTCTCGCGCAGCCGCTCCACCATGCGGTCGCGGGTGCGCTGCGAGGTGAAGCCGATGCCCTGGCTTTTCCTGGCCGAGTTCATCATGCCGCCAGCCATTCGTCGACCTGACGCATGCGCGACTGGTCGGTCAGGTCCATCTGAAGCGGCGTGATGGACACCATGTTGTTGGCCACGGCGTGGAAATCGGTGCCCTCGCCGGCGTCGGCCGCCCCGCCCGCGGCGCCCACCCAGTACACGGTTTCGCCGCGCGGGTTTTCGGTGCGGATGACGGGCTCGGCCTTGTGGCGCTTGCCCAGGCGCGTGACGCGCACGCCGCGCACGGCCGCGCGCTCGATGTCGGGCACGTTCACGTTGAGGAGCGTGGCCGCCGGCGGCGGACGGCGCTGGAAGCGCTGCACCAGCTCGCGCGCCACCTCGGCCGCCGTTTCGAAATGCTTGCCCGACTTGCTCGCCAGCGACACGGCGATGGCCGGAATGCCCAGCAGGTAGCCCTCGGTGGCGGCGGCCACGGTGCCGGAGTAAATCGTGTCGTCGCCCATGTTGGCACCGTGATTGATCCCCGAGAGCACGATGTCGGGCAGGTCGGCCAGCAGGCCGGTGACCGCCAGGTGGACGCAGTCGGTCGGCGTGCCGTTGACGAAATGGAAGCCGTTGGCGGCCTTGCGCACGTACAGCGGCCGGTCCAGGGTCAACGAATTGGAGGCGCCGCTGCGGTCACGCTCGGGCGCCACCACGGTGACGGTGCCCAGTCCCGACAGGGCCGAGGCCAGCGCCGCGATTCCCGGGGAAAAATAGCCGTCGTCGTTGCTGAGGAGGATACGCATGTTCCACCCGAATTATATCAACCGGACGATGCGAACCGGCGGGCAAACCGCCTAAGCGCCGGCTTTGTCTGCGGGGTCGGACGGGGGTGCGGAAGGCGCACAATCCGGAGATCCGGTCATGGCCTCGGTTGTGGACTCGGCCGCAATAACCGGTTCGGGCAGCTGCTTTTTCCAGAAGCGCGGCTGAGCGCTGAACTGCGCCCAAACCCGCGGCAGGTCATCCAGGTGGCTGCCGCGCTTCGCCGCCAGCCAGCCCTGGGCCCGCGCCAGGGTCAGTGCCTTCGACTCCGCGTCGATGGACAGCTCGGCCAGCAGGCGCTCGGCCGTGGCACAGTCGTTCAGGCCGCCCAAGGCCTCCTGGAGAGCGGCCAGCGAGCGGGCGTATTCGCGGCAACGCCTGCCCTCGAACAGGGGTGCAAAGAATTCCGCGGCATAGCGCAGCTTTTTCGTGCGGATGCGCAGGCGGTGAAGCTCGGCGTAGGGCACCGCGCCGGCATCGCCAGTCGCGGAGAGGGCTTGGTCCACTCCGTCGCCCTGCCCCAGGTACGGCTGCAGTTCACGGCCTTTTTTACGCACGCGCCGGTGCGCGGACTGCAGCAATTGCGCCGCCAGCCTGGGCAGGGCGTTCCCCGGCTGCCCCGCAGGCACGGGAAGGGCTGCGGGGCTGCTCGACGTCGCCGGCGCGGCGAGGAACCGTCCCAGCCCCAGCAGGCCCTGCACGCAGGCGGCCGATGCAAGGAATTCACGCGCGGCGCGCGCATGCGCGGCACGCAGTCGGGCCGCCTTGCGCGCCAGCGCAGCGACCTCGGCGTCTTCCGGGAAAGCCGCGGCAAAGGGCCGCACCGTGCCCAACCAGAACACATCCCAGTCGCGCGCCGCGCCCAGGGTGTTGCCGGCCGTAGCAATCAGGTCCGCCACGGCCGCGGGCAAGTGCAGATCCACGGCGCCGTCGAACACCGTCAGGGCCGAGCGCATGCGCCGCAATGCCACGCGCGCCTGGTGCAGGAATTCCGGGTCCCGGCCCGCCAGCACCCCTTCCTGGTTGGCGAGCAGGTGGCCGGCGCAATCCTCCACCAGCGCCAGCAGGGCTTCGGCCGCTTGCATGCGCTTGTCGAGCCGGGAAGGCGCCGCCTTGACCGGCTGCGCCGCGCGGCGCGCGGCCAGGGCCTGGCCGCGTTCGGCCTTGCTGGCGCGGCCGATGCGCAAGGGAACGACCTCGGCAAGTTCACCGGCCAGCTCGAACAGCCGCTCGGCGCGGCCCTGCTTCAACTCCAGTTCGATTTCGCACAGGGGTGCGGAACGGCCGCCGCTCTTGATGCGCCCCTGGTCCAGGCACAGCTCGGCCGTGCTGCCGTCGGCAAAAGCGAGCGGGATCAGGGTGCGCGCGAAATCGGTCTCGAACACCGGCGCGAGCGCCTTGAAGCCGCGCGCGCCCAGCAGCTTGAAAGCCGGCGTGGCCTTGAAGGCCTCCAGCGACAGCCCGGGCCCCGCCACCGGCACCTCCCACTCGCCGCGCGATTCCAGGCCGGCCACCGAGCCGCCGCGGCTTTTCACGGCCTGCAGCCAGCGCGCGCCTTCGCGCCGCAGGCGCAGCGCCATGCCGGCGCGGCGCAGCGCCTCGTCGGGCGTGTCGAAATAGCGCGTCACCAGCTTCAGGTTGCGCGCGCGGCCGCTCTTGCGCGAGCGCACCGCCGCGAGCGCGGGCACCTTGCGCAGCGTTTCGAGAGAAACGAGCAGCTTGAGCTCGATCTCGGTGGCCATCGGTCCCCGGGCTCAGCGCCGCTCGGCCGACAGCACGCCGGGAATGCCGGCCACCTGGTCCAGAGTTTGCCGCAATTGCGGCAGGTCCCTCACTTCGAGGGTGAAAGCCAGCGTGGCCAGTTGCTGGCGCGACAGCGTGCTCACGCCCGTGACGTTGATGCGCTCGCGCGCCAATACTTCGGAGATGTCCTTGAGCAGCCCCGGCCGGTCCGAGGCGCGCACCACGATGTCCGCGGCGTGGACGCGCTCGCCGCGGGCCTGGCCCCAGGTTGCCGTCAGTGCGCGCTCGGGCTGGCGCTCCAGAAGGTAGGCCAGACTGCGGCAGTTGCTGCGATGCACAGACACGCCGCGGCCGCGCGTGACGAAGCCGGTGATCGGGTCGGGTGGCACGGGCTTGCAGCAGCGCGCGAGCTGGGTCATGAGCCGGTCCACGCCCACCACCAGGATGCCCTCGGAGGCCTCGCCGGCGCGGCTCTTGCGCGCCAGCCGCTCGCCCAGCATTTCGTCGATGGCCGCGTCCCGCTGCGGCGCTTCGGCCGGAGACGGCTCATCGCGCAGGGCCTCCTGCAACTGGCGGTGGCCCACGTCCTCGCGGCCCACGGCGGCGAACAGGTCTTCGGCCTTGGCGAAGCCCAGCCGCTCGGCCAGCGCATCCAGGCTGGCCCCGGTCCTGCCCTCGCGCTGCAGCTCGCGCTCCACCGTGGCCCGGCCCACCGCCACGGTCTCGGCCAGCCCCACGCTGTTGAACCACTGCCGCACCTTGTGGCGGGCGCGCGAGCTGTGGATGTAGCCGGCCGCCGGATTGAGCCAGTCGCGCGACGGCC
>Ga0134124_10001831_pt1 | contig 17150 bp, 12 predicted proteins | sample KB304_FD_96880 | JGI IMG/M metagenome (GOLD analysis project Ga0134124, IMG submission 96880) | Terrestrial soil microbial communities without Nitrogen fertilizer from Kellogg Biological Station, Michigan, USA - KB3-0-4 | ecosystem: Environmental > Terrestrial > Soil > Unclassified ...
CATGCCCGCCCGGAAGCACGGCACCGGGGACTTAGGAAGAACGCCGCAACGGAGCGCCGAGAGCCGCCTCGTTCCCGATCGCAAGGGAGCGGGGACACGAGCTCTCGCAAAGCTCGTGTCGGGCGCCGGTCGCGCCCACGGGGGTCTTCGCAAGACCCCAGCGGTTCTCGGCGCTCCGCCCCTCTCTATTTCGGGCGAAGTGAAGGAATGGCCGGCCGACCTCGGGGCCGATGAAAAATCCGGGCGACGTTGCGTGTCTGCTCGTCCCCACCAGGGAGGTGAAGAGCAGCGGTATTCCCGGCCGCTAGACTCCGGGGGAGAGAGCAGGGGTCCTCAGTTGCATCGGCGCATGGTTTTTGGCTATATCCGCGCGCTTTCCGGTCGGGGTGAAGCGCCCAAGCGAGCGGCCATCCCTGACTCACCTGTCGGGGTGAAGCGCCCTCAAAGCGGCCATCCTCGACGCTCCTGGCGCCGGGCGGGAGCGTTTCTCTCGCCAGCCCAAAAAACTCGAGGTTGAACGGCCATGAATACTTTGTGGTTGATCGTCGGCTGTGGCGTGCTCGCGATCGTCTACGGCGTCTGGGCGATCCAGTCGGTGCTGAGCGCCGACGCTGGCAGCGCCAAGATGCAAGAAATCTCCAACGCCGTGCGTGAGGGCGCGCAGGCCTATCTCAAGCGCCAATACACCACCATCGGCATTGTCGGCGCGGTGATCTTCGTGATCATCGGCTTTACCCTTGGCTGGCTGGTCGCCATCGGCTTCCTGGTCGGCGCGGTCCTTTCGGGCGCCACCGGCTTCATCGGCATGAACGTATCGGTGCGCGCCAACGTGCGCGTCGCCCAGGCCGCCACCAAGTCGCTCGCCGGCGGTCTCGAACTGGCGTTCAAGTCGGGCGCCATCACCGGCATGCTGGTCGCGGGCCTGGCGCTGCTCGGCGTCACGCTCTACTTCGGCTTCCTCACCGGCACGATGCACTTGAAGCCGAACGACCGCACCGTGATCGACGCCATCGTCGCGCTCGGCTTCGGCGCCTCGCTGATCTCGATCTTCGCCCGTCTCGGCGGCGGCATCTTCACCAAGGGTGCGGACGTCGGCGGCGACCTGGTCGGCAAAGTCGAAGCCGGTATCCCGGAAGACGATCCGCGCAACCCGGCGACCATCGCCGACAACGTCGGCGACAACGTCGGCGACTGCGCCGGCATGGCGGCCGACCTGTTCGAGACCTACGCGGTGACAATCGTTGCCACCATGGTGCTGGCCTCGATCTTCTTCGTCGACACCCCGGCGCTGCTCAATATGATGACCTATCCGCTGGCTATCGGCGGCGTCTGCATCATCACCTCGATCATCGGCACCTTCTTCGTGCGCCTCGGCGCCAGCCAGTCGATCATGGGTGCGCTGTACAAAGGCTTCATCGCCTCGGCGGTGCTGTCGTTGTTCGCGATCTGGTTCGTCACCTATAAGCTCATCGGCTTCGGTCCGATCACCAACACCGGCTATACCGGCACCTCGCTGTTCATCTGCGCGGTGGTCGGCTTGGTCGTCACCGGCCTGATCATCTGGATCACCGAGTACTACACCGGCACAAACTTCCGCCCGGTGAAGTCGATTGCGGCGTCCTCCGTCACCGGTCACGGCACCAACGTCATCCAGGGCCTGGCGATCTCGATGGAATCGACCGCGCTGCCTTGCATCGTGATCATCGCCGGCATTCTGATCTCCTACGGGCAGGCCGGATTGTTCGGCATCGCGATCGCGGTGACCGCGATGCTGGCGCTCGCCGGCATGGTGGTGGCGCTCGACGCGTTCGGTCCGGTCACCGACAATGCCGGCGGTATTGCCGAAATGGCCGGCTTGCCGAAGGCGGTGCGCAAGTACACCGACGCGCTCGACGCGGTCGGCAACACCACCAAGGCGATTACCAAGGGCTACGCCATCGGCTCGGCTGGCTTGGGCGCGCTGGTGCTGTTCGCGGCCTATAACCAGGACCTGCTGTTCTTCGCGAAAGACTCGGTGGCGCATCCGTACTTCAAGGGTGTCAAACTCGACTTCGCGCTGACCAATCCCTACGTCGTGGTCGGTCTGCTGTTCGGCGGCATGCTGCCCTATCTGTTCGCCTCGATGGGCATGACCGCGGTCGGCCGCGCCGCCGGCGCGATCGTGGAAGAGGTGCGCCGTCAGTTCCGCGAGAACCCCGGCATCATGAAGGGCAAGTCCAAGCCTGACTACGGCCGCGCCGTCGACATGCTCACCATCGCGGCGATCCGCGAGATGATCATCCCGTCGCTGTTGCCGGTGCTCTCGCCCATCGTTGTCTATTTTGCCATCTTGGCGATCGCGGGCGGCTTCAGTTCCGATGCGGCCACTGTGGCGGCCGCCAAGTCGGCGGCGTTCGCGGCGGTCGGCGCCATGTTGCTCGGCGTCATCGTCACCGGCCTGTTCGTCGCCATCTCGATGACCTCGGGCGGCGGCGCCTGGGACAATGCCAAGAAGTACATCGAAGACGGCCACTACGGCGGCAAGGGCTCCGACGCCCATAAGGCCGCGGTGACCGGCGACACCGTCGGCGATCCCTACAAGGACACGGCGGGCCCCGCCGTGAACCCGATGATCAAGATCACCAACATCGTCGCGCTGCTGCTGCTCGCCATTCTGGCGCACCACTAAGCGGCGACGACATCACGATGCGACCAGGGCCCGCGGCGTTCGCGGGCCCTTGGCGTTTGGGGGGCGGTTCTAGGCCTCGTTACCGCGATATTGCGTCGGTGACGCTCCGAAGCGGTTGCGGAAGCGGCGATTGAAGTAGGACACCTCGTTGAAGCCGCAGGCGAGCGCGATATCCGCGACCTTCATGCCGTCATTATGCCGAGACGCCAACAGGCTGCGCGCCTTTTGCAGACGCAGTTCGAGCACACGTTCGGTGAAGCTCGTGCCGGTTTCATGCAGAAGCTTCTGGATATAGTTGGACGATAGGCCGAGCCGCTGCGCCAGCGTTGCGGTGCCGAAACGAGGGTCGGTGTAGCGGAGATTGATCTCGTTGAGGATCTCCCGCAGTCGCGCCGCACGCAGACCGCGCATGCGGGCGATATCGGCCGTGTCGCGCGAGGCGCCGAGCGTGAGCACGATCAGATCGATCAGCGTCTGCTCGATTTGCTGACTCAGACGGGGGTCCTCGGGCGGGCCTTCGGCCAACAACATTTCTGCGAACCGTTTGAGGTGCCGCACCGGCTCGCTATTCTGGTCGAGCGTCGTCCAGGCCAGATCGTCGACGTTGCTGACCAGTGCGTGCAGGATATTTTGAGGCAGCATGATGCCGCTCCAACTCGATCCGAGATGATGTTCGGTGCGGGCCGCCTCTGAGTTGGTGAAAAACGTAACGGCTTGCGGCGCGTAGCTGGCCTCGCCTGTCGGCTTCGACATGCCCCATGGGCGGGCGCCGTTGAAATTCAAAAAGAAGCTGGCGTTCTTATTGGCGGCAACGTGTCGTGGCGTGAGCTCGAAGCGGTCGATCGTACCTTCGCATTTGACCAGCCCAATATTGCCGACCTGCGCGAATTCATAGCGCATCGCAAACGGCCTATCCTCCAGCCGCTTCACGTCGAAATTGCAGACCGTGCCGAGATAGATGTCTTGCCACAGCTTGAAGCGCTGCTCGTCGTCGAGTTGCTCCGGCAGTTCGTCCGAGGAAAAAACGATCTTGGGCATGCCGCGCCTGATACCGTTCAACCGACGCGATAGTAAGCGGGATCGGTAGAAAATCTAAATGCTAAGCGGCTGGCGGTCGTTGGAGTCCTGTTTAGGACAAGTCCAGTCATCCCCTGTCGACGTCACCCTCTTGCAACCCCGTAGAAAATGCGGGGACACGGCAACCGGCGGTCAAATGCAATCACGTCCTGAGCAAGACGTCTGTGGCGGACTGGGGCATCTCTATTGAAGAATCCGGCTGGAGCACTGCAGAAATTGGTCGGCTTCGGTTTGGGAGTCATGGTAGTGTGGCACCAGCCAAACAATTACAACTGAACGATGTAAATAGACATCGGTGGGGGCGGCTGTGATTGGACTGAATGGGGCGCCATTTCGGCGCGTGGGACATCTGCATAAGCGCGCCGGCCACGTAGCTATGTGGCGCCATTTGGCCCTCTGGTATTTTTGACAGTTGCAGGCATTACAGGGGCCGGCACGCAATCCGCAGTGGCCCAGCCGAGCCTGACCCTCTCGTTCATCCCTTCTACGGTCACCGTCGGCAATTCCGCGCAGTTCGACGTTCGCGTCATGAATACGGGCGCAACGAACTTTACCAATGTTGGCTTAGACGTGACGCTGCCTGCGGGCGTGAGCACCACCGCCAATGGCACCTTTCCCCTTTGCGTCACCGGCACAGTCACGATCACCGGCGGCAATCACATCGTGCTCACCGGTGGTACCAGTCCACCCAACCCCACTTTTGCGGTCTGCAATTTTCAAGTCTCTGTTTCTACCACGACCACCGGCGTCAAGACCGTAACGGGTACGGCGACGTCGGATCAGGGAAGCAGTAACTCCTCGACCGCGACGTTAACGGTCAATGGGCCGCCGCCGACGATCAGCAAGGTTTTTGGCACCGCCTCGATGCCTGTTGGCGGCACCACGACGCTCACATTCTCGCTTGGCAATGGCCAAGCCAATGCCGGAACGGCGACCAATGTTTCCTTCACCGACTCGCTTCCGGCCGGTCTGGTGGTCAGCACACCGAACGGTGCGAGCAACACGTGCGGCGGCACGCTTGGCGCGACCGCAGGTGGCGGTAGCGTCACTCTGTCCGGTGTCTCGATGGCGGCCAATGCTACCTGTACCGTCGTGGTCAACGTCACCGGCACAACCGCGGGCATCAAGAACAACAGCACGCAAGTACAGTCCGATCAGGGCGCCGGCAATACCACGAACACAAGCATCACGATCACCCCGGCATTTCCGCCGACCATCCTCAAGAGCTTCGGCGCCGTCTCGATTCCCCTTGGTGGCACCACCACGCTCAGCTTCACGATCAGCAATCCAAATTCTTTCGCGACGGTGACCAACGTAGCCTTCACCGACTCGCTTCCGGCCGGCCTGGTGGTCTCCACGCCGAACGGTGTGAGCGGCTCATGTGGCGGCGGGAGCATCGGTGCGACTGCGGGCAGCGGCAGCGTCACTCTGTCCGGCGCCTCGATTGCGGCCAGCACCCAGTGCACGTTCTCGGTCAACGTCACCGGCACCACGGCCGGCATTAAGAACAACACCACGCAGGTGCAGTCCGACCAGGGCGCCGGCAACACCACGAACACAAGCGTCACCGTCCTTCCGGCGTCGGCGCCTACCATCACCAAGAGCTTCGGCGCCGCATCGATTCCATTCGGCGGCACCACGTCGCTGACGTTCACCATCAGCAATCCCAATAGCGCGGCGTCGGTGACGAACGTCGCTTTCACCGACAGTCTGCCGTCCGGACTGGTGGTCAGTACGCCCAATGGCCTGAGTGGGTCGTGCGGCGGCGGTACCATCGGCGCGACAGCAGGCGGCGGCAGCATCACTCTGGCAGGCGCCACGATCACGGCGAGCAGCCAGTGCACGTTCGCGGTCAACGTTACGGGCACGACGGCGGGCACCAAAGTCAACTCCACGCAGGTGACCTCCGACCAGGGCACCGGTAACACCACGACGGCCACGCTCACCGTCGATGCTCTCACCGCGCCGACAATAACGAAGGCGTTTGGCGCCGCGAGCGTGAACGTGAACAGCACCACCTCGCTCACCTTCACCATCAACAATCCCAACGCGGGCGGAGCGGTGACCAATGTGGCGTTCACCGATTTGCTGCCGGCGGGCATGGTGGTGGCGACTCCGAACGCCCTTACGGGCTCATGCGGCGGCGGCACGATCACTGCGACGTCAGGCGCCGGGACCGTCAACCTGTCGGGCGCGACAATCGCGGCCAGCGGCTCGTGCACATTCGCGGTCAATGTCTTGATGACGACCGCAGGCTCCAAGGTCAATTCGGTGACCGCGACCTCCGATCAAGGCAACTCCAACACCAGCACGGCAAGCGTCAATGTGCTGGCGGCGACGACCACAGCCGTCGTGTCCTCGCTCAATCCGAGTCAATTTGGTCAGTCGGTGACCTTCACGGCTACGGTCACCGGTCCGCCCGGAACGCCGACGGGTAATGTCGTCTTCAGTGACGGCGCTACCGTTCTTGCGACGGTCGCCCTGTCGGGCGGTGGAACGGCCACCTTCACGACCTCGTCGCTGAGCAAGGGCGCGCACACCATCACCGCGGCCTATGCCGGCGACGGCAGCCACATGCCCAGCTCCGGCTCGGTGCAGCAGACGGTCAACATTCCGACCGACAGCTTGCGGCTGCGGCAATTGCAGGTCATCGGCACGAACTTGATCGCGCAGGGCTCGGGGCAGGCCATCTCCGGCGCGATCGACAGCGCGATCAATGACGGCTTCAACGATTCACCGGCGCTGATCACACCGAGCGACACCGGGCTGCACTTTGCGGTGACGGGGGATCCGGCCACGCAAGGCAGCATCGGCAAGCCGACGCAAGACGACGGCGTGCGCGACTTCACCCTCAATCCCACGCTGCGGCGGTCGCCCGCTAGCGGCCTCAACAGTGGAGATTCGATGTCCGCGCTCGGCTATTCGCCGGCGGCGACGAAGGGGCCGGTTGCCCTGCCACGCGAGCCGCGCATCTGGACCGCGTGGGCCGATCTGCGCGGGTTCTTCTGGAACCGTAGTAGCATCGGGAGCGACATCACCGGCAACCAGTTCAATGCCATTGCTGGCCTCACGGCTCGTGTGACACCCGACCTGCTGGTTGGCGTGCTCGGTGGCTACGAGACGGCCAAAGTCGACTCGCAAATCCTGGCCGGCACGCTGAAAGGCAACGGCTGGACGGTGGGCGGCTATGTCGGCTGGCGCTTTGCGCAGAACCTGCGGCTCGACGCTGGCGTCGCGCATTCGATGCTCAATTACGACGGCACAGCAGGAACGGCGAATGGCACATTCACCGGCCGGCGCTGGCTCGCCAGCGGCGGCGTCACCGGCGACTACAAGTGGTCGGCGTTCGTGCTGCAGCCGTCGGCGCGCATCTACGGCCTGTGGGAGCATCAGAACGAATACACCGACAGCCTGGCGACGGTGCAGGCGGCGCGTAACTTCTCGACCGGCCGCGCCAGCGGCGGCATGAAGGTGGCGCTGCCGAGCCAGTGGGACGACATGCGCTTTACGCCCTATATCGGGCTGTATGGAGACTATTACTTCACCAAGGATGACAACACGACGGCCGCTCTGGCGCCGATCCCGCTCATTCAAGGCTGGTCGGCGCGGGTGACATCCGGCATCGGCATCACCATGAAGAGCGGCGCGCAAATCTCGGTCGGCGGCGAGTTAGGCGGCCTCGGCAGCGCCTACACGTTGTGGACCGTGCGCTCGCGGGCGTCGGTGCCGTTCTAGGCAGTGATACAAAAAAGGCCCGCGATGCCCGCGGGCCTTTGTCGTTCGAAAGCGTCCGGCGCTACAGTTTCAGCGACAACAGCTTGCGCAGGTAGCTCAGCTCGACGCCGCCGGTCGGCGTTGTCTGCGTGAGGAAGTCGAACACCTTGCCATCCTTGACGCCGTAATTGGCCAGCCGCTCGACGCGGCGGTCCTTGTCGAAGTACACGGCGACCACGCGCTGGTCGGTGACCTGATGCGGCATGAAAGCGGCCGCACGTTCGGCTTTCTGCGAGATGTAGTAGAAGGCCTCGCCGGTCACCGTGGCGACAGTCGACGGCGTGCCAAGCACGATCAGCACTTGCTCCTGGCTGGAGCCGACAGGGATCTGTTCGAGCGCGCCTTCCGGCAGCACGTAGCCGCGCTGCAGCGTTTCGTTGCCGATGCCGCAGCCGGCGAGCGTCAGCGCGGCGCAAAACGCGAGTGCGACCGAGCGGCGTGATGGATTATTCGTCCCCAAAGCCAGTATCCCCAAATTCTTGCCTTGCATCGCCGTCCGGCTTGCCTTACCCGCGCCTGCAATCAAGGCACCAGCACCGAACAGGCCCGATGTTGTTTTCCCGCTTCCGCCGCGGCTCGATGAGCGGCACCATTTCCGCCCTGTATGGCATGATCGTGGCGCAGGCGCGATTGGCGGTATTCTATCGCGATTACGCAGTGGCGGACACAGTTAATGGGCGGTTCGAGCTGCTGGTGATCCATCTGTTCATGACCGTAGGGCACCTGTTTGCGCACCCCGCAACCCGGGACCTGGGCCAGGGCCTGTTTGACCACTTCTGCCGGGATTTGGACCATAACCTGCGGGAAATGGGCACCAGCGACCTGAAGGTCCCGAGGGAAATGCGCAAAATGGGCGAAGCCTATTATGGCCGCTCGCAGGCCTATCAGGAGGCGTTAGCTTCGGACGCCCCTGAGGCGCTAGTCGAAGCCGTCCGCCGCAACGTCTATGGCGGAGCGCCCGAGGCTGCCGCCGCCCGCTTGGCGGCCTATATTCGGACGGCTGCGGCGGGGCTGAAGGAGCAGGAATTGAGCGGTGGACGGGTGCAGTTTCCTGACCCAGCGCAAGTTTAACATTAAGACGTAGATCCTAACGGACAGAGATCAATGGATAAATCACCCTGGAGCGTGCCGGTTAGCGTGGACGACATCCCGGACTCCGGCCGGCATATGGAGATCGAGGCGCCGGAGACGACGCGCGCGGCGGTGGCGGAGCTTGCCGGAGTGCGCGAACTGCCGCACCTCACGGCCACGTTCGATCTGACCAAAATGGGTGCCGGGGTGCACGCGGTTGGCCATGTGTCGGCCCGGGTCGGGCAGACCTGCGTGGTGACGCTGGACCCGGTCGAAAACCGCGTGGAGGAGGCGATCGACTTGCGCTTTTCGCCGCATGTGATGCCGCCGGCGGTGGACGCTCCGAAGGTCGCCAGGACCGAGGAAGACCTAGAACCGCTAGTCGGGGGCGTTATCGACCTCGGAGCGGTGGCCACTGAGTTCCTACTACTCGGTATCGACCCCTATCCGCGCAAACCGGACGCGGCCTTCACACCACCCGCGCGAGAAGCCGACGGCCCGCACCCGTTTGCCGCGCTGGAGACCCTCAAAAAGCGGCTTCCGGACGGGCAGCATTGAGTCGGTCCCTCAAGGCGGTGCCACCCGCAGAACCGTCTTGTGCCCGGCCGCCGACCCGGTATGGTCGGCGGCTCACGTCGATCCAGCAGGCCGCATTGCCGGCGCTCACGTCATCGCCGCCAAGGTCTTGAGTCATGCCGGATAAGGTCCGTATCGCAATCGATGCCATGGGCGGCGACCACGGCGCCTCGGTGATCCTGCCGGGCGCCGAAATCTCGCTCGTTCGTCATCCCGACATTGAATACGTGGTGTTCGGCAACAGTGCCGTGGTCGAGCCGGTGCTCGCCGGCCTGCCGCGGCTGAAGGCAGCCTCGCGCTTTGTGCACACGGAGGTGGCCATCCGCATGGACGACAAGCCGAGCCAGGCGCTCCGCTACGGCCGCTGGAAGTCGTCGATGTGGCTTGCCCTCGACGCCGTGAAAAAGGGCGATGCCGACGTCGTGGTCTCCGCCGGCAATACCGGTGCGCTGATGGCCATGGCCCGGTTCAATCTGAAAATGATGGAGGGCATCGAGCGCCCGGCCATCGCCGCGTTGTGGCCGACGCTCAAGGGGGAGTCGATCGTGCTCGATGTCGGCGCCTCGATCGGCGCTGACGAGAACCACCTCATCAACCTGGCGATGATGGGCAGCGCCATGGCGCGCGTCTTATTCGACATCGACAAACCGACCGTTGGGCTCCTCAACATCGGGGTCGAGGAGGTCAAAGGCCTCGAACAGGTGCGCGAGGCGGGCCGCATCCTGCGCGAGCAGCCGACACCCCATTTCGAGTATCACGGCTTCGTCGAAGGCAACGACATCGGTAAGGGCACCGTCGACGTGGTGGTGACCGAAGGCTTCGCCGGTAATATCGCCCTGAAAACAGCCGAGGGAACCGCGCGCCAGTTCGGCCAGTATCTTAAGAGCGCGATGAGCCGCACGTTCGCCGCCCGCCTGGGATACCTCCTGGCGCGGCAGGCCTTCCAGACCATGCGCGAGAAAATGGATCCGCAGCGCGCCAATGGCGGCGTGTTCCTTGGGCTCAACGGCGTGGTGATCAAAAGCCACGGCGGCGCCAATGCCATGGGGTTTGCCGCCGCAATCGACTTGGGCTACGACATGGTCCGCTACGAATTGCTCGCCAAGATCGGGCAGTCGATGGCGCGCGATCTGCCGGCGTCGACTGGCACGGAGCGCGTGGCGAGCGGAGCAGCTTCGTGACGGTTTTGCGTTCGGTTATCCTCGGGTGCGGCAGTTATCTCCCCGCCCGAATTCTCAGCAACGATGAACTGGCCCGCTCGGTCGATACGACCGACGAATGGATCGTGCAACGCACGGGCATTCGCGAACGCCACATTGCTGCGCCGGGTGAACTCACCTCCGACCTCGCGCTGCATGCTGCGCGTGCCGCTCTGGCCAATAGTCATGTCGAGGCGAGTGCCATCGACCTGATCGTGCTCGGCACCTCCACTCCCGACCAGACCTTTCCCGCGACGGCGGTGACCGTGCAGGCCGCGCTCGGTATCACTGGCGGTGCAGCCTTCGATCTGCAGGCCGTGTGCTCGGGTTTTGTCTATGCGCTGTCGATTGCCGACAGCCTGCTGCGCACCGGCGCGCACAAGCGGGCGCTGGTGATCGGCGCCGAAACGTTTTCGCGCATCCTCGACTGGAACGACCGCACCACCTGCGTGCTGTTCGGCGACGGCGCCGGCGCCGTCGTGCTGGAGGCGCAGGAAGCGTCCGGCACTCCGGCCGACCGCGGCATCCTGACGACGCACTTGCGCTCTGATGGCCGCCACAAGGCGAAGCTCTATGTCGACGGCGGCGTTTCCTCGACGCAAACGGTCGGCCACCTGCGCATGGAAGGCCGCGAAGTGTTCAAGCACGCGGTGGCCATGATCACCGATGTGATCTACGACGCCTTCAAGGCGACCGGCACCAGCGCGGACGACATCGACTGGTTCGTCCCGCATCAGGCCAACAAGCGCATTATCGACGGTTCGGCGCATAAGCTCGGCATCGCGCCGGAGAAGGTGGTCCTGACCGTCGATCGGCACGGCAATACGTCGGCCGCTTCGATCCCCTTGGCGCTGGCAGATGCCGTTGCCGACCGTCGTATTAAGCGCGGCAACCTCATATTGATCGAGGCAATGGGGGGCGGCTTCACCTGGGGTTCGGCACTGCTGCGCTGGTAATTGGATGCCAGAGAAGCGCGTGTAGCCGGTGTTTTGCCGCGGAACCGGCCCAACTATGACGGCTATTGGATAGACTGAGGGCTTCTTCGCCCCATCGGTAACGGGCTTATGGCGTCATCACTTTTTCGCCTGCCCCGTTGACCCGTTCTGGACTTGCTAATATCGTCGATAATTCAGCAGGATATCTCGCCGGGGGCTGTCGAGGCGATGACCGGAAAAACGGTGACGAGGGCCGACCTCTGTGAGGCGGTCTACCAAAAAGTGGGACTGTCGCGCACGGAATCCGCCTCCCTGGTGGAACTCGTGCTCAAGGAAATCACCGATTGCCTCGAGCGCGGGGAGACGGTGAAACTGTCGTCGTTCGGCTCCTTCGTCGTACGCAAGAAGGGCCAGCGGATCGGGCGCAATCCGAAGACTGGTAAAGAGGTGCCGATCTCGCCGCGTCGCGTGATGGTGTTCAAGCCGTCCGCCATTCTCAAGCAGCGCATCAACGGTCACGAAGAAGGCCAGCGGGAAGCCTCGTAAAAGGCTTTCGGTTTTTCGGTGCGCAACCTGCATTCGCGCGCTGCATCCATTTCAGAACTGCGTATAGTTTTCCGTCTCACGGAGTGATCCGCTTTGGACAACAAGGCGCCTGACGCATTTCGTACAATCAGTGAAGTGGCGGACGAACTCGATCTGCCGCAGCACGTGCTTCGCTTTTGGGAAAGCCGTTTCCGCGAGATCAAGCCGATGAAGCGCGGCGGCGGCCGCCGCTTCTATCGTCCCGACGATATCGATCTCTTGCGCGGCATCCGCCATCTTCTGTACGGCGAGGGCTACACTATCCGCGGCGTGCAGAGAATCTTGCGCGAGCAAGGTCCGAAGTTCGTTCAGGTCGTCTGGCAGGAAGGCGCACCGCAGCCGCCGCATGGCGCGAGCGAAGACGACGGCGCGGGTGAGGAGATTGCCGGTGACGCATTGGAGCCGGTCGATGAGCCGCGCGGTCTGCGCGGGCGCTTGTCGTCGTTGATAGGACGCGACTTCAGCGAACGCGCCGAGGAGCCGCGCGAGCCGCCGCCGATGCAGAGCGCGCCGGTGCCGCGCATCGAGTCGCGCGACCGGGCAATCCATGCGCCGGATCAGCCGGAGCCGATCGAACCCGTGGCTCCTGTTGCGCCGCCGGCGATCGTCGCGCCTTTGCCGCCGCAGTCTGCGCCACCTGCGCCGAGTGGATTATCGCGCGAGGACTTGGGCAAGCTGCGCACCGCGCTCGCAGATATTAGCGAATGCCGCAGGCTACTCGATGCCGCGGTGTCGCGGGACTAAGGCGCGCCGTCAGCGCGGCACGTCTTCGGTGCCTTCATTGAGCTCGCCGAGCTTCGGCTTCTCTGCTTCCGGATCGTTGTCGCTGTCGCGCGGGGCAAGTTCGGCCTCCGCTGCGCGCTCGTCGCGAGCGGATTGTTTGGCCGGTTTCTTTGCCGGCTTGGCGGGTTTTTTCATCTTGCCTTGTTCGACGATGAGTGGCGTCGCAGCAAAAGAAATCTTTGTGTCGGCTGGCAGCGCGATACCGCATTCTTCGCTCGCTCTCTTGATCGCCAGCACGACGGCGGCACGCGTGTGCACTTCGTAGGTGCGCTGCGATTTGGTCCACCAGCGCACGCGAATATCGACGTTGTTGTTGTTGAACGCCCAAGGCAACACGTCCGGCGCCGGCTCATGCAGCACATCGTCGACCGTGAGCACCGCTTCGCGGAATACGCGCAGCGCCAGCTCGAGGTCTACCTCGAGCCCGACCGGCACGGTGATTTCGCTGCGTCTCGATTCGTAGGCGGTGTGCACGGTGACCGAGCGCGTGTAGATGTCGCTGTTGGGGATGATCACCAATCGTCCGCTGTAGGTGCGCACTAAAGTCGCGCGCGTCTCCACAGCCTGCACGGTGCCTTCGATGTCGCCGACCTTGATCTGATCGCCGCGGTGGAATGGCCGGCGGATCAGGATGAAGAACCCCGCGATCCAGTTCTGCAGTAGGTCCTTGAAGGCGAAGCCGAGGGCAACCGAGCCGATGCCGAGGCTGGCGAAGATGTCACCGGCCTTCATCGACGGCAAAGCGATGGTGATCACCACCAGGAAGCCGAACAGCACCGTCGCCCAGTACACGAAGCTGCCCAGCATGTGCGAAAGGTCGTGCCGTCCGCCGCGCGCCACTAGGTGCCGCACCGCTGTCGCCGCGCCCCAGGCGAGCAGCAGGAAGAGGATCGCCGCGATAAACGCCGCCACCAGATTGGGGATGAGTCGGATGAAGTTCTCGCTCCAGTCGTCCAGCGTCTGCCAGACGAGAGCAAAGCCCTCGCGCACATTTTGCGGCGCGGCTGGGGTCGGAAGGGTCTGCGCGGCGGCCGGCGTCGCGGTGGACGCCAGTGCGGCAAGGAGAGTGATGCGGGCCTGTTTCACGCTCGGAACAAGTGCCGATCCGAGCGAAAGTTCCGAGCCTGGGGTATCGCCGGAAAGCCCGATTCGCTCTGGATTTGAACCATTTGCACGTAGCGGGCGACCGAACGGTATGTAGAATAATCGCGCCGGGTCGGTTCGGCGGGTAAGGATAGCCATGCGGCGGCTTTTAGCGGCAGCGTTTCTGGCGATCGCGACGACGTGGGCGGTAACCGGTATCGCGGTGTCGCCAGCGCGTGCGCAGGGGTGCCCGCCGATCACAGTCGCGGTCCTGCCGTGCAACACGCCGCCGGTCACGACCAGCACCACCCGTCCGCTAACGCCGCTCGGCATCTATGTGCTGGGCTCGGTCGGCTGCGCGGCGGCCGCGCCGATGGCGCAAACGCTGATCCTCGGTCGCCAACTCACGTTGAACGAGGCCTATCGCAATACATTCGGCTGTATCGCCGGCCCGGCCGGCTGGCTGATCGCCGACTGGCTGGTGCCGCCGGGGACCGTGTTGCTCGGAACGACCCCAGTGCCGGGGCAGGGGCCGCAACGGCCGCCGCAGCGGCAGTTCAGCAACCGCAATATCAACGTCCCGCCGCCGGGCCTCACCGCCTTCGTGCCAAACGAGATCCTGCTGCAGCTCGCACCGGGCGTGACGCCGCAGTCCTTCGCGCGCACGGCGGGGCTTTTGCAGATCACGCTGCTGGAATCACAGAGCTTTGGACTCACCGGCCGCACGCTGACGCGTTGGCGCATTATCGGCGACCGCACGTTGCGGCAGACGCTGAACGCGTCGGGGCGCTTTGCCGGGATCGCCTCGGCGCAGCCAAATTACCTGTACGCGTTGCAGCAAGGACCGGCGCAAGCGAACACCGATCCAACCTCGGCACAATACGTCGTGTCCAAGCTGCGCCTGCGCGAAGCGCATCAGATCACCAGTGGCGACGACGTGCTGGTGGCGGTAATTGATTCCAAGGTTGACTCCGCACATGCCGATCTCGCCGGCGTGGTGGTCGACGATCTCGACCTTGTCGGCGGTGCAGCGCCGGCGCATTCGCACGGCACCGCCATGGCTGGCGCCATTGCCGCGCATAGCAAGCTCCTTGGCGTTGCGCCCAAGGTGAAGCTGCTGACCATCCGCGCCTTCTCCGGCTCGGGCGACAGCGCGCAGGCGACGACCTTCAATATCATGAAAGGGCTCGATTGGGCCGCGAGCAAGAATGCGCGCATCGTCAATATGAGCTTCGCGGGACCTGCGGATTCGCTGCTGCGCGAGATGCTCGGCAAAGCGAGCGCGCATGGCATGGTCCTGATCGCCGCGGTCGGCAATGCCGGGCCGAAGTCGCCGCCGCTGTTCCCTGCCGCCGATACGCATGTGATCGGCATCACCGCGACCGACGCGCAGGACAAGCTGTTGCCGCAGGCGAACCGCGGGGCGCAGGTGGCAGTCGCGGCGCCGGGCGTCGACGTGCTGGTGGCTGCGCCGGACGGCGCCTATACGCTGACCTCAGGTACGTCGGTTGCGGCCGCGCATGCGAGCGGCGTCGCCGCATTGTTGCTGGCGCGCGATGGTGCGCTGACGCCGAGGCAGGTGCGCAGCACCATGATCCGCACGGCGCACCCGATCTCCGGAGCCAAGACCGATTACGGCGCAGGTTTGATCGACGCGCTGTCGGCGGTCAATTCGCTGCCGAAATAGGTTCAGCGTAGAACGATCAATGCGTCGGCCGCCACGACGCCGCGGCCACGCGGACGCACGAACAGCGGGTTGATATCGAGTTCGGCGATTCGCTCCTCGCGCGCGGCTAGTACCGAGATCCGCGACAGCGTTTCGACGAGCGCTTCGACGTCGAGCGCGCCGCGCCCGCGAAAGGCATCGAACAGCGCGGCGGCCCGCAGTTCGCCGATCATCGCGCGCGCCTCGTCGCGACCGAAAGGGGCGACGCGATATGTCACGTCCTTCAGTATTTCTGTCATCACCCCACCAAGGCCGAAGGCGACCACTGGCCCGAAGGCGCAGTCGCGCACCACGCCGACCAAGGTTTCGAGGCCGTCGGTAATCATTTCGGCGACCAGGAAGCCGTCGATGCGGGCGTCGGGCCTGTGCCGGTGAACATTGGTACGAATGGTGCGGATGGCGTCCGCGACGCTGTCGAGATTGTTCACGCCAAGCACGACGCCGCCGATCTCGCTCTTGTGCGGAACGTCTCGCGACAACAGCTTCACCGCGACCGGGAAGGATAGGCCGAACGCACCGGACGCTTCGGTATCGGCAGGGAGGACGATCTCACGCGCCAGCGGAATGCCGATTTCGCGCAGCAGCGCCTTACTCTTTGCCTCGTCGAGCGCGCCGGCATTCGTGGGCAACGTCACGGCAGGCAATGCCGGCGGCGGCACCGGCGCCGGCGCGCCACGCGTGACCGCAAAGCGCGCGAGCCACGCCGCGGCGTCGGCAGCGCGCACCGGAGACTCGAAGACCGGCACGTGTCCTTCATCGAGCAACGCGCGCGCTGCCTCGGCGCGTTTGCGGCTCGGCGCCCAGGCCAGTGTGATCGGCTTGCCGTGCCTGTCGATGGCCTCGCGGATGGCGCGTGCGGTGCGCAACGCGCCTTCGCCCGGCAGCGATGCGAGCAGCACCGAAAGCTGATCGACCTCCGGATCAGCGAGGATCGCATTGATGACACCGGTGAGCACGGCGAAGTCGTTGAACACCGCCGCGGTGACATCGACCGGATTGCCAATGGAGCCGAACGAGGGAATGGCTGTGCGCAATATCGTGTTGGTATCGTCGCCGAGTACGCTCAGCGTCAGCCCGCGCGCGATAGCGCGATCGGCGAACAAAATACCGGCGCCGCCGGAAATGCCGACCGATGCCACGCGGTTGCCTTTGGGCAGCAGGCCGCAGCCGAAGGCGCGACAGGCGTCGGCGAGATCGTCGATGTCGTGGATCTCGATGATGCCGCATTGCCGAAAAGCGGCGCGGTAAATGTCGTAGCTGCCAGTCATACTGCCGGTGTGCGAGGTCGCGGCGCGCGCGCCGACGTCGCTGTTGCCGGACTTCCAGACGAGCAGCGGCTTGCCCGCCGCGAGCGCGCGACGCGCGGCGGCCATCAGTCGAGGCCCATCCTCGACGCTTTCGATATAGGCGCAGATGACGCGCGTGCCGGGATCGTCGATCAGAGCTTCGATCGCTTCCGGGGTCGTGATGTCGGACTCGTTGCCGGTCGACAGTCCAAGACGGAAGCCGACGCCGCGCTGGCAAAGGCTGAGCAGCACCGAAAAGCCGAAGCCGCCGCTCTGGGTTACCAGCGACAGCGAGCCCTCGACAAGGTCGGGCTCCTGGAAGATCGAGCCAAAGCCGGCGTAAAGCCGGGTCGAGAAATTCAGCAGGCCCTGGCAATTGGGCCCCAC
>Ga0134124_10001833_pt1 | contig 17144 bp, 7 predicted proteins | sample KB304_FD_96880 | JGI IMG/M metagenome (GOLD analysis project Ga0134124, IMG submission 96880) | Terrestrial soil microbial communities without Nitrogen fertilizer from Kellogg Biological Station, Michigan, USA - KB3-0-4 | ecosystem: Environmental > Terrestrial > Soil > Unclassified ...
AGAAATTTCCGTCATCACCAAGAACACTACAAAACATCGTGATGAATCGATTGGCATCCGAACGGTTAACAACTACGCGATTAAGAGTAGTCGAGACTTCAGCCGGACTAGCGCCGGCATAAAACTGCGCTTCAATAACACCCTGCGCTACTGATGCCAACAGGGCCGCTGAAATGCCTTTCCCCGAAACATCGCACAACGTCAAAACGGTTCCACCTTGCAGGGCCATTAGATCGTAAAAGTCACCGCCTACATAACGGCACGGAAGGCTTTGAGCGGCCAATTCAAAATGTTTGGATTGAGGTATGTTATCGCTGGTCGGTAACAAAGCAACCTGAACGGACCGCGCCATTTCAAACTCACGCTCGAGGCGCTGCTTTTCTTGCTCCTCATGTAACAGCCGCGCATTCTCCAACGCCTTGGACGCTTCAAAGGCCAATGAATCCAGGAGTCGAGAATTGGTTTGTGAGAGGTGTCCAGTCTCGCGACGACTATCCAGATAGAGGATTCCGAGCAGCTTTCGTTGTAGCGTTGACGTGACGCCCACAGTCGCCTGCATTAGGAACTGATGAAGCGGAATACAAATAACTGTGTGCAGGCTGAGGTTATAGACGCTCTGCATCTGCTGATCGTCCCCGGGAGTTGTGTTGAGAATAACTGTTCGATTCTCTGCCAGGACCTGTCTTACAACCCTCGTGCTAAGCGCGAAGTCTCGCTGCTCAACATTATTCCGCCTGTTATCGCGGGCGACTTTAAAGGCCAGACTGTCGCCATCGCCTTTCAGCATAATCAGACCACGTTCGGCGCCGGCTAGTTCTACCGCTGCATCCACCACAAGTGTCAATACATCGTCAGGCGCCAATGAGAACTTGAACGCCTGATTGATTTCGACATAGCGCGCCAGGTTTTTTAATTTTTCTTTGGCGGTCGCCGCCGCCAGTTGTCCTTCGCCGGAGGACAATCCATCTATCGAGGAAAACTGGTCGGCCTGCTGGTTATTTGCCGCGATGAATTGAATTTGATATTCGTCTGCGCCACCCAGGGTAATCCGGTCGAGATTTGAAAGGGCGGTTCTCTCTACACGTTGACCATTAATAAAGATGCCACTCTTACTTCCCTTGTCGACCAAATAGTAGATCCCGTTTTCACATACGATCTCTCCGTGATCTCGCGAGACGGTGGTAGACATGATGTGCAAATCGCTGTCCACCTTTCGTCCGATGGTGAACACCGGCTTTAGTAGTGGCACTGTGCGGCGAATACCAAAGCTGTCGGTTACATGTAGACAGGCAGTCGATTGCATTAGTTAACTTTTACCAGGTCGCAATTAGTTAGAAAGAAGCAACGGCCGTTGCTTCGTCATCAAAGGTCTCAAAAACAGAGAGTAATCCTGTGATCGAGAGAAGCTGCTGGGCCAGTTTTGTCGGTTTAAGAAGCTTGACTTTGCCACCCTGATTCTTTGCGTGAGTGAATGACTTTACCAGGCTCCCTATACCCGAACTATCTATCATGGGAACGTTTGCAAGGTTCACGAGCAGATACTTTTTGTCTGTTGCAAGAAGCTGCTCTACACGCTGACGGAGGCTCTCCTCGGCTGCGCCAATGGTAAGGTTTCCTTGCAAGTCGAGAATCGTAACGTTTCCTTCAGATCTAAGATTGATATCCATTTTGTACAGTATGTGGCTGGCTTCGTCTGAGGTCTCGACGGTGGCGCGGGACCAACGTTTCTATGCGTTCCGGGCAACACAAAAGAACTAACTTAACTGGATCAACTAGGGCGCGAATCATAACAGACAAAACCAAATATTGTCTAAATCGATAGGCGCACCTATCCCAAAAACGGATTTGTGCTTGTGAGCAACGTAAGCGTTGTGTAATCTGCATCGACTTTTCCAGCAGAGATCCACGACCGCCTGACGATTTAAGCACTTCATGATGGATACCCAACTTCCCCTAAGGGTGGAGGCTCGAGACGACGAAGCCCGATTGGCGCTTGAGAATGAACTGCGTGCAAAAGGACTGTCCCTCGTAGTGACTCCAGCCGACGGCGATGGCAACACTAACGCCGTCCTAGAGATGCCGAGCGACTTGGCGTTCCTGGAACCGGTCACCAACTACCTGATAAAGCGCCTCCATATTGACTGGTCCGTTACCGCTGATAGTTCCATGCCGGTAGCTGTCGCTCTTCACGAAGCGTTGGTTAACGCAATCAAGCATGGAAATCAAAACGATCCCACCAGGCAAGTGCGGATCAGCGCTGACGTTTCAAACGATGAGGCAAAGTTTATTGTCGAAGACGAAGGCGAAGGTTTTGACGATCCTCCGAATCCGCTGAGCGCCGATAATTTGTACAAGGCATCAGGAAGAGGAGTGTTGCTCATTAAGTCGATCATGGACGAAACCCACTACAACACCCGTGGAAACATCGTCACGATGATTAAGAAGAAATCCAGTTTGGACCTGCCAGTCACTTGAAATAAAAGTTCAACCACGAATCCGCAGACTAGCGTAATTCACAGCTACACTCCCGTGCGATAACGACAAACCTTCAACCTCCGGTCTTACGAATCGATAGGTCTGTTCATGAAAAAGCGGAATCAGCAGAACTTCGCGTGCAATCGTTTCCTCAATTTGACGATAGATCGCATGCCGGGCTGGCGGTGACGTTTCCGAGCGCCCCCTCGCAATCAACCGGTCCACTTCAGGAGATCCGCAAAGGCGACCAAGTAAGCCCTCTTTCGTGTCGAGGATATTTGCGAAGCTGTCGGCATCCGGAAAATCAGCTTGCCAACGTCCCAGTACAAAGTCGGCGGTCCCGCGAGTCGTCGCATCTACCCATTCGTCCATGGTCTTGTTGATAGGTTTGATGACCACATGCTTTTCCCGGAGCGCGTTTGCTGCTTCGCGTGCGAAGGCTGAATACTCACCAAAGAAAACTGGATTCAGGACAGCTTTGAGTTCAACTTCTTCCGGAGCTGCTTTCGTTGCAGTGCCCGAGAAAACATTTGTCCTTGAAACATAACCCGAATCATGACCGAGAAGTCCCGGCGAGATTAGACCCCGCGCCGGAATAGCAAGTCGACCCAGTGTCTCGCGCACTATAGTCGGTACATCAATCGATTCGGCCACTCTCTGACGCAAAGCTTTGTCCTTGAGTGGGCCACTATGCGTATTCAAGGCCGCATAGTAAGTCATCAATCGCGGCACCTCGTGATAACCGGACGCAAACTCCGGATCTCGACGTAAAGCTTCAGCATCAGCAGGCAAAAGATCAGAGGCAAGGGATAAACGACCCTCTCGAAATTGCTGCAGTATGTCAGTCGGTGCGACAGCCAGGTGAAAAATCAATCGCTCAATTTTCGGATAACCCTTGCGCCAGTAGTCCTTGTTGCGCTCAAGCTCAACGCTCACACCCGGCTCGAACTTCGCAATACGGAAAGGCCCCGTGCCGACACTTCCTTCCTCCCATGAATTCCCAAACTTGTCGCTCCCTTCCGGAACGATTGCAGCGGCGTGATATGAAATGAGCGCTGGAAATGTGGCTATTGGTTCGTCGAGCTCGATCGTGAATTCGTCTGAGGAATGGATTCTAAATCCGGTAAGGTCCGACTGTTCTCCGTTGATTAAGGCTTTTGCACCGCGAATCGCTGAATAGAAGTGGCGACCAATACTCTCCGGATTCAGTAGCAACCTTTCGAAAGAGTACCGCACATCGCGCGGCGTGAGTTTGCGCCCATCATGGAAGCGCACATCATCACGCAAACGAAAACGATAACTCTTGCCGCCTTGCTCAGCCGTGAAATCAGTAGCCAACCACGGAACAATCCTCGCTCCACCCACATCGTAAGTAAGTGTCTCGAAAACGCTTGGCAAAATTTCTGCATCTTCAACTGTTGAGGCCAGTGACGGATCTAAATAAGGAAGGTCGCCGGTGATTGCAACCTGGATTGTTCCACCACTAGCTCGAACATCAGTAGCTTTAACAGCTGATTCTAATTTCCCAATCTCGGCATAGTTAACATAGGGCGCACTGCCGCGTAAGGTAAGTCCCACGACTTTTGCGCTGGCAAGGCGGTAATCAACGTCGTGGAAGAGTGGCAACACGATGCCGGAGTCCTGCAAGAACGTCTCATACTTTCGATAAAGCGCAGCTCTAACACCTGGGCGACTCTCTGTTCGCGCTTCCTCCAGAAATTGATCGCCGTCGGCACTGGAGATGTAGGAGCGATACAAACCAACGCGCGAATGGAAAAGTCCATAAGTGAAGTCATCCGGATCATCGTAGTCGGCATTCCATCGACCAATGAACAGATCGATGCCGGCTGCGCTCTGAAACGACTCCAGGTAAGACGCCATTGTTGGAGTTACTACTTCGACACTAATACCCAGTTCCGACCAAATCGAAAGGAGCGCGGTAAGGAGCGATTTATAGCGATCCAAAAAGAGCGGGTGAACAGATGCTTTCAGCGTGACCGTTTCCTTGATGCCGGCAGAATCGAGCGATGCAGCAGCTTCTTCGCGAGTGATCGTGTGTCGTCGCCTACCCGGGTCGTAGCCCAGCACCGCCGGCGGAATCACACAAACAGCCGGCTGCGCAAAGCGACCGAGAGTTTGCCAAACCAGATCGTGCGTGCGAATGACGTTTACAAGTGCACGACGAAAGTCCGGATTTGCAGTGACTGAAGTGCTGTTGGAATTGAGAATCAGAAAATATGTATTCTTCCGAGGCGACTCCACCAGGCCACTTCTAAAACGAGGATCCCTGAGGAAGTCTTCCAGATCTTGTGGTGATAAGTCGCGAGCAACGTCGATGGCTCCGGCGCGCAAACCAGATGCGATGTCCGACGCCGTTAGACCGGCGCGAAATTCGATCTCATCTACAAAAGCGGTCGTGCCTTTCCAATAGTTCTCATTGCGATCAAGAACCATGCGGTCGGCACTGTACGAGGCGATGCGAAATGGTCCCGTGCCCGTCGGGAGTCCTTGGCCAGTGTCTAGCGTCACTCCTGTCTTGTAGTCGGTGAGCAAGGCCGGGTAGATCGAAAGCGGTTCGGAGAGTTGAATCTCGAGTTTGTGATCGGAATGGATAAGAATTCCCGGCAGTTCACCATCAGTGGCTTTGGCAAATTCTGACGCACCACGAATCGCGGCGAGACCAGGTGGAAGATCGCGAGCGACTCGAACGCTACGTTCGAAACAACGCTTAAACAACTCAGCAGTCAACGCCTGATCATTAGCAAAGCGAGCGTTCTCTCGAAGTGTGAAAAATACTGAAGTACCATCGGGAGAGACTTCCCACTTTTCACAAAGCGCAGGAACAAGGTTGCCTTCAGAGTCCGTGGCCAAAAGTGTCTCGAAGACATTGGCCAGGATTTCCTGCTCCTCTACGAGTTCCATGTTGACTGGATGAATTTCGCCGAGCGGTGTAGGCATTGCCACTACCAACCGACCACCTTTTGGGATCTCTTGTTGAAGTTCAGATTCCTTGGCTCCCGGAGCTAAAGATGCTGCTTCTTCGAGATAACCATTTGCCTTTTCGTACTCACCGCGCATGTTTGCAAGCGTGGATGCGAGTAACAATGCGTGTCGAAGGCTTTCATTATCCTGGGCGGCGCGCGCAACTTCTATAACCTGCGGTACGAGACGAGCTGTCTCTTCAACCTTTCGGCTTTGCCAGGCCGTTTCCGCCGCAAACAGCAACGCTGTGACGGCAGATCCGTTGTGGCCCTCGCGCTGTAGAATTCGCCCGGCAGCCTCGGCTTCCTTCAGTGCTGTGTCGACATCACCACCCAGACGGAATGACTGCGCCAGCAGCATTCGGGCCTCTCCCTCGAGCGAACGATCTCCTTCCCATTCCTCATCGATGAACTCAAGCACTGTCCGTGCGGCTCGCGCCGCCTCTTCACTACTGAATGCATCGAGCGCCGCCTTTGACATGCGCAAACCGTATTCGACTGTTTTGTCCGGAACGTCACCCTGCGAGAAGTGATGAACAAGCTGAGGATAGACACGCTCGAGTCGGCCACCGTGTCGTCGTTCGACTTCTTCCGCATACTTACGATGTAGAGACCTCCGTTTACGTCGCGACAACCCCGCATACAAAACGTCGCGGACTACTCGACTGGAGAAGTTGAGGCGATCGCCACGGGATTCGCGTTCTTCTTCAAGTAGACCTTCCTCCACTAGACGATCGATCGAATCTTCAACGTCCTTTGATCCAGCCAACGCTTCGAGGTCACGAAAATCAAAGGCCCGTCCGATTACCGAGGCAATCGAAAGAACTTCTCGCAAGTCTTCCGGTAAACGTTCGATTCGTTTTTCTACTGCCTGTTGAATTGTCGCCGGCATGTCGCCGGTTGAAAGGTCGGTGGTAGCACCAAGACTCCATGCACCTGTCTGGTCTTTCGCAATTCCACCTGAATCAAGTAACGAGCGGACCAGCTCTTTTGTGAAATAGGCGTTGCCTTCTGTTCCTTCGTAGAGCTTTTCCACCAGGGTATCGGAAAGCTTTGGGCCACCGATCAATGTTTCGAGGAACAGTCGATGCTCAGCTGTTGAAAATGGCTCAAGGGCAATGGCCGAAAACCTGCGATCACCGCGGAAGCTTTCGAGCATGCGCAACAACGGATGCGAACGATCAACTTCGCTCGAGCGATACGTACCGATTATCAACGTCGGCGTCGGACCGAGCCGGCGCACAATGTATTGCAACGCCTCGATCGAGATTTCAGCTGCGTGGAGATCCTCAAGAAACAGAATGAGGGGGTTACCACCGGCGAGTCTCGTTAGTGTTCGAGCCAGTAACTCAAACACCTGGGTTCGATTCTCCGGACCCTGGGATGGCCCAACCTGCGACAACTTTGAATCGCCGGTTGCAGCTGCTCGTATGTCACTGATTTCAGTGAGCATAGGAAACAGCGACACTAGATCCGGAGCAATGTCGGAAAGATCAATCAAGCTGGGCAAACTTGTCGAGTCTCGTTGACGGAAGAACTCCTGGATCGCTTCGCAAAATCCCTGGTACGGAAAGGCGCCGTCTTGCTCGATAGATCTTCCGTGCAGTAAGAGGAGCTTGCGCGCCTTTGCGAGCAACTCGATTTCATCAAGCAGTCGCGTTTTGCCGACACCTGGTTCACCCGACAAAACAACGAACTGGCACTCACCACTGATCGCCACGTTCAAGCGGCGCTGCAACTCGGCAAGTTCGCTCTCCCGCCCGATGAAGGGAGAAAGTGCAACCCGCGGCATCATCATCGTCTTCGTCAGGACGACTGACTTGACGAGGTCGCTCTGATTAATTCGAGCCTGGCAGCGGCGAAGTGCGACTGCAATTTCGCTGGCCCGCTGTGGTCTCTTGCCTGGTTCCTTAGCAATGCAATAGAGGATTGCAGTTTCAAGATCTTCGTTGATGTCTGCACCGAATGCTCGAGGTGATTGCGGTATCTCATGAACGATGCGGTAAAGAATGGATTGCAGTTCACCTGAATACGGCGGCTCTCCAGCGACGCATTCATACAGCACAGTGCCCAGTGAATAGATATCCGTTCGCTGATCGACAGCACCGCCGATAACTTGTTCCGGGCTCATGTAGGAAAGCGTTCCGGCTATTGTTCCGCTCTTTGTGATCTTGCTTTCGGTCGCACCACGAGCGAGGCCGAAGTCCATGATGCGAACCCTGATCCTCGAGGCATCTTCGCGTACGACCATGATGTTCTCGGGTTTTATATCTCGATGGATGACGCCTCGCGAGTGGCTGTATTCAAGTGCCTCGGAAACCTGGATACCGATGTCGATCACTTCGCCGAGGGTGAGCGTACCTTCACGTTGAAACCAGCGCAGGTTAGTTCCCTGCACTACGGGCATCACAAAGAACAGCGATCCCTCATGCTTTCCAAAATCAAAGATCGGAACAATCGAGTGATGATCCATCTGGGCGACCAACTGCGCCTCGCGCTGGAAACGTTGTTCTGATTCCGGACTTAACAGAGTTGGCGGGATCAATTTAATTGCAACCTCGCGATTCAATAGCGGGTCGTGCGCTCTGTAGACGACACCCATACCGCCCCGCCCGAGTTCTGCCTTGATCTCATAACGATTTGAGAGCGTTTGACCGATCATCTTGCCTCCAGCATTTATTAACTTAGGAGAATGTGAATTTTAGAATTGCTGATTTCTGATTGCTGATTGCTAATTTCGAATCGTTCGATTTGCGTGTTTGCATCTTTGCGTTGTTGAGTCGCAGTTAGCAGGCGAGGACGCCTGCGGTCCCAGCATGTTTGCCTCATAACCAGTCGGCAATCGGCAATCAGCAGTCAGCAATCAGCAATCGGCAATACCTACAGCCCGACACGTTTCAACAAATCGTTCATCCGCGGATCATCGCGCAACGGGTCGAGGAATGGATCGGTCTTCACTCGTTCCAGGAACCAATCGTGGGCCTTGTATGCCTCTTCGAGTTGCTCAAACGCCTTGTCCTTCTCGCCCAAAGCGGTGTACACAATTGCAACCCAGTACCTGGAAATATATTTATTTTTTGCTGACCACTGCTTTAACACATCCTCAGCTTCTCGCCGTCGGCCGAGCTTCGCATATGCGTAACCTAGCTGAGGAAACATTTCAAAGTCAGAGCCCAATGATTTCTCCGCAATTGCTATAGCTTCCTTGTACATTCCTTTCGCGTTATATGAATGTGCCAGCCAATTCTGCGCAGCGAAAAAGCTATGATCGAGATCGTAGGTTTTAGTTCCCTGTTCCACTGCGTTGTCATATTGTCGAGCATACATATAGACGGCGGCAAAGTTGGCGCCCTGGATCAGTGATAAAGGGTCCAGTTCCATCGCGCGTTTCATCTCGGCGATGGCTTCTTCGTGACGGGCACGAGGACTCAGATCGACCCATGCGTAGCGAAAGTGTGCGAGCGCAATCTTCGGATCAAGCTCCAGCGCACGCTTAAATTCGCGATCCGCACCGGCCCAGTTCCATTCGTAAGCAGCGAGAATCAGTCCGTAGGCGGTATGGGCCTCAGCTAGATCAGGATCTAGTTCTAGCGCCCTTGCTACCGCTTTCTTGGCTTGCGGCATCGCCTCTTCTGGCGACATATAAGCAAACGAGGGCATCACCTCCCACGACTCTGTTAGACCGACGTAAGCAAGTGCGTACTTCGGATCCAGAGCAATCGCCTGCTCAAAGAGTTCAATACTACGCAGCAGATCTTGCTTTGTACGTTTTGCAAAATGGAACCGGCCCTTCATGTAGAGCTGATACGCCTCGTTACTGGTTGTGTACTGCTTAGTGATTCCTCGCGCGTCATTACCGACCAGTTTCAATTGCAGCTTCTCCGTAACAGCCGTGGCAATCTCCCGCTGCGTCGATAGGAGGTCCGACATTTTTCGTTCGTACTGTTCTCCCCAAAGCGTCTTGTTATTTTTCACGTCCACCAGTTCAACAGTAATGTTCAGGTTGTCGCCTCTCTTGAGCAGGTGACCAGTCATGACCGTGTCAACTCCAAGTTCGCTAGCGATCTTACTAACGTCGGTCTCCTTCCCTTTGTAACGCATGACCGAACTTGTCGGACTAACTTTCAACTCCGGCAGTTGAGATAACCGGAAAATCAGTGACTCTGCCAAACCGTCTGACAAATAGTCAGCGTCCGCATCGTTACTATTGTTTTGAAACGGAAGTACAGCGATTGATCTGATTGGGCCAGTCGCACCAGCAGCCGAGCTGCGAAATTTGAAGAACCACACGCCACCGGCAAGAATCACTACCAGCAGAAGTGACAGAGCCACGCCCAGACCGCGTTTGTGTTTTTTGATTTCACTGAAAACGTATTCGGCACTCGAGATCGTGCTCGGGGTTAAAGAGGAATGATCACTTGTTGCAGCTGAGACTTGAGAAGTCGTGCTGAGAGCTGTGTTAACGGTCGCTATCGTAGGACCATCAACACCAGTCGCCGTTGTTTCCAGCTCACGTCGCAATTCTTTCAACTCAATCGCGACTTCCTTGATTGTCTGATATCGCTCCTCTTTGTCTTTCGCCAGGCAACGACGAATGATGCGTTGTAAATCTGCAGGGGCGTTTGGGTTCAGATCTTTGATTTGGGGCGCAGGTTCATAGATCAAACTGTGCAACAATTTGACGACAGAATCACCTTCAAACGGTTTTCTTCCTGTCGCGGCCTCAAACAGAATGCAGCCAAACGAGAAGATGTCTGAACGTTGATCGATTTCGTTTGTTAACCCTTTTGCCTGTTCGGGCGACATATAGCCCACTGTTCCCATAATTACGCCGGGCGTTGAAAGAGACGGGGTGACAGGAGGACGGGGTGGCAGGGCGATTGTCGGATCCTCTTCACCCCGTCTCCCCGTCGCCATGTCGCCCTGTCTTTCAGTAAGCTTAGCCAGCCCAAAATCCAGAACCTTTGCATGTCCATCACCTGTAATCATTATGTTGTCGGGCTTCAGATCGCGATGAACTATTCCGGAGACGTGCGCCTTCGCCAGACCTTCCGCCGCATGTTGCAGATAGCGCAAGAGCTTTCTTAGTTCCGTGTGTTCACGATGAATCTTTTCACGGAGAGTTACGCCCTCGATAAACTCCATGGCGATGTAGTTGAGCTTACCCTCAGTGCTGTCAGCTTCACCGATTTCGAATATCTGGGCGATGTTTGGATGACTCAACGCTGCTGCCGACTTTGCTTCACGAATAAACCGTTCCATTCGATCACGATTAGACGCGACATCGGCGGGAAGAATTTTCAGCGCAACCTTGCGATCGAGCTTCGTGTCCTGCGCGAGATAGACCTCGCCCATTCCACCAGCGCCGAGTTTGGAGATGATTCGGTAATGAGAAAGCGTGAAGTTGGCGGTTAGTGACATGTGCTAGTTACGTCAGAGGCCTATCCATATTGCCGATTGCCAATTGCCGATTGCCGATTTGGATTTGTGCAATTTGCGTGTTTGCCTCTTTGCGTCGCAGAGTTCGCAGTTAGCAGGCGAGGACGCCTGCGCTCCCAGCAATCAGCAATCAACAATTTCCCTACGAGCCGGCGCGTCGCAGCAATTCCTGAAAGCGCGGATCGGAATGAAGACTATTGAATCTCGGATCGTACTTGAGACGCGGGATAAACTGATCATGTTCCTTGAATCCTTTCTCGAGCCAGACGAATGCCTGATCCTTGTCACCTAGCGCAACATAAACTGCAGCGTTCATTGCAGGCGACGTGTACTCGCTGCCGGACAGTCGCTGCAATTCGGCCAGACCCTTTTTTGCTTCCTCGAGTTTTCCTGATACCGCGTAGGCATAAGCCAACTCTGCAATTGCGATGGGTTTACCGCCAGAGAGTTGATTCACCTTTTGAAACTCGGCAATAGCATCGCTGTAATCACCATGCTGCTCGTAGGCGAGACCAAGACGATGGTGCCCGAGCACAAAGCTTGGATCCAATTCAATTGTCTTCCGCAGTTCCTCGATCGCTTGAGTTTCCTGAAGATTGATAAGAAGCACCCAGCCAAAAACCATGTTGGCAGGGAGCGACAACGGATCGAGGTCCCGGGCACGCCTGGCCTCGTTTAAGGCTTCTTCTTTGCGACCGCCCCAAGCGAGGTACAGGGAATACCATTGGTGTGCGAGTACATAATTTGGGTTCAGCTCTATCGCTCGCTTGAACTCGCGTTCAGCTTTCTCCCGATCAAGATCGTAATGGTAGGAAATGTGCGCAAGCGACACGTGTGGTTCGGCAAGTGCGCTATCAATTTCAATGGACTTGAGCGCAGCGGCTTTGGCTTTGGGAAGTACATCCTCAGGCGGAAGCGTGCCTCCCGCATCCTGGGTGCCCATGAGAATGTAACTATCGGCGAGTCCGCTGTAAGCGAGCGCAAAAGTCGGATCTTTTTCAATCGCTTGTTGGAAAGCCTCGACCGCTTTTAGATTCGCTTCGCTGGTGCGCTTGTTCCAATAGAACCGCCCCTTCAAATACAACTCATAAGCCTGGTTGTTTTCCGTGTAGTGTTTGACGAGACCTTTCTCTTCGGTCGACACCTGTAGCTTTAATCGGTCGACGATCTCTCTCGCAATTTCGCGTTGGGTTGCCAGGAGATCCGAAGCCTTCCGATCATATTGCTCACCCCAAAGTAATTTGCTGTTGCGCACATCTACCAATTCCGCGCTGATTGTTAAATCGTCGCCTCGTTGAGTGATGCGTCCAGTCAGCACCGCGCTCACACCCAGATCAATACCGACCTTTATTGGATCGATCTCTTTTCCTTTGTAACGAAAGACAAGACTGGTAGGACTTACCTTTAGATTCGGCAACTGGGACAAACGATAAATTAGCGACTCCGACAAACCATCGGACAGGTAATCACTATCGGAATCTCCACTCTTGTTTTGAAACGGCAATACTGCGATTGAATCGACTGGTCCAGCCAAACGATTTCTTGAAGAAAACCAAAAACCGATCAGCGCAATCACTAGGGCCATAGCCAGGCCAGCGATGGTGAAGCTTGCCCAGCGCCGGGAATTGTTTGAGCCGACGGACGAAGGCGCAGTTTCTGAAGTCGTAGAATTTGACTGTTCAACTGTATTGCGGCGTACCACAGAATCAAAAATGACCGTCTGCGCATCATTTTCCCTGACGACTTCCTTATGCGGTAAACCAATTCGACGCAGCAGATCCTGGAAGCGATGCTCCGAACGAATATGATTGAGACAGGGATCAAGCATAAACCACTGCAGTCGCACCGAACGTTCGGCAAATGCCCTCTCCAGTTGCTCATAAGTTCGCTCAACATCGTTCAGCCCAAGATAAAGCTTCGCTAAGTTGACCGGTGACACATACTCTTTTTTGCCTTGATCAATCAGTTCGTTGAGCAGCTTTTGCGCTTCTTCACGGCGACCGCTCTGGCCAAGGATTCGTCCGAGTTCAGCCTTGATTGCCTGGCCACCATTAGTCAGAGTTACGCCTTTTTCTAATGACACTGCGGCTTCGTCTAGTCTTCCGGCTTGCGCGTAAGCAAGGCCGAGAATCCAGTGCGCAAAGAAGTGGTTGGGAGAGAACTCGATTGTGCGGAGCGACTTTGCAATTGCTTCGTCATTGCGACCTGCGATGTAATGCCACCATCCCAAGGTAGCATTAAAAATCGCTGTAAAAGGATCGAGCTCGATGGCGCATGATTCGGCAGCAATCGCGTCGTCGTAGCGTCCAAAAAGGATCTGAATTGTTGAGTCGACATGGTGTGCGAATGCGTACTTGGGATTGAGCGCAATCGCGCGTTGTATCTCGTTGCCGGCTTCAATGAAATCCCACTGATAGAGACTCCTGTAAAAAGCGATAGAAGTACGCGTCTCCGCTAGAGTGTCGTCAATCTCGACAGACTTTAATGCTGCACTCTTGAGATTTTTCTCAGCCTCAGCTGGCGGAATGTGTTCGTAGAATCCCAGGAAAACATAAGAATCGGCCATGCCGGAGTAAGCCAGTGCGTAATCACCATCTAACTCAATTGCCTGTTGGAAGTATTCAATCGCTTTCAGCAACGCTTCACGCGTGCGTTTTAAGAAAAAGAAGCGACCTCGTAAGTAGAGTTGATAGGCCTCAGCGTTTTTCGTGTAGCGCTTTAGAACCTCTTCCTTCTCGTCGACTAACAGTTTCAATTTCAATGCATCAACGACGGCGAGTGTAATTTCATCCTGCACGTCGAAGATGTCTTTCATCTCGCGATCGTAGCGTTCGGACCAGAGTTGATAACCGTCGGCTGCATTGATCAGCTGCAGTGAGATTCGGACTCGATCTCCTGACTTTCTTACGCTTCCCTCGAGCACCGCACGTACATTCAATATTCGACCGATCTCACTCGCATTGATGTTTCGACCTTTGAATGAAAATGTCGACGACCGCGCTGCAACCCTTAGATGTTCAATCTTCGTCAAGGCACCCAGGAGTTCTTCTGCCAGACCGTCGCAGAAGTATTCGTTGTCAGGATCGGCACTCAGATTGGTAAACGGAAGCACTGCGATGGAATTGTAAGATCCCGTCTGGGCCGTTGTTGGAGCAGGAAGGATTTGCGTCTGCTCGACGTGTTTTTGTGGCTCCGACCTTTCCAGTTCGGCTTCAAATTCCAACCGACGCTGTACTCTCTTCAAATCGGCGAGCATATCGCCCGCAGTTTGATAACGCTGCTCGCGATCTTTCCTGAGTGCCTGCCTTACGATTTGATCAATCTCAGTAGGAAGACCGGGAAGCAATTCCTTTAACGGCTTGGGTTCATCAGCTACGATTGAACCAATCACATCCATCGCATTCTCGCCCACGAATGGCCTTCTTCCCGTAAGCAGTTCGTACAGGACGACACCAAAGCTGAACAGATCCGATCGTGCGTCAATCATCTTGCCACGAGCCTGCTCCGGCGACATGTAGGTCGCGGTGCCAATAATCATCCCGGTGCTAGTGTGTGATCGCATGGCAGTGGCCGCTTCTTCATCAGCGTGAACTTGTGGGCCACCTGTGATCATCGGAACTCCAGACAACTTGGCGATGCCAAAGTCGAGAATTTTGACAAAGCCATCGGGGCGGATCATTACGTTGTCGGGTTTAATGTCGCGGTGAACTATCCCCGCACTATGTGCGGCCTGCAACGCTGACGCGATCTGGGTCGCAACTTCCAATGACTTCAAAAGTGACAGCGAATCGCAGTTGTTGAGAGTCTTGCCCTCAATGTATTCGGTGGCAATAAAATTCGTCCCGTCTATTTCACCGACTTCGTAAATCGTGATGATGTTGGGATGGTTCAGCGCGGATGCTGACCTTGCTTCTAACACGAAGCGGCGCATGCGGTCGGCGTCAGCTGCGAACTCGGGCGGGAGAATCTTGAGAGCTACGCGACGGTCAAGCTTCGTGTCCTGGGCCACATAAACATCGCCCATGCCGCCCGCGCCAATTTTGGACACAACGCGGTAATGCGAGAGTATTGAGTTGGGGGAAAGTGACATTACCGATTTTCGATTGCCGATTGCCGATTCATCTGCCGGAGGTTCGGCCCGGGTAACCACAACGCGCGGTCATACACGTCACCCATACCGCCTGTGCCGGGCTCCGAAACAATCTGAAGGGCGAAAGATGGGTGTTACGGGAATTCCGTTCCACTTATCTGGGTCTTAGAAGAAGGGCTTCGTTCCCCTTACTGCGCGAGTTCAAAACGATGGGCTATTTGTAGCAGTTTTCTCCTGTTGTTGGAAGAAGAGATTAGGGTCAACCTCTGCAATCTCGCGAATGAATGGTGGTGAAGCGAGTTTCAAGGTTCGGCTGGCGGGTTCAGGCCACTAATCAAGAAATAAGAAAATCAACGAATGACCTCCTGTCGTGGAGTTCGCTTGCAAACTTCTGATTAATGAACTGTTAGAACTGACAGGGTTCAATTCAGCTCTTTCCCCGTATAAATAGAAAGTTCCACTGGTGTGCGACTCAATTGAACCAGAAGACTTTTCGGCGTCGCCCCACTTGTTGAGCAGCATGCTTGTCAGTGTCGAAAACATTTTGTCCGGACTTTTGAGTCCCATCAGGAGGAAAACGACATGCGAAGGTTACTAAATATTGGTTTGGCGGTTATCGGTGCGGTGATCTTGATAGTTCTAACATCCACAATAAGTTCCGCTCAAAAATTACCAAAGCCCATTCACATCCAGGCTACGGCGATGGGAACGATGACGCAAATGGGACGTCTGTTCAGCGTCAACTTAATCATCAACGAAGTAACATCGGATCAGGAGAGAGCCGGATTGCTCGAAGCGTTCCAAGGAAAAGGTAACGAAGGTCTACATAACGCGTTAGAGAAGATGCACGCGAAAGGGCGAATGGCGATTACCGGAACACTTGGCTATGACGTTGCCTACGTTAAGGTGTTTAAGCAACCCGACGGATCAACCGTCATACGCATGGTAACTAATCGTCTCTTGCAATTCGGCGAAGTTTGGGCAAGCACCCGGTCAGCGGATTACAACCTGTCGGCAGTGGAAATCATCATCAGTAAAGACAAGAAGTATTCCGGCACGCTCTATCCCGCCTGTTCGCTCAAGGTGAACAAACAGGGCACTGTGGAATTGCAGCTCTATCAGAATCCCTGGAAGCTCACGAACATCATGAGGCGTTAGGTCGGGTTAAGTTCCGCCTTTCGATTTTCAACAACCAGGATCATAAATGTACCAGGCTTTGGCCGAGGTCGTCCGCCGGCTGCGGCTGCTTCGAATTCTGCTGTTGGTAGAAAAACATTGTGCGTCGTCGGGTCGGCTCCCATCGTCTTTGCGCCTCCGCAGTATCGGACGCGCTCTTCTGTTACTAAAGGGTAATGAAAGTCACGTCGGATTGTTTTCAACGTGCGTTTGGTGCCAACCTGTCACGCCTGCAGCCATGGCTTCTGCCCCCTGCGGCCACGTGCCACATTCGTATTCCGCGACTGGACCGCGACTGTTAAGAATCGGATCGACCACCCGCCAGGCAGCTTCCACGCTTTCATCGCTGGTAAACAGAGAGTTGTCACCCCGCAGTGCGTCTCCCAGCAGCCGCTCGTAGGGTGACTGTTCACTTGCGTTCGTGTGACGCGCGACCAGCTCAACCGTCTCGCCACACATCTCATCGCCCGGCTGTTTGACCTGTGTGCCGGCCGAGATCACTACTTCGGGACTCAACTGAAAGCGGAAGTAATTCGATTCGAACGCTTCGATCGAATCGAAGATCTCGATAGGCGGACGCTTCAACGTGACCACCACCTCAGTGGTTGTAACCGGCAGACATTTCCCGGCACGTATATAGAATGGGACGCCAGCCCAGCGCCAGGTATCGATGTAAAGACGAATAGCGGCGAAGGTCTCGACGGTTGAGTCCGGGGCCACGCCCTTCTCGTCGCGGTAGCCGCGGAACTGCGCGCGTATGACATCGTCAGGATCGATTGGCTTCATAGCGTTGAACAGCTGCACCTTTTCACTGCGCAATGCATCGTGATGGCGTCCACAAGGCGCATCGATAGCCAGCAGAGCAATCACTTGCAAGAGATGGTTCTGGACTACGTCGCGGATGGCGCCGACCTCCTCGTAAAACGCGCCGCGCCCTTGCAAGCCAAAGTTCTCAGCCATTGTGATCTGTACATTGTCCACGA
>Ga0134124_10001834_pt1 | contig 17142 bp, 12 predicted proteins | sample KB304_FD_96880 | JGI IMG/M metagenome (GOLD analysis project Ga0134124, IMG submission 96880) | Terrestrial soil microbial communities without Nitrogen fertilizer from Kellogg Biological Station, Michigan, USA - KB3-0-4 | ecosystem: Environmental > Terrestrial > Soil > Unclassified ...
CAGGTCACGCGCATGCTGGCGGATCCCCGCAGCCAGGCACTGACCACGAACTTCGCTGGCCAGTGGCTGTACCTGCGAAACCTCGAGCTGCTGCGGCCGGATGTGTACCTGTTCCCCAACTTCAATGCCCGCCTGCGGCGCGCCATGAAGCAGGAGACGGAGCTGTTCTTCGGTTCCATCGTCCGCGAGAACCAGAGTGTGCTGAAATTCATCGACGCGGACTACACCTTCCTCAATGAACCGCTGGCCGCACACTACGGCATCGCCGGGGTGCAGGGGCCGGCATTCCGGCGCGTCGCCCTCGATGGCTCGACGCCGCGTGGCGGCCTGCTGGGCCAGGCCAGCATCCTGACCGTGACGTCCTACGCCAACCACACTTCCGTGGTGAAACGCGGCCAATGGATACTGACCAATCTGCTGTCCGCCGCGCCGCCACCGCCACCGCCCGACGTGCCAGCACTGAAAGCCACGGTGAATGGCCGCGTGCTGTCACCGCGCGAACAGCTGGAGTTGCATCGTGCCGATGCGGCCTGTGCTTCGTGTCATGTGAAGATGGATCCCCTGGGATATGCACTGGAAAACTTCGATGCGGTAGGCGCCTGGCGCGGCGAGGACAGTGGCCGCCCGGTCGACGCTTCAGCACAGCTGGCAGATGGCACGCCGCTTTCAGGGCTCACCGGCCTGCGCAAGGTGCTGCTCGAGCGCCGCGATGATTTCACCCGCGCCTTCAGCGAGCGCCTGCTCACGTATGCGCTGGGCCGTGGTGTGGAACCGGAGGACATGCCTGCGGTGCGCGCCATTGCGCGCCGCGCCGCCGCCGACGACTATCGTATTCGCGCCGTCATCCTGGGCATCGTCGAGAGCAAACCGTTCAACCTTCGTAGGAGTCCCTGAGACATGAACATCATGCGAGAAGCTCTGAATCGCCGCACGCTGTTGCGGGGGTTGGGTACGGCGATGAGCCTGCCGCTGCTGGACGCCATGCTTCCGGCGCGAGCCGGCGACGTGGCCGCAAGGCCCAGGCGACTGCAGATCTTCTACACGCCCAACGGCATGATCATGGAGAACTACACTCCGGCAAAGGTGGGCAAGGATTTCCCGCTGTCGCCGACGTTGCAGCCCTTCGCGCCGTACAAGGAACGCATGACGGTGCTGACGGGCCTGGCCCACCAGGAGACCGCCGATGGTCATGCACAGGGTTGTGCGGGGTTTCTCACCGGAGTGAAGCCGCGCGCGACCGAAGGCGCCGATCTGCAGTGCGGCATATCGATCGACCAGGTGATCGGCAATCACTACGCCGATCAGACATTGCTGCCCACGCTGGAGCTGGGCATCGACGTGCCCAGCCAGCTGGGCAGCTGCGTACCGGCGTACAGCTGCGCGTATACCAACACGCTGTCGTGGCGCGATGAGAGCAATCCGCTGCCGGTCACCGTCAATCCACGGGATGTCTTCGAGCGCATGTTCGGCGATGGCGATGCACTCGATGCGGCCAGCCGCGTCGCGCAGCAGCGCCGGCGCAGCAGCATCCTGGATTTCGTGCGCGAGGATGCCGCGCGCATGGCCGGCAAACTGGGCAGCAACGACCGGCGCAAGATGGACCAGTACTTGAGTTCGGTGCGTGACATCGAACGACGCATCCAGAAGTCGGAGAAGCTGGATGTGGATGCCCATTCAGGCGATCTGGCCAAACCTGCAGGCGTGCCGGCGCAGTTCAGCGAGCATGTGGGAACGATGTTCGATCTGCAGCTGCTGGCCATGCAGGCGGACATCACGCGTGTCGCCAGTTTCATGATCGGCCGCGAGGTTTCCAACCGCACCTATCCCGAAATCGGCGTGACCGATGCACACCACATGACCAGCCATCACGCCGGTGATCCAGCCAAGAAGCAGAAGGTCTCGCTGATCAACCGCCTGCACATGCAATATTTCGCCGACTACCTGGGCAGATTGTCCGCGACGCACGATGGCGCCGGCTCACTGCTCGACAGCACACTGGTGATGATAGGCGCCGGGTTCGGCGATCCGGATATTCATGACGGACGCAATTTGCCGATGGTGCTCTTCGGCGGCGGACTCAAGGGGAACCGGCACATACAGCTGGCGAAGAACACCCCGCTGAGTAATCTGCAGCGCACCGTGCTGCAGCACATGGGAATGCCGGTGACGCGGTGGGCCAACAGCACCGGTGTTTTGGACGAGGTGCTGGCCTGATGCAGCGGATGCAGATGACAGGGCTGATATGCCGTGGCGTCGCGGTGCTGCTGTCTGGTGCGACGTTCGCGGCAACTTGCATGGCCGGCTCAAATCGCGACGCCGAACTGGTGCCCGCGATCCGGGCCAGTGACTATGACAAGGTACAAACCCTGCTGAAGTCGCATGCCGCGGACCCCGACACGCTGTTGGCGGATGGTTCGACGCCGCTGTCCTGGGCCGTTGAGGTCCAGGACGCGCGCATGGTGAAGCTGCTGCTGGCCGCGAAGGCCAGGCCCGATGTAGCAACAAATGCGGCCGTCACGCCGCTGATGCTGGCCTGCGAACATGGCAATGGGGAAATCCTGCAGCTGCTGCTGGATGCTGGTGCGGATGCGAAGCGCGCGCGTACCGATGGAGTCTCTGCGCTGGCGCTGTGCGCCGGTACGACGACTGCAACGGTTCTCGCGCGACTGATCGAAGGTGGCGCGAGCGTCGATGGCGCCGGTGCGGGCGGGCAGACACCGCTAATGTGGGCGGCCGCGCGCGGGCGACTGGATAATCTGCAGTTGTTGCTGGCGAAGGGCGCGAATGTCAATCGCGTCACGGCGAACGGCTTCACGCCACTGTTCTTTGCGCTGAAAAGTGGCAAGCCGGAACTGCCGGTCGCGGTGCTGGAGGCGGGCGGAAATCCCGATCATGTCGGCCCCGAAGGCACGACCGCGGTACAGCTGGCGATCTTCCAGAAGGACTATGCCTTCGCGGCGCGGCTCATCGAGCGTGGCGTGGACGTCAAGGCTTTCGATCGCAATGGCCAGACGCTGCTGCAGGCCGCGGTGATCGAGAACCAACCTGCATTGGTCAGGCTATTGCTGGCGAAGGGCGCCGATCCCAATGCCTGGAGCGGTGCGTCGAAGGTGCAGTGGCGCTACGAGCCCAACTTCAAGAGTGGCGACTACTACGCGCCTTCCAAACCGCCACTGCTGGTGGCGGCGGAAAAGGGCGCTGCCGATGTCATCCAGCTGCTGGTGGATGCAGGCGCCGATCCCGCGGTGCGCATGCCGGATGGCACGACGGTGCTGCATGCAGCGGTGTCCAGCGACCGCCTCGCCGCGGTGTCTGCAGCGCTGAAAGTCATGCCGGATCCCAACGTCCTGGACAAGGAGGGGCAGACTCCGCTGCACCGTCTGCTGCTCACGCGTCACTATCCGGGAGCACAGACCGCGGAGATCCTCAGACTGCTGGCTTCCACGCACGCGCGCTCTGACATCAAGGATGCCAAGGGACGTGTGGCGGAGGATCTGCTCGACGGCGAGCCGGCGGAGCTGAAAGCGGCCTATTTCGCGGTATTCGGCGTGCGCTCGGCTGCGCGGTAGCGCTGCGGCACACCCAGGCTGCAGGTGGCGTGGATCACGCGCTCGTCACCCAGCGTGATCAACAGTCGCAGCAATTCGGTCAGAGAAGTGGATTGCGCACGCCGCCGTGCCAGCAGCGGGATTGCATCGGGGTCGACGACGATGAAGTCTGCCTCGGTGCCAGTCGCCAGGCTGCCGATGCGGTCTTCCAGCCCCAGTGCGCGCGCCGCGCCCAGCGTCGAGAGATAGAAGGCGCGCAGCGGTGAGAGATACTGCCCTTTCAGCATGGCCACCTTGCTGGCCTCATCCATGCTGCGAAACTGGCTGAAGCTGGTGCCGCCGCCCACGTCAGTGGCGATGGAGAAGCGCAGCCCGGCCGCGTCGGTGGCGGCGATGTCGAACAGTCCGCTGCCCAGCGACAGGTTTGAAGTGGGGCAGAAGGCGGCCGCCGCGCCGGCGTGCGCCATGTGCTGGCGGTCGGCATGATCCATGTGTATGCAGTGCGCGAAGATGGCACGCTCGCGCAGCAACCCGAAGCGCTCGTAGATATCCAGATAGCTGCGCGCCGCAGGATAAAGCTGTCTGGTCCAGGCGATCTCCGCATGGTTTTCGGCCAGATGCGTCTGGATGAATACATCCGCGTGCTCGCGCGCTATCAGGCCGGCGCCAGCCAGCTGGGCCTCGGTGGAACTGGCGGCGAAGCGTGGCGTCACGGCATAGCCGAGGCGATCCACGCCGTGCCAGCGTGCAATCAGTTCGCGGGTCTCCGTCAGTCCACCGCCCGGCGGATCGCGCAGGTACTCCGGACAGTTACGGTCCATCAGCACCTTGCCTGCGATCATGCGCAGACCGCGCGCACGCGCCGCGGCAAAGAAGGCGTTGGTGGCGCCCACATGCATGGTGCAATAGACCATCGCGGTGGTGGTGCCATTGCGCAGCAGCTCATCGAGGAAGTCCTCCGCCGCGGCTGCCGCGTAAGCCGTATCGGCATAGCGGCGCTCCGCAGGGAAGGTGTGCGTTTCCAGCCAGTCCAGCAGTTCCCGGCCGCCGGAGCCGATCACATCGATCTGCGGAAAGTGGATGTGGTTGTCGACGAAGCCCGGCAGTATCAGCTTGCCGCTGCAGTCCGTCACCGGCAGATCGCGCGGCAGGTCACGCAGCAGCGATTCGGCGGGACCGGCCCCGGCGATGCGGCCTGCTTCGATCAGCAGCAGGCCGTCGGTGAAATATTCATGGCCCGAGTCTCCGGAGCCCGGATCGGCACTGAAGCGCAGCAGCGAGCCGCGCCAGGCTTGCAGTGATTGCATGTCAGCGCGGGGCGCCATCTTTGAACCAGCTGAGCAGCTCCGCGCGCTCGATGTCGGTCATGTTGGTGAGGTTGCCGATGGGCATGACACGATTTTCCACCTGCAGTACCAGCAGCGGCAGCTTCGCCGGTATCTGCGAGTCGTCCTCGAGAGTCAGGCCCTTGGGCGGCGCGGGAAATCCCGGAAATGTCGGCTTCGCGGCGTGACAGACCACGCACCGCGTCTGCAGTATCTGGCGTGCACGATCGTGGCGCGAAAGGGGCGGGGCTGCGACGGTTGCCGCAGTGTCTGGCGAAACCGAAGCCGCCGCGTTGGCGTTGGCCCCCGCATCCGGCGCCGGTCGCGGACGCAAGGCCCACGCCGTGCCCAGCAATAGCAACACGCCGGCCAGCAGCGTCCACGGCGGCGTACGACCGCCACGGTGCGCAGCGAAGTGCCGTGCCACGAACCACGCGCGGATCAGCGCGCCCGCGGCACACAGCGCGATCAGCACCAGCCAGTTCCAGCGCGCGCCGAAAGTCGTGGCGTAGTGATTGCTGATCATCGTGAACAGCACCGGCAGCGTGAAGTAGGTGTTGTGCACCGAGCGCAGCTTGCCGCGCTGGCCATCGAGCGGATTGGGTTCCCGCCCTTCGCTCAGCGCCTTCACGGTGCGGCGCTGGCCCGGAATGATGACGAAGAAGACATTCGCCACCATGATGGTGCCGAGCATGGCGCCGAACTGGATGAATGCGCCGCGCCCGCTGAACAGGTGGCACAGTCCCCACGCGGCAGTGGACAGCAACGCGGCCACGATCGCCGCGAGCAACATGGGTTTGCCGCTGAGCGGCGTGCGGCAAAGTGTGTCGTACACCAGCCAGCCACCGATGAGGAAGGCGACGCCGATGGCGATGGCCACCGGCGGCGACAGTGCGGCTACCTGCGGATCGATCAGGTAAATCGCCGCCTGACCGTAGTACAGCAGGCCCAGCAGGAAAAGGCCTGAAAGCAGAGTGGAGTACGCCTCCCAGTAGAACCAGTGCAGAGTCCCGGGAAGTTTCGGAGGCGCCAATTTGTATTTCTGCGCGTGGTAGAAGCCGCCGCCATGCACGGACCACAGCTCGCCGCCGACGCCGCGTTCGGCATCCGTCGCGGAAGCGGGCTTCAACAGGTGATTGTCCAGCCATACGAAATAGAACGAAGAACCAATCCAGGCGATGCCGGTGACCAGGTGGATCCAGCGTCCGAACAAAGCCAGCCAGTCGAGTACGTAGGCGTTCACGTGTGACTCAATGCTCCGCGTGGAACGGGCGTCCCAGCGACGCGGGCTGGTTCAGGCGCAGCAGTCGCGGATTGCGGCAGATCAGTACCAGCACGAGGATGGTGGCGAGGTAGGGCAGCATGGACATGAACTCGCCCGGCACCGGCAGACCCAGTGCCTGCGCATGCAGCTGCAGCACCGTCATGCCGCCGAACAGCCAGGCGCCCAGCAACACGCGCCAGGGTTTCCAGATGGAGAACACCACCAGCGCCAGTGCGATCCAGCCACGGCCGGCCGTCAGACCCTCTACCCACATCGGCGTGACCGCCATCGACAGGTACGCGCCGCCGAGTCCGCTGAGCAGGCCACCGAAACCCACGGCGCCATAACGCAGCGATTGCACGGCCTTGCCCAGCGCATGGGCGGTCTGTGGCGATTCGCCCACCGCGCGGATCAGCAGGCCCACGCGCGTGCGGTTGAGCACCCATGCAGTAAACGGAACCATCGCCAGTGCCAGGTACACCGCTGCATCGAAGTGGAACAACACCGGCATGGTTGCGCCGGGATGACCGGCATAAGGTCGGCCGAGCACGGCGGAAAGGCCAGAGCCGAACAGCGTCAACGCCAGGCCCGTGGCCACCTGATTGGTCTGCAGCGTCAGCGTCAGTAGTGCGAACAGCAGCGCCAGCGCGAGGCCTGCGCCCGCACCCGCGGCAAAACCCAGCAAGAGGCTGCCGCTGTGCGTACTGACGATGAAAGCCGCCAGGGCACCGACCAGCATCATGCCTTCCACGCCGAGGTTCAGCACACCGGCGCGTTCGGCTACCAATTCGCCAACAGCCGCGAATACCAGTGGGGTGGCGGCGATCACCGTTGCGCTGATCAGCGCGATGACGTAGCTGCCACTCATGCCGGCCGCGCCACAGGCGGACGCCGCAGGCGGTAGTGGGTGAACACATCCGCCGCCAGCAGATAGAACAACAGCAGACCCTGGAAGATGCCGGTGACGGCTGCCGGCAGGCCCAGCTCCAGCTGCGCGGCTTCACCGCCGAGATAGAGCAACGACATCAAGAGTGCGGCGAGCACCACGCCAAGCGGATGCAGCCTGCCGACGAAGGCCACGATAATCGCGGCGAATCCATAGCCCGGCGAGATGGAGGTCTGCAGCCGGCCGATGGGACCGGCCACTTCGGCGATGCCGGCAAGCCCCGCAGCGCCGCCGCTGATCAGCATGCCAAGCCACACGCTGCGCGCTTCGCTGAAGCCGGCATAGCGCGCTGCAGCTGGCGCTTCGCCGCCCACCCACATGCGATAGCCGGCGTAGCTCCAGCGCACCAGCACCCAGGTGGCCAGCGCCAGCAGAGCCGTCATCCACACTGCGGAAGTAGCGCGCTGCCCATCGGCCAGCAGAGGCAGGATCAGCGCGTCGTCGAAGGCGCGCGACTGCGGATAGTTGAAGCCCTGCGGATCCTGCCAGTGGCCGTGCATCAGCCAGGCCAGCAACAACTGGGCTACATACACCAGCATCAGGCTGGTGAGGATCTCACTGGTGTTGAAGCGCGTGCGCAGCCAGGCTGGGATGGCGGCCCACAGCATGCCGCCAGCGATGCCGGCGAACAGCATCACGGGCACACCGGCACCACCGAGCTGCGGCGCCAGGTAAAGCGCGACACCGCCACCCGTGATGGCGCCAGCCGTGGACTGTCCTTCGGCACCGATGTTCCACACATTCGCGCGGAAGGCGATCGACAGTCCCAGTGCGCACAGTGCCAGCGGCGTGGCCTTCAGCAGCCACTCGCCCACGCCATAGGCCGAGGCGATGGGCGAGATGAAGAAAGTGTACAGGCCAGACCAGGGCGACAGATCCAGTGCCGCAAACGCCAGCAATGCCGTGAGGGTGATGGCCAGCGCCGCCAGCAGCGGAGCGGCCATGCGCATGACGCTCGAAGGTGCGGGTCGGCGCTCGAGAGCGGGCAGCCAGTCAGGCATGCACTGCGGCTCCGGCCGACATCATCTGCCCGATCTGCTGCAGCGACGTTTCCGCGCGCGACTGAAACGCAGACAAGCGACCATCGCGGATCACCGCGATGCGGTCGCAGATCTGGAACAGCTCCTCCAGGTCTTCGGAGATCACCAGCACACCGCAACCCTGCGTGCGCAGGTCGATCAGCGACTGACGGATGCGCAGCGCGGCACCCACGTCCACACCCCAGGTAGGTTGGGCCACTACCAGCACTCGCGGCGCCAGCATGATCTCGCGGCCGACGATGAACTTCTGCAGGTTACCGCCGGAGAGTTGCGCCGCCGTGGCGCGCGTGCCCGGGGTGCGCACGTCGAAGGCGCTGATGATTCTCTGCGCCACAGCATGGGTCGCGGCGTGATGGATGAAACCGCGGCGTACCAGGCCGTGGCGTGCGCCGGTCAGCAATGCATTGCCGGCGAGGCTCATGGATACCACGGCGCCGCGACCCAGTCGCTCTTCCGGCACCAGTGCCAGTCCCACCGCACGTCGTGCGGCCACCGGCAGGTCGGTCACATCATGGCCGGCAATGCGCAGGCGGCCACGCTGCCCGCGTTGGGTTTCCCCGGCCAGTGCGGCCACCAGTTCGCGCTGTCCATGGCCGGAGATGCCAGCGATGCCGGCGATTTCTCCGGCATGCACCGCGAAGCTCAGATCCGTGAGATCGATGCCGAAAGGATCTTCAGACGGCAGCACATAACCTTCCAGTTCCAGCATGGGAGCACCAGCGCTCTGCGGTTCGAGGCGGCAGGCCGCAGGTTCCGCACCGAGCATCAAACGCAGCAAGGAGGCATTGTCGAAGGCCTCCGGACCCGGTGTGCCGGCAACGCGACCCGCCCGCAGCACCGTGGCGCGGGCGCAGAGCGCGCGCACTTCGTCCAGCTTGTGGCTGATGAACAGGATGGACAGACCCTCGGCAGCCAGCTGTCGCAGCGCGCCGAACAGCACACCGATCGCAGCGGGAGAAAGCACGGACGTGGGTTCATCGAGGATCAGCAGCCGGGGCTGTTGCAGCAGGCAGCGCACGATCTCCACGCGCTGTCGCTCGCCGGCAGACATCGATGCAACCAGCCGCGCAGGATCCAGCGGCAGCCCATAACGCGTCGACACTTCCTTGATGCGCGCGGCCAGTTCCGCTTCGCGGCCCGAACCCTGCAGCGAGAGGGCGATGTTTTCAGCCACGGTCAGTGATTCGAACAGCGCGAAGTGCTGGAAGACCATGCCGATGCCCAGCGCGCGCGCGCGCGAAGGATTCAGCGGCGCGACGTCGCGACCTTCCCATTCGATCGAACCGGCATCCGGCCGGGTCAGGCCGCAGATGATGCGGCTCAGCGTGCTCTTGCCCGAACCATTCTCGCCCAGCAGCGCGTGAATCTCACCGGGCATCACCGTCAGATCGATGCCATCGTTGGCGAGCACGGAGCCGTAACGTCGCGTGATGCCGCGCAGCTGCAGCCGGGGCAGGGCGGCGTCGTTCACGTGCTCACACTGGCGGCGCTGAGCGGCGCGGCACAGCCTCGGCACTCCGGATCACAGCCTCGGGGCGCGAGGTGCGCAGGCTGTGGGGCAGTGAGTGTCAGCAACTGCGCCACGATGCTGATCGCAATGGCTGCGGGCAGTTTGCTGGGCACGGTTGTCAACCCCACTGGAGAGCACAGTCGCTGGATCTGCTCCTCGCCGCAGCCGTCATTGCGCAGGCGTGACCGGAACCGTGCCGCCTTGCTGGCCGAACCAATCAGTCCCAGCCAATGGGCGTCATTGCGGGCCAGCACCGCGGCGCAGATCTGGTAATCCAGCTCGTGATCGTGCGTCAGCACCAGATAGGCTGTGCCGGCCGCCGCGGTCGCAATGCATTCGACGGGTTCCGGCGCGCGCTGCACGCGGATGTGTGCAGCGCGTGGCTTCGGCAGCATCGCCGGACGTGAGTCCAGGCAGCGCACTTCGAACAGCGGCAATTCCTCCAGTGCGCGCAGCACGGCCTGGCCCACGTGACCAGCGCCGAAGATCCATAGCGGCAGAGCGGGGTCGGTGCCGCGCTCGGTGAGTTCGATGCAGGCATCCACGCGCCGCAGTCGGCAGCCCGTGGTGATTTCCGCGCAGGCGACGCGATCGATGCGGCCATCGCGGCAGGTGGTGCGGATGGCTGCGGCTGTCAAAGTGCCGCGATGGGGAAGCAGGCGTTCCAGTGCGGAAAGGGAGGCATAGGGCAGTCGCTCCATCCACAGGACCACGACACCCCCACAGCACTGCGCCAGATCCGGCCCGAGCCGCAGCTCCAGCAGCATGGCCGCCGCGCCGCGCCCTTCGCGCAGCCAGCGCTGCGCCCGCTCGATGGCCTGCCACTCCAGATTGCCGCCACCGATGGTGCCCCACAGACTCTGCGTGGCTACCAGCATGGTCGCGCCGCATTCGCGGGGCGAAGAACCGCGAACCTCGGCCAGGGTGATGCGCACGATGGCCGGTTCGAAGCGCAGCAGGCGAGAAGCCGCCTGCATCCAGTCTGCGGCGCTCATGAGGCGCTCCGTATGTCGTGAATGGCGCGCAGGATGGATTCCGGCGTGGCCGGCGCCTCCAGGTTCACCGCGCGGCCAGGCGCGCCGCAGCTGGCGACTGCATCGCGCAGCGCGTGGAATACCGACATCGCCAGCATCAGCGGTGGCTCACCCACAGCCTTGGAGCGGTGGATCGTTGCTTCGGGATTGGGTGCATTCTGCAGCAGCCGCACACTGGCCACGCGCGGCCAGTCGATGGCTGTCGGGATCTTGTATGTGGAGGGCGCGTACGTGCGCAGCCGGCCCTTGTTGTCCCAGTACAGGGATTCGGAGGTCAGCCAGCCCACACCCTGCAGAAAGCCGCCTTCCACCTGACCCAGATCGATGGCTGGATTCAATGAGTTGCCCGCGTCGTGCAGGATATCCACGCGCAGCAGCCGCGACTCGCCGGTCAGCGTGTCGATGGCCACTTCGGAAACCGCTGCGCCCCAGGCGAAGTAAAAGAAGGGCCGACCGGTCCAGCTCTGCTTGTCCCAGTGGATGTGAGGTGTGCGATAAAAACCGGTGGCCGACAGCGAAATGCGCGCGGCATGGGCTTCCTTCGCCAGCTGCGGGAAGGGGATGGTGTCGCTGCCGATCTGCACCATGCCAGATTCGAAGCGCACCGATTCCGCAGCGACACCGTAGCGTTCCGCAGCCAGCACCGCCAGCCGGCCACGTAGCGTGATCGCGGCTTTGCGCGCCGCCATGCCGTTGAGGTCCGATCCCGATGAAGCGGCGGTGGCCGAGGTGTTGGGAACCTTGCTGGTGTCGGTGGCCGTGACACGGATGGCCGCGAGCGGCAGGCCCAGCTCCGTGGCCACCACCTGTGCCACCTTCACCTGCAGACCCTGGCCCATCTCGGTGCCGCCGTGGTTCAGCAGCACGCTGCCGTCGGTGTAGATCTGCAGCAGCGCGCCAGCCTGGTTGAACTGTGTCGACGTGAACGAGATGCCGAACTTCACCGGCGTGAACGCGATGCCACGCCGGATCGCGCCCTGCATGGCATTCCAGCGCAGCACAGCGGCGCGGCGCGTGGCGTAATCGCTGCTGGCCACCAGCTGCGCGGTGATCTCGGGCAGCACATTGTCGGTGATGCGCTGGCCATAGTGCGTGACATCGCGCGCGCCGATGCCGTAGTAATTGCGCTGGCGTACCTCCAGCGGCTCACGCTGCAGGTGCCGCGCGATCTCGTCGATCACGGCCTCGATCACCATCATGCCCTGCGGGCCACCGAAGCCGCGGAAGGCCGTGTTCGACACGGTATGCGTGCGGCAGCGGTGTGAGACGATTTTCAGATGTTCGATGAAGTAGGCATTGTCGAGGTGGAACATCGCCCGATCGTTCACCGGTCCGGAGAGATCTGCGGAGTAGCCGCAGCGCGACGCCAGCATCACCGAGAGGCCGAGGATGCGGCCCTCGGCATCGAAGCCCACTTCGTAGTCGGCCACGAAATCGTGGCGCTTGCCGGTGATGACCATGTCGGCGTCGCGGTCCAGTCGCAGCTTCACTGGCTGGCGTGTGCGCCGCGCCAGCACTGCCGCCGCGGCCGCGAGCAATGCAGGCTGACTTTCCTTGCCGCCGAAGCCGCCGCCCATGCGCCGGCAGGTGACCACCACCTGGTTCGCAGGCAGCGCCATCACATGCGAGACGATGGACTGCACCTCGGTAGGGTGCTGCGTGGAGCTGTGCACCAGCATGCTGCCATCGTCCTGCGGGATGGCCACCGCGATCTGGCCTTCCAGGTAGAAGTGATCCTGTCCGCCGATGCGCACGCTGCCCTTGAGCCGAAACGGAGCAGCGGCGATGGCTTCGTCGGGCATGCCGCGCTGCGCATGCTGGGTGGGCAGTACGAAAGATTCCGCGGCCAGCGCCTCACGCACATCGATCAATGCGGGCAGCTCGTCGATCGACAGCTGGACCAGGCGCGCAGCGCGCCTGGCCTGCTCATGGGTGCGTGCCGCTACAGCGAACAGCGGCTGGCCTGCATAGCTGAGCTCACCTGCGGCGAACACCGGATCATCGTGCACGGCACTGCCGTAGTTGTTCTCGCCGGGAATGTCTTCGCTGGTGGCGACGGCCACCACGCCAGGGTGCTGCCGCACCGGTGCCAGGTCCATCTGTTTCAGATACCCATGTGCCACCGGGCTGATGCCAAAGGCCGCGTGCAGAGTATGGCTCGGCAGCGGTACATCATCGGTGTACTGCGCGCGCCCGCTGACATGCAGCAGCGCGCTGTCGTGGGGCAGGGCCTGGCCGACGCTCATGGGGCAAGCTCCGCGGGATCCAGCGGTGTAGTCGGCAGGCGTACGGCCTCACCTGTACTCTCACGATAGAAGCGTTCCAACACCGCCGCCGCAACCTCCAATCGGTACGCGCTGCTCGCGCGCAGGTCCGACAGCGGCGCGAAATCCAGCGTCAGCGCCGACTGCGCAGTGCGGATGGCCTCCAGTGACCACTCGGCGCCGGTCAGTGCTTGTTCGGTCGCCGCGGCGCGCTTTGCCGTAGCCGCCATGCCACCGAAGGCCAGGCGAGCTTCGATCACGCGTGTGCCGGCGCGGCGGATGCGAAAGGTCACGCTGACGGCAGAGATATCCTGATCCTGCCGGCGCGCGATCTTGTAGCTGGCCACCAGGTCATCGGTATTCCGGAGCGGCACCAACACGCCTTGCACGAACTCGCCGGGTTGCAGTGCCGTGCGACGGTAATCCAGATAGAACTGCGCCAGTGGCAGTTGGCGGGTATTGCTGCCGCAGCGCAGATCGAGCAGCGCATCGAGCGCCAGCATGGCGGGCAGTGAATCGCCGATGGGTGAGCCATTGGCCAGATTGCCGCACAAGGTGGCCGAATTGCGGATCGGCGTGGAGGCAAATCGTTCGGTCTGTTCTGCCAGTTCCGGATACTGTGTCAGCAGCGCCGGCCAGGCTTCGGTCAACGTAACCGCGGCACCGATCCACAGGCCGCCTTCGCGCGATTCGATGCGCCGCAGGGCATCGATATCACCCAGCCAGATCAGCGGCGGCAGTTCGCGCAGCGACTGCGTGACCCACAGCCCGATGTCCGTGCCACCCGCCAGCAGCAGCGATTCCGGCGACGCTGCGTATTCATCAGCCAGCTCATCGACGTTGCGCGGCGCCGAATAACCGCGACTGCGCAGCGGTCCGGCAGAGGCCATGCCGTCCAGCTTTGCGCGCCGGTCGGCGGATTGCGCATCCTCGCGGCTCCAGCGCTGCGGCGCCGGATAATTTCCCATGGCAAGTCCGGCATCGATGATGGGGCGATACCCGGTGCAGCGGCACAGATTGCCCGACAGGGACAGGGTCACCGCGTCGCGGTCGGGTGCCGGTTGGTTCAGGTACAACCCGAAGAGCGACATCACGAATCCTGGCGTGCAGAAGCCGCATTGCGCGGCATGCAGGTCGATCATGGCCGACTGCACCGGATGCGGCGCCCCCCCGGGGCCGCTGAGACTTTCCACCGTCACCAGTTCGCGCCCGTCGAGGGTCGGCAGAAAACGGATACAGGCATTGATGGCGGAATAGTGAATGCCTGCCGCATCAGTGCGCTCGCCCAGCACCACCGTGCAGGCGCCACAATCGCCCTCGCCGCAGCCTTCCTTGGTGCCGCAACGGCCGGCCACATCGCGCAGATACTGCAGCACCGTCATCGTGGGCGCGGGATCCTCGATGCAGATCACTTCGCCGTCGAGCACGAATTGCAACGGGCGTGTCGCGGCAGGCGCGGACGTCATGCAGGGTCAGCTGCCGCGGTACGTCGAGTAGCTCCACGGCGATACGAGCAGAGGGACATGGTAGTTCTGTGATGCATGACCGATGCCAAACGCGATTTCGACCACATCCAGAAACGGCAGCTCGCCGGCGCTCACTGTGCCGCGGGCGCGGAAATACTCGGCAACATGGAACTGCAGGCGGTATTGCCCGGTGGGCAGCGCCGCCGCGTTCAGCAGCGGTTCGTTGGTGCGGCCATCCGGATTGGTGCGCAGATCGGCCAATGGCTGCATTTCTCCCTCGCGCCACAGCAATACGCGCATGCCTTGTGCGGGAGTGCCGGCGGCGATATCCAGCACATGAGTGGAGAGTCGTGCCATGCGCTAACCCTTCGGTTCCTGCAGCCCGCGTCTGGTGCGGTCGCAGTACAGCATACTCTTCCGGGATTTTGCAGCCGGCCCGCGCTGCACCTATTGAGTGCGGATGCCCTGCAGGCTGCACCACATCCGGACGACGACGCTTGCCCAGTGCGCGGCACGCGGCATCCGGGAATCGCGGCACGCGGCATGCGTCGTGCATTCTTCACGCCTGGATGCGCGTGCGTTGCTTTCGAAGAACAAGGATATGGGCCCCATGATGATCAGGAGACACGGCTTCGGCCGTCTAGTCTGGCCGCTGCTTGTCGCTGCATCGGCGCCGCTGGTGCAGGCAGCCGACAACGTTACCAAGGTGGCGTTCGTGTACGTGGGGCCGGTAGGTGATTCCGGTTGGTCCTACCAGCATGATGTGGCGCGCAAGGCCATGGAGCAGCATTTCGGCGGCAGGGTGAAGACCAGCTTCGTCGAGAATGTGCCCGCCACCGCAGATGCCGAGCGAGTGATCCGTCAGCTGGCCGCTTCCGGCAACACACTGATTTTCACCACCTCGTTCGGATACATGGAGCCCACGCTGAAGGTGGCTAAGCTGTTTCCGAAGGTGAAGTTCGAGCACGCCACCGGTTTCAAGACCGCACCGAATGTGGTGACCTATGAGACGCGCTTCCATGAAGGCGCGTACCTGCTCGGCGTTCTGGCCGGCAAGCTGTCACGCAGCAACACCCTGGGCTACGTGGCCTCGTTTCCCATCCCCGAGGTGATCCGCAATATCGACGCCTTCACGCTCGGCGCGCGCAGTGTGAACCCCAAGGCCCGCACGCGTGTGGTGTGGGTCGACACCTGGTATGACCCGGGCAAGGAGCGACAGGCTGCCGAGGCTCTGGTGGCGCAGGGTGCGGACATGCTGTGCCAGAACACCGATTCCGCCGCAGTGGTGCAGACCGCGGAGCGGCTGGGCGTGGGGGCCTGCGGCTGGGACTCGGACATGGCCAAGTACGGCCCGAAGGCGCAGTACGCCGCCAACACTCAAAACTGGACCGACTACTACATCGGCGAAGTGCAGAAGCTGCTGGATGGTGCCTGGACGGGCAATCGCGCCACGGTTGGCGGCCTGAAAGAGAAGATGGTCGTGATCTCGCCACTGAACAAGTCGGTGCCGGCGGATGTGTCGAAGCTGATCGACGAGCGTCGCAATGCCATCATGTCGGGACAGCTCAATCCCTTCGCAGGCCCGCTCAAGGACAACGCGGGCAAACAGCGTGTGCCCGCCGGCACAACGATGACCCCGGAGCAGCTGATGGCGATCAACTGGTACGTAGACGGCGTAGAAGGCTCCGTGCCGAAATGAATGCGCAGGCCTAAGCGGCAGGGCGCAATGCGGAACATTCTCGTTGTTGCAATCGTCCTCGGCATGGTCGGATGCCAATCGCAGCCGCCGTCCGGGGGTGCGCCGATTCACGTGCAGTTGCTGGCCTTCAACGACTTCCACGGCAATCTTGAACCGCCCACCACGCCGACACGTTTGCCAGCCGATGCGGCTGGCGCGCCCGATGTGCTGCTGCCAACTGGCGGGGCGGCATGGCTTTCAGGTCTGATCCATGAGCTGCGCCGCGACAATCCCGCCACACTGGTCGTGGCGGCAGGGGATCTGGTCGGGGCCTCGCCACTGGTCAGCGCGCTGCTGAAGCATGAACCGTCCATCGCTGCGCTGAACCAGATCGGGTTGCAATACAGCTCGGTGGGCAATCACGAGTTCGATCATGGCGTGGCGGAACTGCAGCGCCTGGCCGGCCTCGCAAAGTTTGGCTATCTGGCGGCCAATGTAGTGGTGCGCAGCACTGGCCAGACACTGTTTCCCGCATGGGCCAGGGCGCGCGTGCGAACGACAGATGGCCGTGACATCGACGTTGCGCTTGTGGGTGCAGTGCTGCACGACACGCCTTCCCTGGTCAGCGGCAATATGGTCGCACCGCTGGAGTTTCGCGACGAAGCGGATTCGATCAATGCTGCGGTCCGGCAGATACGCGCGGCCGGTATCGAAATCATCATCGTGCTGATCCATGAAGGGGGATTTGTCTCCAGCACGCGCTTCGATGAGTCAGGCTGCCCGGGATTCCGCGGCCCGATTCTGTCCATCGTTGAACGACTCGATCCAGCTGTGGATGTCGTGGTCAGTGGGCACACGCACCGCACCTATATCTGCCGACACGCCGGACGCCTGGTGACCAGTGCCGGCAATGAAGGGCGCTTCCTCACGGATATCGATTTGACCATCGATCCGCTGACAAGAGATGTGTCGAGCAGCGAGGCGCGGCAGTTGCCGGTCATCAATGACACGCGGCCCAATCCTCTGGTCAGCCAGTATCCGCAATCACCGCTGGACGAGGTGCTGGC
>Ga0134124_10001835_pt1 | contig 17132 bp, 15 predicted proteins | sample KB304_FD_96880 | JGI IMG/M metagenome (GOLD analysis project Ga0134124, IMG submission 96880) | Terrestrial soil microbial communities without Nitrogen fertilizer from Kellogg Biological Station, Michigan, USA - KB3-0-4 | ecosystem: Environmental > Terrestrial > Soil > Unclassified ...
GAGGGCGATCGGGATCGTACCCACCAGCGCCGCCATCGTGGTCATCATGATGGGCCGGAAACGGACCAGGCACGCTTCGACAATCGCTTCCTTCGGTGTCGCGCCTTGAGTTCTTTGGACTTCCAATGCGAAGTCGATCATCATGATGGCGTTTTTCTTGACGATTCCGATCAGCATGATGAGGCCGACGTAGCCGTAGATATTGAGGTCCATGCGGAACGCCATCAGCGTGAGCAGGGCGCCCATGCCGGCGGACGGCAGGCCGGATAAAATCGTGAGGGGGTGGATGAAGCTTTCGTACAGGCAGCCGAGGATGATGTAAATAACGAGGATGGCGGCGACGAGCAGGAAACCCATGCCGCTGAACGACGATTGGAACACCTGCGCGGCGCCCTGGAAACTGCCGGTGATGGTTGCGGGCAGGTGGAGGTCGTCCTTGACCTTTTGCACCTGTTCGACGGCCGATCCCAGCGAAACGCCCGGGGCCAGGTTGAATGCGATGGTGACTGAAGGAAGCTGTCCGACGTGCGAAATGCTCGTCGGCCCAATGCCACGCGTCAAGGTGGCGACCGCGCTCAACGGCACGAGCTTGCCGGTTGACGACGTCACGTACAGCCGGGCGAGCGCGTCGGGATCGAGTTGGAATTGCGGTTCGACTTCGAAGATAACCCACCATTCGGCGATGTCGGCATAGATGGTTGAGATCTGTCGTTCGCCGAAGGCGTTGTAAAGGGCGTCTTCAATTTGTTGTGACGTGACGCCGAGAGCGGAGGCTTTATCGTGGTCGATGACGACATTGACCTGCGGGCTGGCCAGTTGGAGGTCGCTGTTGACGTCCTGGAAGCCGGGTTGTTGCTTCAATTTGTTCATCAGGATGGGCGCCCAATGAAACAATTCATTCACGTCCGTGTCCTGCAGGCTGTATTGATAAAGGCCTTTGGCGGAAAAACCGATGTTGACGATCGGCGGTGGCCGGAGATAGACGTTCAAACCGGGGATGCCGGCGAGTTTGGGCCGGAGCTCCTGCACGATTTCACTGGCGCTCTGCTTCCGCTTGTCTTTTAACCGCATAAACATGCGGCCGTTGTTCAGCGGACTGCCGCCGATCGACGAAACAAAGCCGTCGATGTTGGTATCGGCGGCGACAATTTTCATCGCCTGCAATTGATGTTCCCGGATGGCGTCAAAGGAGATGTCCTGGGACGCTTCCGTATTGGCCACGATGCGCCCGGTATCTTCTTCCGGGAAAAAGCCCTTGGGCATGAAATAAAAGAGCACGGCGGTGGCGACCAGGACGGCAAACGAAACCATCAACGTGGCCCGACGGTGTAGCATGGCGGTGTTCAGGGTGCGGGCGTACCGATCGCGCAGGTGGTCGAAGAACCGTTCGAACAGATTGTAAAGGCGGCCATGGATCCGCCCCTTTTCAGAATGAATGAACCGGCTGCACATCATTGGCGTGAGCGTTAACGAGACAAAGCCGGATGCCAGCACGGCCACGACGATGGTAACGGCGAATTCATGCAGGAGCCGGCCAAGCAATCCGCCCATAAACAGCACGGGAATGAACACGGCCGACAGCGACAACGTCATGGAAATGATCGTGAAAGCGATTTCGCGCGAACCCTTGAGCGCCGCTTCCATGGGTGGTTCGCCGTTTTCCATGTGGCGAACGATGTTTTCGAGCATGACGATCGCATCATCGACGACGAAGCCGACGCAGAGGGTCAGCGCCATCAACGAGAGGTTGTCGAGGCTGTAATGCAGCAGGGCCATGACGCCGAAGGTGGCGATGAGCGACATGGGCAGGGCGAGGCTGGGGATGGCGGTGGCGGACAGGTTTCGCAGGAACAGAAAAATCACGAGCACAACCAGGCAGATGGCGATGAACAGCGTGTTTTCGACATCGTGGACGGATTTGCGGATGTTGTAGGAACGGTCGATGGCGACATCGAGCTTCACTGCACCGGGAATGTGTTCGCGGAACTGGGGCAACAGTTTTTTGATCTGGTCGACGACTTCCACGGTGTTGGCGCCTGGCTGGCGTTGAATGGCGAGGACGATGGCGGGGACGCTGTTATACCATGCCGCCGTCTTGTCGTTTTGCACGCTGTTCAAAACTTTTCCCAGCGCTTCGAGCCGGACGGGGTTGCCGTTCCGATAGGCGACGATCATGGGTCGGAAATCATCGGCGTTGCTCAACTGCCCGTTGGCCTGGACGGTGAAGGCCTGGTTTTTGCCGTACAGGATTCCGAGCGGTTGGTTGACGTTGCCGGCCTGGACCGCCTGGGCGACTTCATCGATGCCCAAACCGTAAGCGGCAAGTTTGTCCGGGTCCACCTGGATGCGCACCGCGTAGGGTTGAGCGCCGAACACGTTAACCTGCGCGACGCCTTTAACCATGGAAATGCGCTGGGCCATGAGGTTCTCGGCGTAGTTGTCGACGTCCGATAACGGCAGCGTCGGCGACGACATGGCGAGGAACAGTACCGGGAAGTCGGCGGGATTGACTTTTTGGTACGTCGGCGGCGTCGGCATGTTGGGCGGCAACTGGCGCGCCGATTTCGCGATGGCGGCCTGGACATCCTGCGCGGCGGCGTCAATGTCGCGATCGAGCGAGAACTGGACCGTAATATTGACCGAACCCAACGAACTGACGGACGACATGGAATCGACCCCGGCGATGGACGACAGTTGTTTTTCCAGCGGGGTGGCGACGGCGGAGGCCATGGTCTGCGGGCTGGCGCCGGGCAGGCCGGCTGAGATGGAGATCGTCGGATAGTCGACGCTGGGGAGGTCGCTCACCGGCAATTGGCGGAACCCGATCAAGCCGGTCAACAAGATGCCGGCCATGACCAGGGTGGTCATTACCGGGCGACGGATGAACAGTTCGGGAACGCTCATTTAATTAATTTAAAAAAACATCCAACATCCAACATCCATTTAACCTGTCGGCCGACGGCGTTCGGCCAATAGATTCCTTTTTGCGGTTTGGATGCTTAAATAAAAAATACGGATCAATTCTTCGATGTTGGATGTTCGATGTTTTTTGCTATTCATTTCGCCCCTTCACTTTCTCCCTTTTTGACATCCACTTTGGCCCCGGGAAACAATCGTAGTTGACCATCGGTGACAATGGTTTCTCCCGGGTTCAGCCCTTTTTCGATGACCACCAGGCCATTGACGGAGATGGTGGCAGTGACGGGACGCAGTTCGACGGTGTCGTCCGGTTTAAGGATATAGATGAGCTGGCCGTTTTGGCCGGTTTGCAGTGCCTGTGATGGTACGACCACGGCGTCTTTCATTTCGGATAACGTGATATTGACCTTCACAAATTGTCCCGGCCACAGGACGTTGTTTTCGTTCGGGAAAGTGGCTTTCAACTGGATCGTGCCCGTCGACGTATCAACGCTGTTGTCGACAAAGACCAACTGTCCCTGGGGAACGGTGCCGACGAGGTTTTCATACGTCGCGGAAACCGCCAGCGTGTGTTGCGCCATTTGTTTGCGGATTTCGCTCAGGTATCGTTCGGGCACGGCGAACTGGACGTAGATCGGATGGACGCGGTTGATCGTCAGAAGAACATCGTCCTGCGCTTTGACGACGTTGCCTTCGTGGAATTGGACGCTGCCGGCGATGCCGTCGAACGGCGCGCGGATCTCGGTGTAGCTCAAGTTGAGTTTGTCCGAGTCGACCGTCGCGGCCAGCGTGTCCCGGTTGGCGCGGCTGGTATCGTATTCATCCTGGGAAACCAGCTTTTGGTCGAACAATTTTTGTTCGCGGACGAACTGGATCTGGGCGTTTTCCAAAAGCGCCTGGTCGCGTGACAGCTGAGCCTGGGCGGTGCGCGGATCGATGGTGAACAGCAACTCGTTGGATTTCACCTCGGCGCCTTCCTTGAAATGGATTTGCTGGATCACGCCGCCGATTTGGGGACGAACGGCGACGGTGGAGAACGCGACGACGTGGCCGACGGGTTGGGGCTGGATTTCGACGGGGACGTTGGTGGATAAAGATTTGGCGACGAGGACCGGGGCGGCGGCCGGGGGCCTGGCGGGTTTGGAACAGCCGGACGCGAAGGCCATGGCCAGGCCGAGGGCGGCGACGACGGAGGACTGGGTGGAACGTTTCATTTGGCGGGTCGATCGGGTTGTCGCCGGGCCGGACGCAGGGCGGCGGCGAATTGTTTCAGGAATGCCATGCGCTCTTTTTGGAATTTGCGGTCGGCGACGGGCCGGCCGGTGATCATGCGGGTCAACTGCGGGAACGCCACGGGGAACATTGTGAGCGACCGCATGGCGAGCATCAGGTGCCGGGGATCAAAATCGGCCGATAACAGGCCGCTGGCCTGGCGTTGACGGATGCGCTCCAGTCCCTGGGCCACCGATGCGAGGCGTTCTTTTTCGTCGATGACCTTCTGGGCGCCGTTCTGCAATGCTTCCCATTCGAGCATGCGGACCCAATCGGAATCTTTGCACGCGGCTTCAAACCAGAACGGCAGCGTTTCCGCCGGGTCGCCGGACAGGTTTTCGGCCCAGGCCTGGCGTTCCGAAATTTTCCGGCGCAACACCGCCTTGAACAGGCCTTCCTTGTCGCCGAAATAATGATACAGCATCCGTTTATTGATGCAGGCGCGGCGGGCGATGAGGTCGACGCGGGCGCCATGGAAACCTTTGGCGGCGAACTCCTTGAGCGCCGCGGCGAGGATGCGGTCGCGGGTGCGCCGGGGATTGCGCTCCGCCGGGGGACTGGTTTTAACGACCCGGGCCATGTCCATAAGTAACCATTGAGTTACTTAGGACGCAAGCCTGATCTTGCAGGTTACGGTCAGGCGACGGGGTCGGTGATTTTTGACTGCCGCATTTCGGACGTCATCTTGTCCGCGGCTTCCCTGGAAAGGCCATGGGACACGGCGACGCCGAACCGTTTCTTCAGGTAATCCTCGAGGCGGATCCAGTCAGAGCCGTCCTTCACCTGGCCGGTCCAGGCGCAGACGGTCACAATTTGGCGCAGGTGTTCCAGGCGTTTGACGGCGGCGATGATGGCGACCAGGGAAATGGCGATGATGGCGGCAAGGGCGAAAGAAATATTTTGGCCGAACAGGAATTGTTCTTCGGCGTGTTGTTGGCGTTGTGCCAGGGCGTCGGTTGCCTCCTGCCGCATGCGAAACAGCAGGCCGCGGAACTGCCGGATGGTTTCCAATCCCTGATCGGTGAGCGCCACGGGCATGCGGTCGGCGGGAACATCATGAATCGTGGCGACGGACTCCAGCCGCGTGTGAACGACCTCCTGGAGGCGATCCAGGTGGGCCAACTGGGTTTTGTTTTCTTCCACCAGGATGCGCAACTGCTGGATGTCGCTGTTCACGGCGGCGATGGCGGTGCCGTACAGGGTAAAATAATCTTCCCGCCCGGTGACCAGGTAGCCGCGTTGTCCGGTTTCGGCATCGGCGATGTGGGCCTGGGCATCTTCCAGGAGGGTGAGGATTTTGTAAGTATGGGTGACGGCGGCAAATGCCTGGTTGAATTGCCGATTGGTCGCCTGCGTCACCCAGACCGTGGCGATCAAGGCGGCTGACGGCAGGGCAATGCCCAGCCAAAAAGCCGTGTTACGGAGTTTTTGAGCGGGTATCATGCGCAACCATCCGGGTCAGAGGTCCGGCCTCTGATGATGCCATGAGGTATTCCTCTCATACCCATGGGCGATTTTCAAGAGCGTTTCCTCGCCAAACGGTTTTCCAAGCAGCTGCAGGCCGATCGGCAGTTTTGGGTTTTTGGTGTATCCACACGGAATGCTGATGCCGCAAATTCCCGCCAGGTTGCACGAAATGGTGAAAATGTCCGACAAATACATCTGCAACGGGTCGTCAGATTTTTCACCGATCTTGAACGCCGCCGTCGGGGTGGTTGGCGTGACGATGGCATCCACCGTTTCAAATGCTTTGAGGAAATCATTCCGGATCAGCGTGCGCACTTTTTGCGCCCGCAAATAATAAGCATCGTAATAGCCGCTGCTCAGGACGTAGGTGCCCAGGATGATGCGGCGTTTCACCTCCGCGCCAAATCCCGCTCCGCGTGTCCGGCTGTAAAGACTCGCCAGGTCACCACCGTCGACCCGCGCGCCGTAACGGACGCCGTCGAAGCGCGCCAGGTTGGCCGAGGCCTCGGCGGTGGCAATGATATAATAGGTGGCGACGGCATAATCGGTGTGGGGGAGGGAGATTTCGACAATTTCCGCGCCCAGTTCAGACAACTTTTTGACGGCGGCGTCGACGGCGGCTTTCACCTCGGGATCGAGTCCGCCGATCATATATTCCTTCGGCAACCCGAGCTTAAGTCCCTTGATGCCGCCGTCGAGCAAGGCGGAATAATCCGGCACAGGTTGTGGCACGCTGGTCGAATCGCGCAAATCATGCCCGCTCAAAATCCCGAGCATCGTTGCCGCATCGGCGGCGCTCCGGGTGAACGGACCGATCTGGTCGAGCGAACTGGCAAACGCCACCAGTCCGTAACGCGAGACCCGGCCATACGTGGGCTTCAGTCCGACGCACCCGCACAAGGCCGCCGGCTGGCGAATGGATCCGCCGGTGTCCGAGCCCAGGCTGGCGATGCACTCGCCCGCAGCCACGGCAGCGGCAGAACCGCCGGAGGAACCCCCGGGAATACGCGTCGTGTCCCACGGATTTCGCGTCGTGCCGAACGCTGAATTTTCCGTCGAACTGCCCATCGCAAATTCATCCATGTTCAGCCGTCCGAAAACAATGGCGCCGGCCGATTTGAGTTTTTCGATGACCGTGGCGTCGTACGGCGAGGTGAATTTTCCTAAAATTTTGGAGCAACAGTTCAACGGCTGGCCTTTGACGGCCAGAACGTCTTTGACGGCGATGGGGATCCCCAGGAGCGGCTGGCTTTCGCCGGCGGCCAACCGTTTGTCCGCGGCATCTGCCTGTGCCAACGCATCCGTAGCGTCGTGGCTGATGAACGCATGAATTTTGCTGTCGACGGCGGCAATGCGGTCGAGGCACGCCTGCGTCGCTTCGCGCGCGGACACCTCGCGTTTGGCCAGTTTGGCGGACAGTTCGGAAATGGTCAGTTGGTTTAAAGACATAAACATCGAACATCCAACATCGAACACCCAACATCCAATATACCGGCATCGGCCCATCCGATGGATGTTCGATGTTGGATGTTCGATGTTGGATGTTTTTTCAAACGATTACTCGACGATTTTTGGCACCATGAACAGTCCGTTCGCCTTCCCCGGCGCATTCCGCAAGGCGTCCTCATTCGGGAGCGACGCGCGGACTTCATCGGCGCGGACGACATTGGTCATCGGCACGGCGTGGGCGGTCGGCTCGACATGGGTGATGTCCAACTCCTTAAGCTTTTCGATATAGCCGAGGATGTTGCCCAGTTGGGAAGACAATTTTTTCTCCTCCTCCGGCGAAAGCGCGATGCGCGCCAGGTGCGCGACGTATTTGATGTCGAATTGCGGTTCAGCCATGCCCAAGACTAAAGTTCAACGTCCCCAGTTCAAAGTTCAAAGTTTCTGTTACAGTGCGTCGCACAAATGAGATGGCAGACGTTTTAAAACATCCGGGTCGGTTCCGCAGTACCGGATGGCTCCAACACAGGAACTGCAAGCAGCTTCAATGATTGCAGCGAGTTGCTCGGGCGTTTCGGGCTGTCGTTCAACTCTGCAATGTGTTGGGCAGTTCTCACATCCGTGCAGGAACGTCTCCTTGCTCCAGGTTATATTTTGGGGAGCCGTTTCCGGAGGCAGTCCGCAAATGATGCATTGATCTTTAACGACGTAGAACGGACCCGGGACACTATCTGGTTCGCGTTCGTAAAGAGGGGTAACCAGGCCGTCGCCCATAATTACTATTCTTCGTCGAATTTGCGTTGGACGAGGGCTTCGAGTTCGGCGATGGCGTGTTGGGCGTCGGAGCCGCGGACGTGCAGGGTCAATTTGCTGCCCGGGCCGGCGGCCAGCATCATCAGGCCCATAATGCTTTTGCCATTGATCTTTTCGCCGTCTTTCTCGACGAAAACGTCGCAGGCGAAGCGGTTTGCCGTTTTGACGAACATCGCGGCCGGCCGGGCATGGATGCCCAGTTTGTTCGCGATCGTCACTTCTTTGGTGAGAAATTCACCTTCCGGCAATTTTTTCGCACTCATGGGTCTGGTCATGGAAGCTTATATTAGGGTGGCCCAAAGCGCCATTGAATTTTAGGGCGCCGGCGGCGTGGCGGCTTTCATCTGGGCGATCAATCGATCGTTCAGGTCCTGGGTCGCGTTATAACCGGACATTTTTAACTTCGTCTGGAAGGCCGCCACTTCGCACAGGCGCGCCAGGTCGCGGCCGGTCCGCACCGGGATCACCATGTGCGGGATGTCCACCCCCAGCACCTTGATGTATTCCTGTTCGATGCCGATGCGTTCGACCTCCTCGACGTCTTCCCAGGATTTCAGGGTGACGACCAGGTTGAGCACTTTTTCGGTGCGAATGCTTTTGATGCCGAACATGGCGGCAACGTTGATGATGCCGATGCCGCGGATCTCCATGTGATTGCGGGTGAGTTCGGGACTGGTGCCGACCACTTCGTGACCGTCGACAAGGGTGACCCGTGTGACGTCGTCGGCCACCAGGCTGTAACCGCGTTCGATGAGCGCGAGCACGGCTTCGCTTTTGCCGATGCCGCTTTCGCCGCGGATGAGGACGCCGACGCCAAGGATGTCCACCATGCTGCCCAGTTCGGTGCCGCGCGGGGCGAACATCATTTCCAGCGCCAGGGTGGCGGCGTTGATGAATTTCATCGTGACGAGCGGGGTTTGGAAGATCGGGACGTTGGCAACGTCCGCGGCTTCGATCAATTCCTTGTCCGGCTTCAGGTTGCGGCTAAAAACGACGCACGGGATCTTGTACGCAAACAAATAGGCATAGCGGGCCTGGCGTTCCTTGGTCGAGAGCGAGCGCAGGTAATAGGCTTCGGCGTGGCCGATGGCCTGGACGCGTTTGTACGCGAAGTACCGGGTGAACCCGCTGAGGGCGAGGCCGGGCCGATTGACGGTAGGTTCGCGGATGAACCGGTCCAGGTGCTTTTCGCCCGCGAGCAGCCGCATCTGCAACGCCTCGGTGTGCTCCCGGTAGAACTGGTCGACGGTAACAGCGTTCGATTGCATCGTCAGTTTTGAATTTTGGATTTTTAATTTTTAGTTCCCGACGGCATCTAACTTAAAATTCAAAACTTAAAATTCAAAATTACAAGTTAAATTCCGGCCCGAGGTAGATTTCGCGCGCCTTGGGATCATTCGCCAGGAACTCCGCGGTGCCGGCCACCAGCACCTGGCCTTTATGAATAATATAGCCGCGATCGATCAGCTTCAGGGTTTCGCGGACATTATGGTCCGTAATCAGGATGCCCAGCCCGCGGTCCCGCAACCGGCGTACGATTTTTTGCACTTCGTAGACGGCGATGGGATCGATGCCGCTGAACGGTTCGTCGAGCAGCAATAATTTGGGGTCGGTGACGAGCGCGCGGGTGATCTCGAGCCGGCGTTTTTCGCCGCCGCTCAACTGGAACGCCTTGCTTTTGGCCACGGGCGTCAGGTCCAATTCCTCGAGCAGATATTTCAGGCGGACGCCGCGCTCTTCGCGCGTCAGTTTGCAGGTCTCGAGGATCGCCAAAATATTTTGTTCCACCGTGAGTTTGCGGAACACCGAAGGTTCCTGCGTGAGGTAACCGATGCCGAGACGCGCGCGGCGGTGCATGGGCAGGGAAGCGATGTTCTGTCCGCCGTACTGGACCTGGCCTTCGTCCGGTTTGACGATGCCGACGACCATGTTGAACGTCGTGGTCTTGCCGGCGCCATTGGGTCCGAGCAATCCCACGACTTCACCGGCGCCCACGTTCACGGACACGCCGTTGACAACCCGGCGGCCGCTGTACGCTTTGGCCAGCTTGTCCGTCGCCAGCAAGGTTCCATTTTTCGTTTCCGTTTCCATTTTTACCGTTGTACGCCGGGGAATATTTTCAGGTTTCCAGCAACTTCACGACTGTTTTTCTTCGGTTGCGCGGCTCCGACCGGCGCGTTGGTGTCCGCTTCGGCCGGTGGATTGGTGTGAATTTCAGGCGCATTCGTCGCCGGCGGCTTGTTCGTTTCCGTCAGAGCCGACGGACGGTAGATCATCCGTTGGTTCGTCGCCATCATGCGATTGTTGGCGCGGTCCCAGACAATCGGGTCGCCCATCAGGGTGCCTTCGGGCTTTTCGACCTGGGCGTTGCCCGTGAGGGTGACCGTTTCGTTGGTTGCGCCGTTTTCGACGACGTAACGGTAAACCGCCTTGTCCGCCAAGGCGTGCATCACGTCGCCTTTCGGATCCTTGAAATCAATAAAGACGTTGGTTTCAGCGATGATTTCGTTCATGCGACCGGATTGCGGCAGGTTGGCCGTCAGCCACATGCAGGTCAATCGCATGTCTTCTTCGGTTACGCGGACATGTCCGCGGTAGACCGCGCGACGCCCGGTCAAATCGAACTCAGCGTTATCGGAATCGATGTGGGTGATGCGCGGATATTTGGGGGCCTCGGCTGGCGCGGCGGCGGGAGACGGGGTGGTTGGTACAACCGCGGGCGCTGCATTGGTTTCCGAGTCCGGGTCCGGCTGGCCGAAAACCGGCAGGCTCAGGAGCATGGCTATGAATACCGATTTTTTCATGGCTTAAACATTTCTTTGGAATCGGTTTCGATCGTGGTGTGAACATTGTTCGAAATGGTCAGGATCGAATTGTCCTGCTGCCACTGGAAGCCGGTGCCTTCGATGCGGATCTTGCCATCGCCGTTTTGCAACGATAACCGTCCCGGGGAATTCGCCGTGTGTTTAATGGTGTTATAAACACATTCGGGGGCATGGACGACGACCTGGGTTTCGCCGTTGGTGGTGAACATTTCCAGTTTGAGGCCCTTGACGACCAGCAGGCCGCCCGTCATCGGTTGCGCTTCGGCGCCCGACATCCGCGAGCGCATCTGCATCTGGTTGGGCGCCTCGTAATAATCAATCGCCGTAAAACCGCTCGGGGCATGGCCGGTGGGGGTGGATTGGGCCTGAACGCCGGCGCCCGCGATCGATAGCGCAAGGGTGAGGAGGAATAGTTTTAATTTTTTAATTTTTAATTTTGAGTTCGAAAACTGAAAACTAAAAATTAAAAATTCAAAATAGTTCCGGCCTGGTTTCATTGGCGATAGACCGCAATGGCTTCATCCCACTTTTTCTGCGCCCGCAAAATCATTTCGATCACCTCGCGCACGGCGCCGCGGCCACCATCGGCTTCGGTGACAAAATCCGCCGCGGCTTTGACTTCCGGCCGGGCGTCGGCCACGGCCACGCCCACGGCCGCGTTTGTAATTGGACCGAGATCCACCACATCATCACCGACAAAACAAACCTCGTTCCAACTCAAATTTTCTTTGGCCAAAAGCTCTTCAATCGCGCCGGATTTGCTGGTTCGATCGCTTTGCTGGACCAGGAAATGGATTTTTAATTCATCGGCGCGCAGTTTGGTGGCTTCCGACGGGCGGGCAGAAACCCAGCCGACCTTGAGACCCGCGCGCCGGGCGAGTACCAGGCCCAGGCCGTCACGAATGTTGAACCGTTTGAATTCCTTGTCCAGGCCGATGAAGATCGAGCCGTCGGTCAGGACACCGTCGACGTCGCATAAAAACAGTTTGATTTGCGCCAGGCGTCTGCGGATTTGAAGGGAAAGCTTTTTGGGCATGGGTCAAAAAAGGGAAACATCGAACATCGAACATGGAACATCGAACTCTGAAGGATGCCCGATCGCCGGAATAATTCGATGTTTGGCGTTCGATGTTGGATGTTCGATGTTCATTTTCTTACCGCTTTAAAAACTTTAAGCAAAGACTTCAACGTGTCGGCCATCTCCGCGAGCGGGATCATATTCGGCCCGTCGCTGAGGGCTTTATCGGGGGTGGGGTGGGTTTCGATGAACAGGCCGTTGGCGCCGACGGCCAGGGCAGCGCGGGCGAGGACCGGGGCGAATTCGCGTTGGCCGGCCGACTTGTCGCCGCCGCCGCCGGGCAGTTGGACGGAGTGCGTGGCATCGAAAATGACCGGGCAGCCAAACGTTTTCAAAATCGGGATGGAGCGCATGTCGGCGACGAGGTTGTTGTAGCCGAAGGTGGTGCCGCGTTCGGTGACGAGGATTTTTTCGGCGCCGGCTTTGCGGGCTTTTTCGACAACCTGGCCCATCTCGCGCGGGGAAAGAAATTGGCCTTTCTTGATATTGACGATCTGGCCGGTGGCGGCCGCGGCTTCGATGAGATCCGTTTGGCGGCACAGGAACGCGGGGATCTGCAAAATGTCGACGACCTCGCCGACAACCGCTGCGTGGGATTCGTTATGGATATCGGTCAGGACGGGCAGGTCCAATTCGCGGCGGACTTTGGCGAGGATTTCGAGGCCGGTTTCGAGGCCAATGCCGCGGAACGATTTGCCGGAGGTGCGATTGGCTTTGTCGAAACTGGCTTTAAAAACGTAAAAGATGCCGAGGTTCGCGCAGGTTTTTTTGAGCGAAGCGGCGACCTTCAGGCACAGCTTTTCGTTCTCGATCACGCAGGGGCCGGCGATCAAAAAGAGCTTGTTCGGCGAATTCAGATTTTTCCAGATGGCGGCGTCGTTAAGCACGCGGAAGTGTTAGCAGCAAAAGCAGGGAAAGTAAATTTTTAACCGCGAAAGGACGCGTGTGAACACGAATGGGCGCGGCGCCGTATGAGGCTTTTCTTTATTAATTTTGGCCGAAAAATTCCCGGCCCGGCGGGAACGTGGTTCCAGTATACGGGATCACCTGGTGAGAAGGGCGCCGCTGGAGGTGACAGTTAAGCCGACCTTTGTCAGGTCAGCGGCAATCTGCCCGCCCAGACGTTGGGTTGCATCGTCCAATTGTTCCTGCAACCGTCGACGGCCGGCGTTTCCTTTGTATGGACTGAGGAAATGCGGCGCTGGTTTTTCATATCGCAGGAAGGTGGTGAAAGGAACGTTTTCCTTTTCGACTGTTTGATGACAGTACACGTACCCATGTTCCCAAAGCGGGGCGCTGGAATTTGTGCCGGTGATGGCCACGTGAACCTCCGTTTGGAAAGCGTAGTTCCAACCTGCGTAGTCCATTGCGTCCAAACCGATGCGGTCGACCGTGACATGAAGGGACGTGGGTGGAGCGGAATTGGTTTCGTTGGATGCAATGACGGCATTGGTGGTCGACGCCAACGCATCGGCCAGGTGTTGAGCGAGGTTGAACTGGATCATTTGTTGTTTCAGGGCTTTTTCATGGGATGACCAGTTCCATCGCATCGCCGACCCGATAGTTGCGTCGCCGACCACGGCTGCCGGGATCGAGGCGGCGGCCAGGGTGGCGGCAAAACCCAGAATGACCAGTTCACCTGTTGGGTCATCTTTTTGGTTCGCCTGGCCGTAAGACGGTGTTTGGTTGTTTCGTGTATCATCGAGCATCATGAAAAGAAGGATCGATGACCCCAATAACGGAGCGGCGGTAAAGATAGCGGCTCTACGGCCGACGTACCTGGTCGCGTGCGGCGGATGGTTGATCGTTTCGATGCTTGAAATAGTCCGCGCCGAATACGGCCCCAAAACGGTGGCCAGGTCGTTTGAGGCCGCCAGCGCCGACATCACGCCGGTCGCCAACGGTGACAGGACGGCTCCGGCTTCGCGCGCGGCATCCAGCTCATCACGAATACCGTGGGACTCATAAAATCGATGTGCTTGTCCCTGTTGCAAAAACGTATTGGTCGAAACAAAAGGAAAACTGCCGGCATAAACGATGGGTGATCCGCAGGGGACGGACAAAAGGTAAACGGGCAGGGGGCCGTCGGCATCCACCGGCCGGGGTTCGATAAAATATTGTCCCGGTTTAAGAATGAGGTATCGCCATCCTGCGCGACCCAAGTCCATCGAAGGGACCCGCCAACGCGTTTTTGCGGAGCCATCCCGGTTTCCGAGGCGACGGCAATGCTGCCAGTCCGTGACGTCCCAGATGTTCCATTTGACGTCGTCCAATGTTTCGGAAAATTCCTGCTGGTTTTCGGTGCTGGTCAGGCGGAATAAAACGGCGGTGTTGCTTCCCGATTGGATGGATTGAATTTCGGGTGCGGATAACGGCCGCACCACCGATTGTTTGGCGGCCGTCCGGCAACCCGCCAGCAATGCCGCTCCACCAATGAACAGGGAGAAAAACAATGACCGGTTGGCGCAAAATCGGGCGCACCACGGTTTTAACTTCTGAAAGGCTGTGCCACAAACCATTGGCATTACACGACGTTAACGGAAGGAACCGGTCACGACAAGCGCGGATCGACCCAAGGAAAACGTCCAAACTGCCATCAACCTAGATCACCGTGTTATGCGGGATGACGGCGTTTTTGGGGATGATGACGATGCCGTCGCGGATGAAATAGAGTTCGTGGTCGGTGTTCTCCGGTTTGCCGACGGGTGAAATCTTGACGTTGTTGCCGATGCGGGCGTTCTTGTCGATGATCGCGTTGTCGATCTTGCAGCCGGAACCGATGCCGATGCGCGGCCGGCCTTGCTTCTCGTTTGTCTCGATCGATTCCTTGGATTCGTAGAAGTCGCAACCCAGGATGATGACGCGGTTGAGCTGGGTGCCGGCGCCGACGAAGGTGCGCAGGCCGACGATGGTCTTTTTGATGTCGGCCTGGTTGATGATGCAGCCGTCGGTGACGAGGGCGTGTTCGATGGTGGCGCCGTTGATCTTGGAGCCGGGCAGATAGCGCGGGCGCGAAAAGATCGGGGCGCTCATGTCGAAGAAATTGAACCGTGGCAACTCCGAAACGAGGTCCAGGTTGGCTTCGAAGAAAGAGCGGATGGTGCCGATGTCCTCCCAGTAATCTTCAAAAATGTAGGAGCACACGCGATTGGTATTGATGGCGTGCGGGATAATGTGCTTGCCGAAATCGGACAGGGGGTTGTCCAGCATCTTCTCGATCAAGGCGCGGTTGAAGACGTAGATGCCCATGGAAGCGAGGTATTTTTCGCCGCCATCCTTAATGCCCAGCTTGGCCAGCCATTCCTTGGGCAATTGGAGCGAATCGAGGACGGCCGGGTCCTTGGGCTTTTCCACGAACCGTTTGATGCACAGGTCTTCGTTGATGTGCATGATGCCGAACGAGGATGCCTCCTTGCGGCCGATGGGGATGGTGCCGACGGTGATATCGGCGCCGGTCTCGACGTGCTGCGAGATCATCTTGCGATAATCCATGCGGTACAACTGGTCGCCGCTGAGGATGAGCAGGTAATCGAAATCGTGGTTGAGAAAATGGATGAGGTTTTTGCGGACGGCATCGGCGGTGCCTTCGTACCAGGACGTATTGGTGAGCGTCTGCTGGGCGGCGAGGATTTCGACGAAGCCGCTGGTGAACTGGTCGAATTTGTACGTGCGCGAAATGTGGCCGTGGAGCGACGCGGAATTGAACTGGGTCAGGACGTAGATGCGTCGCAGGCCGGAGTTGATGCAGTTCGAGATGGGGATATCGACGAGGCGATATTTCCCGGCGAGCGGCACGGCGGGTTTGGCGCGGTCCTTGGTGAGCGGAAAGAGGCGTGTTCCCTGTCCGCCGCCCATGATGACTGAAAGAACGTTGCTCGTATTAAGTGACTGGCGTCCCGATGGCATAAAATTCCAAAACTTCTTGGCCCCAGAATATAACCGGAAATCGCGCGTCGGCAAGCAATTGACTCCACGAACCAATTCTGAAATGCTCCCGACGTCGTCGCAGTTCAACCTTAACCTCAAAAATACTATGAAAAAACGACTCACCTATGTCTCGCCCCTCAGTCTCGGGATTACCCTGGGCATTCTGTATGCGATCCTGGCGCTGGTCATCGCCGTGCCGTTGTTCCTGATTATGTCGTTGGCAGGCGCGGCCGGGGCCGCCCATGGCGGGCAGCAGGCGTTGCCGGCGATATTTTCCGGCGTGTTTCTGATATTCCTGCCTATTATCTATGGTGTGATCGGCTTCATCGGCGGCCTGCTGGCCGCGCTGGTCTATAACCTGTCCGCAAAAATGACCGGCGGGGTTGAGTTCCAGGTCCAGGAATCAGCCTGAGACGGCGGGATCGGGCGACCGCTATTCTTTCACGATGAATTCGGCGAATTCGTCGTAATGATGCGGAGGGATGCGCGCTTTGAACCGGGCGGTTTTGCCGCTGTACCGGCGTTCGAGGATTTGCCCGACTTTATGCAGGCGGGCGATGACGGCAGATTGTTCGTGCGGCACTTTCAGTTCCAGGAATTCCCGTTTTGGACGCAATTGCGTGCCGATTTCCCCGAGCAATTGCGGGATGCCTTTGCCCGTCTTCGCAGAAATTTCAACCGCATGCGGAAATTGTTCCTTTAACGGCGCCATGAAACCGTTCCCGCTGACCCGGTCGATTTTGTTGAAAACCATGATCGTTGATTTTTCGCCGGCGCCGATTTCTTCCAACACCGTATTGACCGCGGCGATCTGTTCGACGGCCTGGGGGTGGCTGATGTCGACGACGTGCAACAACAGGTCGGCCTGGACGACTTCTTCCAGGGTGGCTTTGAACGCCTCGACCAGGCCGTGCGGCAGCTTGCGGATGAAACCGACCGTATCCGTCAGCAGCACATTTTGGTTCGTGGGCAGCCTGAGCCGGCGGGTGGTGGGATCCAGGGTGGCGAACAAAATATCCTTGGCCAGGACGTCGGCGCCGGTGAGGGCGTTGAGCAGGGTGGATTTGCCGGCATTGGTATAACCGACGATGGAGGCGAGCGGCCAGTTGCTGCGCTGGCGACCGGCGCGTTGCGTCGCGCGCTGGCGCCGGACCAGCTCGAGGTCGCGCGAAATGCGGTCGATGCGCTCGGAAATTTTCCGGCGATCGGCTTCGAGCTGTGATTCGCCTTCGCCGCCGATGGACCCGGTGGAACCGCGTTGTCGCGACAAGTGCGACCAGAATCGCGTGAGGCGCGGCAGCAGGTATTCGAGTTGCGCCAATTCGATCTGCAATTTGCCTTCGCGAGTCCGGGCGCGCTGGGCGAAGATGTCGAGGATCAGCGAC
>Ga0134124_10001836_pt1 | contig 17131 bp, 11 predicted proteins | sample KB304_FD_96880 | JGI IMG/M metagenome (GOLD analysis project Ga0134124, IMG submission 96880) | Terrestrial soil microbial communities without Nitrogen fertilizer from Kellogg Biological Station, Michigan, USA - KB3-0-4 | ecosystem: Environmental > Terrestrial > Soil > Unclassified ...
GGCTCGGCCTGCAACGCCTCGACGATATCGCCGCTGCATGGAAAATCTTCCGTCTCGCACGCTCCCCGTAGGCCCACATGCCAGCGCCCAGCAGAACTTTTTATGGGTAACGATCAGCTCCCGGCGGGGGTGTGGGGGGAGCCGGGAGAGGGGCGGGGGTGAGGGCCTACCAAGCCAGCCGGTCGCGCACCGTGGCCCAGGTCCCCCCTTCTCCCAGGATCAGATGATCGGCGAGACGGACTCCGACCACCAGGGCGGCTTCGGCCAGGTTCTTGGTGAAGGCGATGTCGTCAAAGCTCGGCGTCGGGTCTCCACTCGGATGGTTGTGGAAAATCACCACCGCCGCCGCGCCGCGGAGGAGACACTCCTTGAGGATCTCCCGCGGCTCGACGGCCGCCCGGTCCAGCGTTCCGCGGTAGATCTCACGCTCGCCGAGCAGGCGGCCACGGTTGTCCAGGAACAGCGCTCCCAGCACCTCCTGATCGCGGATGCGATAGCGCAGGGCGAGATAACGCACCATTTCCTCCGGCCGGCTGAGCGGCTCGCGTTCCTGCTCCAGGCTCTGGCGCGCCAGCCGGCGGGCGATCTCCAGGGCGGCCAGCAGGCTGGCGGCCTTGGCGGGGCCGAGCCCCGGCCGGCGCAGGGACAGCGCGGTCGTTCCCAGCAGACCCTGCAAGCCGCCCTTCTCGTTGAGCAGACCCATGGAGAGCTCCACCACCGACGTGCCCTTGTGGCCGGTGCGCAGCAGCACGGCGATCAGCTCCGCGTCGGAGAGCGAGGCGCTCCCCTGGTTGAGCAGCCGTTCGCGCGGTCGCTCCTTCTTGGGCAGATCGCGGATCATCCAATCGGTCGGCATCGCTCGATCTCCTCGGTGAGCCGCGGCACGGCCAGGCCGGCGGGCGCGGCGATCGGTAGATGCACCAGCCGCGAGAACGGCGTCGGCTCGGGATTGACCTCGATGACGCAGGCGCCGTTGCGACAGGCCGTCTCGATCAGCCCCGCCGCCGGGTAGACGGTCGACGAGGTGCCGACGGAGAGGAAGAGATCGCAGCCCGCCGCCGCCCGGTGCGCCCGGCCGAGCACGTCCGGATCGAGCGACTCGCCGAACCAGACCACCGCCGGCCGGAACCGCCCGCCGCAGGCGCAGCGCGGCGGCTCCTCCGGCGATTCGGCGATCGCCTCGCCCATGTTCCGCCGCCGGCCGCAGCGCTCGCACTTGGCCTCGATCAGCGTGCCGTGCAATTCCAGGACCGCCGTGCTGCCCGCCCGGGCGTGGAGGCCGTCGACGTTCTGCGTCACCAGGGTGAAGGATGGAAACAGCTCCTCCCAGCGCACCAGGGCCCGGTGCGCCGGATTGGGCTCCGCCGCCGTGGCGGCGCTGTGCCGCCAGGCGTACCAGCGCCACACCATGCCCGGATCGGCGTCGAACGCTTCCGGGGTGGCCAGCTCCTCCGGCCGCATCCGCTCCCACAGCCCGCCGGCGCCGCGGAAGGTGTCCAAACCGCTCTCCTTCGACACGCCGGCGCCCGAAAACGCCACAGCGCTCCGGGCGTTCCGCAAGCGCTTGCGAATCTCTTCAGGGATCTCGTACATCGCTCTCCTTTCCGGCTCCAAACGGACGTGAATGAGCCGACACCCCCATATAAGACGGAAAATGGGTCGCCAATCTCACACGTTTTTTCATGCCATCTTCGTTTGACACCCCGGCCGCCTCCTGCTACAAAGCGCCCCCATGCCCTCTCTGCCCACCAACTTCGGCCTTCTGGAGCCGGAGGCGAGCGCCTACGAAACCAGCCGCGTCGCCGTCCTGCCCGTCCCCTTCGAACGCACCACCTCCTATGGCAAGGGGACCTCCGCCGGTCCGGCGGCGATCATCCGCGCCTCGCAGTCCATGGAGCTCTACGACGAAGAGCTCGGCGCCGAGCCGTCGCTCCAGGGGATCACCACCCTGCCGCCGTTCCTCCCGGAGGCCTTCGACATGGCGGAAGCGATGGCCGAGCTGCAGGCGGAGTGCCGCGTCCACATGGAGAAGGGGAAGTTCCTCGTCACCCTGGGCGGCGAGCACAGCCTCAGCCAGGCGCCGATCAAAGCGGCGCGCGAAGTGTTCGGGACGAGCGGCGAGATCGGCGTCGTGCAGTTCGATGCCCACGCCGACCTGCGCGAAGAGTTCGAGGGGACGCCGTACAGCCATGCCAGCGTCATGAAGCGTGTCGTCGACGCCGGCATCCCGACCCTCGCGGTCGGCATCCGTTCGCTCTCGGCGCCCGAGGCGGAGGTGGTCCGGTCGAAGAGCCTTCCAGTCATCTGGGGCCACCAGCTCGACCGCGCCGCCGATCTCTTCCCCAAGCTCCTCGAGAAGCTGCCGGAGACGATCTACCTCACCTTCGACATCGACTACTTCGACCCCTCCCTCGTCCCGGCGACCGGCACCCCCGAGCCGGGCGGCGGCCTCTGGTATCCGACCCTCGGCCTCCTGCGCCACCTCTTCGCCACCAAAACGGTGGTGTCGATGGACCTCATCGAGCTCGCCCCGCTCGGCCATCAGCCGGCCAGCGACTTCCTCGCCGCCAAGCTGATCTACAAGTGCCTGGGCTACCTCCAGGAGGGGAAAGCCGCTCGCTGATTCGCGTTCCCCTGGACACCCGGGCCTCCCTCGGGAGAAAATAGGGCATCCGAGAGAAGGAGGAACCATGCGCCACCGTGTGGTGTTGGCTGGAATTCTAATCGCACTGCTGTCCACCGCCTCCGCGCAAGCCGGCTGGCTCGTCCTCCGCACGGGAGTCGCCTTCGAGACCGCCGGCGGCTGGAAGATCAAGGACAACTGGGTCAACTTCATCGACAAGGCCTCCGGCCAGCGCAAGGCGGTGATGATCGTCACCGTGGACCTCGACGCCACCCGCGAAGCGGCGCTGACCGGCGCTCCCCCGAAGATTGAAGCGCGCAAGGGAGCGGGCAGCATGACCGTGATCGACGACAGGACGGCCCGCAACATCAACAACGCCGATCCAAGGGCCCGCCAGCAACGCGCCCTCGGCCAGTTGATCGGCGGCCTGAACATGATCAACTACTGCCTGAACGCCTACGGCAACGACGAGAAGGCGTTCGACAACTGCGTGAAGAACTTGAAGCTCTGAGGCGGGCTCGGCGCTCCCCTCAAGCTGACGCCTGAGGGATGTCGAACCAGAAGGTGCTCCCCTGGCCGGGGGCGCTGTTGACTCCGATGCGGCCTCCGTGGTGCTCCACGATCGCCTTGCAGATCGCGAGGCCGAGGCCGGTCCCCCCCTGGTCTCTCTTGTCCGAAGTCTCCACCTGGGCGAAGCGCTCGAAGATCCTCTGGTGGTAGACCTCCGGGATTCCCGCTCCGCGGTCGGCCACCAGGACCCGCACCCAGACGCCCTCCTTCTCCTCGGCCCAGACCCGGACCTCGCGGCCCGGCGGTGAGAACTTGATGGCGTTCGAGAGGAGGTTCACCAGGACCTGGACGACGCGCGTGGCGTCCGCCCGCAGGCGGAGCCCTGTCGTACCGCAGATCAGGGCAATCCGGCGTTCGTCGGACATCGGACGCACCGCTTCGAGGGATTGCTCGAACAGGGGTTGCAGCCCGACGTCCGCCATCTGCATCTCGACCCGGCCGCTCTCCAGGCGCTCGAAGTCCAGGATGTCGTTGATCAGCGCGGTGAGCCGGACGGCGTTGCGCTCGGCGAGGCCGATGATGTCGCGCACCCTCGGAGAGAGCTCGCCCAGGACGCCCGCCGCCAGGAGGCCGAGGGAGCCACGGATCGAGGTGAGGGGCGTGCGCAGCTCGTGGCTCACGGTGGAGACGAACTCCGACTTCAGGCGGTCGACCTCGCGCCTTTCCGAGATGTCCTGGAAGTTGCAGGCGAAACGGCGCCCGTCGGGGACCTCGAACTCGAAGAGGGCCGCCTCGGAGGAGAACGTGTCGCCGTTCTTGCGCCGCCCCCGCCATTCGGTGAGCCGGCCGATCGCCGCGCGGTGCGCTTTGCGCAGGAACGACTCCTGCGCGTTCGCCGGCGCGTCGGCGATGAGGAGAGCGATGCTGCGGCCGATCAGCTCGTCCTCGCGGTAGCCGAGCATCGTCTCGGCCGCCGGGTTGACCGATTCGATCCGGCTCTCCTCGTCGAAGGTGATCATGCCGCCGATCATGTGCTCCAGGAGGGCGCGGTTGCGCGCTTCGCTGAGCCGTACGACGCCTTCGGCGCGGCGCCTCTCCTGCAGCTCGTTCTGCAGCTCGGCGGTGCGCCGGACGACCAGCTTCTCCACTTTGGCCGTGCGCGAGCTGACGACGAGGAGGAAGGCGCCGAGGAGACCGGTGAAGAGGAAGCCGCAGATGAGGATCAGCCAGGAGCGCCAGGAGCGGTAGGAGTCCAGGTATTTATTCGTGGCCGCCACCCGGACCACCCACTGACGCCCACCGAACATGAAGGGTTGACGCAAGTCCGGGTCGCCGGCGCCGTGGGCGCGTTGAGCCCACAGGCCGTCGGCGTACAACAGCTCGTCGTCTTGCATCGCCTGGACGTCAAAGAGGGCGACCGTCAACCCTTCGCGCGGCAGTTTTGCAATCGCCCTTTCCACCAGGTCCTCGAGACGGAACGCGCCGGTGGCATAGCCGAAGACCTGCCGCCGGCGCTGCTCGGCCGTCGCGGGCATGTCCCCTTTGGTGAAGACCGGAGAGAAGACGAGCACGGACCGCCGATCCCCTTGCTCGCTGACCAGGAGGATCGGCCGCGACGACGCGACCCCTCCGGTATCGCAGGCCTTCTCCAGCGCCTCGCGGCGTACCGGCTCCGAGGCGATGTCGAGCCCCAGAGCCGAGATGTCGGCAGCCGGCTCGACATAGCGCACCACCACATAGTCGTCCCGCGCTTCCGCCGGGACGCGCCTCTTCTGTGCATCGAATTGGGTGATGCGAAGACCGGTCTCGGCTTCGAACCGCGGGCGCTCGGCCGCCGTCAGCCGCTGGTCCCACGAGAGGCCGCGGATCCCCGGGTGACGGTTGAGAGCCGTCTGCACGAAATGGTGGAACTCCTGGCGGGTGACCTCCTGCGAGCTCTCGAACATGCTGTCCAGGGAGATCAGGACTTCCAGATGGATGTCGCAGCTCGCCTGGACGGCCGAGGTCAAGGTCCGCGCCCGGTCCTCGAAGGCCGAGCGCAAGGCGTCGCCTTCGCGGCGGCTGGCGTAGAAGAAGAGGAAGACCGAGAGAAAGAACGTGGCGAGGAGCGGCAGGGTCACCGAGAGCCACCGCCGCCGCCAGGTCCGGTGAGGCTCCGTCCAGAGCAGGATCAACGGCGCGAAGATCAGCACGCCGAGCGTGTCGCCGACCCACCAGGTGGCCCAGTGGAATGGAATGTCGCCCGTCGTGAGCACGTGCCGGAGAAGGAGCATGGCCACGCTCCAGGTGGCGCTGATGAGGCACGAGACCGGGCCGCCCCAGAAGAGCAGGCGCAGGACGTCCCGCTGATCGTCCATCAGGTGATCGCCGCCGGCGCGGCGACGCACCAGCGCCTCGCCGGCGACTGCCTGGAGAGTCGCTCCCAAACCGAGAAGCGCCCCGACCACAACCGACCACCTGGCCGGCCCCGGCGCGGACAGATCGCGCGAGGCCATGTAGTTGACGCAGAGGTACCCCAGCCAGACGCCGGGCCACAGGCGGCGGCCGCCGAGCAGGAGACCGGCGAGCGCGATCCCCGAAGCCGGCCAGACCGCCGTCGCGTATCCCGGCGGGATCGCCAACAGCAAGCCGAGCCGGCCGACGAGCGCGTAGGCTCCGGCAAGCACCAGAATCTGGAGCCAGCGCCTCTTCGCCAGGATCTCCCGCACGCTGTCTCCCCTGGAGCTGCCTATCCGACCAGAACGCTCCCGCCGTTGACGTTGAGTATCTCGCCGGTGATGTGGCTGGCCAGGGAGGACGCGAGAAAGATGACCGAGCCGGCGATGTCCTCGGCGGTGGCGATCCGCCGCAGGGGGATTGCCGCCAGCGCCTTGTCACGCCCGTCGCCCGAGAGAGCCTCGGCGGTCATGTCCGTATCCACCCACCCAGGCGCCACCGCGTTGACCCGGATCTCCGGCGCCAGCTCCGTGGACCACGACTTGGTCGCCGAGATCATCGCTCCTTTGCTCGCCGCATAGGGACTGTAGAACGCCTCACCCCGCTGCCCCGCCGTGGAGCTGATGTTGATGATACTGCCGTTGCGCGATTGTTTGAGCAAGGGCACGGCTTCCCGGGAGCAGAGGAACGGTCCCACGACGTTGACCGCCAGCGTCGCGTCGAGCTTTTGCTTGTCGAGCTCGATCAGCGGATCGTGGATCCAGACTCCGGCGTTGTTCACCAGGCAGTCCAAGGCTCCCCACTCCTCGTTCACGAAGTTGAACAGCTCCCCGATCTGGGCGCCATCGGTGATGTCGCAGCGCACCATGCGATGCGGCAGCGGAGCGATCTCCACGATCTCGTCAAGGACTCGCTTCGCTCCCGAGCCGCTCGCCAGGTACTGCACCAGGACGGTGGCGCCGGCCTTGGCGAAGTAGCGGCAACAGGCGGAGCCGATGCCGCGGCTGCCACCCGTCACCAGAACCCGATAGCCGGATAGGTCGATCATAGCGCGGTTTCGACCACCATGGCGATGCCCTGGCCGCCTCCGATGCAGGCCGACGCGACGCCGGTGCCGCCGCCTCGCCGCTGGAGCTCCTTGAGCAGGGTGATGAGCAGCCGGGTGCCCGAGGCGCCGAGGGGATGGCCGAGAGCGATGGCGCCGCCGTTGACGTTCAGCTTGCCGACGTCGAGCTTCAGATCCTTGACCACCGCCAGGATCTGGCCGGCAAAGGCTTCATTGATCTCGATCAGGTCGAGATCGGCGAGCGTCATTCCCGCCTTGTCGAGCGCGGCGCGGATGGCCGGCGCCGGTCCGATGCCCATGCGCGACGGTTCGACGCCCACCACGGCCCAGGAGACGATGCGCCCGAGCGGCGCAATTCCCCGCTCCTTCGCCTTGGCAGCGGTGGTGAGCAGCATCATCGCGGCGCCGTCCACGATACCGGAGGCGTTGCCGGCGGTGACGAAGCCGTCCTTGTCGAAGGCGGTCGGCAGGCCGGACAGGTCGTCCATCGTGGTCGCCGGACGCAGGTGGTCGTCCCTCTCCACTTTCTTCGCCCGCTTCCCCTTCCCCACCTCGACCGGCACCACCTCGTCGGCCATCTTGCCCGACGCCCAGGCCGCGCCGGCGCGCTGCTGCGAGAGGATGGCGAATTCGTCCTGCTCCTGGCGGCTGATCCCGTAGTCGCGCGCCAGGTTGTTGCTGGTCTGCGCCATGTAGCAGCCGCAGTAGCTGTCCATCAGGGCGACCATCAGCAGGTCCTGGAGCTGCCCCTGCCCGAGCTTGAAGCCCTTGCGCGCGCCCCAGATGACGTGCGGCGCCTGCGACATGTTCTCCATGCCGCCGACCAGGGTGGTCGTCGCGTCGCCGGTGAGGATCATCTGCGCGCCGGAGATGACGGACTGGATGCCGGAGCCGCACAGGCGGTTGACGGTGAGCGCCGGCACCTCCTTCGGCAGGCCGGCCTTGAGCGCCACGTGGCGCGCGCCGTAGATGGCGTCCGGCGAGGTCTGGAGCGCGTTGCCCACCACGGCGTGGTCGATGTCGCTGCCCGCGACGCCGGTCTTCTCCAGCAGAGCGCGGGCCGCATGGGCGCCGAGGTCGATCGCCGACACGTCGGCGAAGTCGCCGTTGTAATCGATCATCGGGGTCCGGACCCCGTCGAGGAACACCAGATCGCGAAGATTCATCATGCCTCCGAGAAGATTCTACGAGAAGCCAGCCCATGGAAGCGCCGGCGCCAACGGTTCATGTTGCTCAGCGGATCGGCCCGCGCCGCGAGGAGGACGAAAATCCGCCCGGTGTCTTCCGCGGGTCCGGCGCCGGGATCGATCCACAGGCTGCCTCCGGTAAAGCCGGTATGTCCAAACGAGCTGCGCGACAGAGTGCGGCCGGCGCTGCCACGGAGAGTCCGCCGCCACCAGCCGAGAGCGAAGCCGCCGCCACCGCCGAGGGCCGCGGTGACCGCCTCCGGCTGCAACAGCCGCCCGGGGGCCAGCCATTCCGCCCCCAGCGCCCAGAGGTCCCGCGCCGTGCCGAACAGGCCGGCATGGCCCGCCATCCGGCCCGGACCACCCGCAAGATGTATCAGAAAACGCGCGTTGCCGTCCTGCGGCAGGCCGGGTGGAGCGAGCGGCGGCGGCACAATGGCCAGCCCCTGTTTGGCGGCGAGGAGCACCTCCTGCGCCGCGTCCATGCGGCTCTCGACAGCACCAGACCGGTCTCCCGGAGCCGGCTCGACACTGGACAGATTCAGGGGGATCAGGACACGCGTCCGCACCAGCTCGCCGAGCGCGACGCCGGTGACCCGCTCCGCCGTCATCCCATAGAGGATGTAGTCGAGATCGCTGTACGTTCCCGCCCGCGTACCGAGGAGCGAGCCGCCGAGGATCAGGTCGACCACCTCCTCGCGCGACCGGCAGAGATGGTACAAAGGCCGCCACGCCGCGAGACCCGAACGGTGCCGCAGCAGATCCGCCAACGGCTTCCGACCCAGGCGCGGATCCGCCGCCGGCCAGATCTCGCCGACCTGGGTGGAAAGCGGGAGGACACCCGCGGCATCGAGCACCAGCGCCAGCGTGGCGACGAACGGCTTGGTGAGCGACGCATAGTCGAAACGGGAAGCCACCGTCGCCTCTCCGCCCGCCTCTTCCGAGAGGAGGCGGTCCGCCGTTCCGACAGCGGTGACCGCGGCGGTGGCGACACCGGAGCGCAGGAGATCGTCGAGCAGGCGCAAGGGGGCCATCTAGAGAAGCGACGCGAAGGAGCCCAGGCTCGATTCGTCGAGCAGGAGATCCGGCGGCAGGGGCCGGCACCCGAGGTCACGGCGGATGCGTTCCAGGCCACCGCCGGTCAGATTGAGCAGCACCAGCTCCTCGCGCCGGACGTCTCCCCGGGCGAGAGCCTGGATGAGCGAGGCGACGGCGACCGCGGCGGGAGGATCGAGATCGATCCCTTCGCAGCGGGAAAACAGGCTGGCGGCCTCGGCCGCTTCCTGGTTGGAGACGGACAGGACGGCTCCGCCACAGGCGGCCAGGGTGTCCGCGACGCCGCCGCGGATCGAGTAGGGCGGCTTGCGATTGGCGAGCACGCTCGCGAAAAGCTCCTCCCCGTCGCTCTCGCCGCCGTGCCACACGACCGGAGTCCCGCTGACCTCGTCCTTCCAGGCCCGATAGATCGGGAGAAAGGGCGCGTTCTGGCTCAGGTACAGGCGCGGCAAGTGCTGGCCCTGGAAAGACTCGTCGCCCAGCAGCCGCAGGGCGGCCTCATAGGCGGCGATGGCGCCGGTGCCGCTGCCGACCGCCTGGACGTAGACGTCGGGAAAACGCCCGAGAACCCGTACCGCTTCGAGCATGACGGTGCCCATCCCATCGCGCCGCGCCACGTTCCGCGCGCCGCCCTCGGGATCGATCGCGAACCGTCTGGAGATTTCATCCGCCATGCGGATCGCCACCGAATAGTCGTCGCTCCCGGCGACGCCGACGACGCGGACGGATCCGGCGCGCGGAACGTCTCCGGGCAGCCAGACACGGCCGAGCATCGACTCCGGCACCACCAGGTAGACGGTGAAATCGTCGACAAGCTGCGCGGCGTGCGCGAAAGCCCGCGCGGTGTTGCCCGCCGAAGCCACGACGATCCGCCGCTTGCCGCGCTCCAGGAGCGACAGGATGGTCGGGAGGGCTTCGAAGTCCTTGAACGTCCCGGTGGTATTGCCGGCGCCGTGCTCGGGCCAATAGCCGTTGAAAACGCACACCAAGCGCTCGATCCCCAGATGCCGTGCGAGAGCCTCGCCGGGCAGGACGACGGGGCCGATCGCGGTCTCGGCCTCACCCTGGCAGGGCAGCCAGGCGCCGAATTTAAAAATGTTCTTCTTGGGCGCCGGCCGGAAAGCCTTCTCGTGGTACCGGGTGCGCAACAGGGAATTGCAACCCGATTCGCAAGAGAGGTGGATCTCGGAGTACTCCCGGCCGCACTCCAGACAGACGAGGTCAAACTTTCCCATCACGCGCTTCCTCTCTCTTCTCCGTCACACGTAGTTCGCCGGATCACCGGTCTGGAACACCACCACCCGCTCGCCTGGGGAGAACGCTCCCTCGGCGGCAAGGTCCTCCACGGCGCAGAACGCAGCGGCGCCTTCCGGTCCCACGCGCAGACCTTCGTGGCGCGCCAGGCGCTCCGTCACCGCCGGCAGGCGCGACTCCTCGATCGCGATCGCCCGCCCCCCCGACTCGCGCACCGCCCGCAGCACCAGGAAGTCGCCGATCGCCTTCGGCACGCGCAATCCCCAGACCTCCGTGTGCGGGTCCTGCCACGCCTCGGCCGCCTCCTTCCCCTGCTCGAAAGCGCGGACGATGGGCGCGCAGCCCTGCATCTGGACGATCACGAAGCGCGGCCGTTTCGGGCCGGTGAGACCGAGACGCCGCAGCTCGTCGAACGCCTTGTGCATGCCCACGATGCCGGTGCCGCCGCCGAGCGGATAGACGATCCAGTCCGGCAGCTCCCAGCCGAGCTGCTCGGCAAGCTCCAGCCCCATCGTCTTCTTCCCCTCCACCCGGTACGGCTCCTTGAGCGTCGACATGTTCCAGAGATCGTCACCGAGGAGCTTCGCCGCGTCGACCAGCGTGCCGGGAGACGACAGGACCTCCGCCCCATGCGCCTTGCACCGCTCGAACACCGTGCGCGGCGTGTCCGCCGGCAGCGCCACCCGCGCCTTCAAGCCGGCCGCCGCGGCATAGGCGACGAGCGCCAGAGCCGCGTTCCCCGCGCTCGCGAGCTGCACGCCCGAGGCGCCCAACTCGCGAGCCCGGTTCACCGCCAGCGACAATCCCCGCGCCTTGAACGATCCGGTGGGATTGAGCGCCTCGTCCTTCATCAGGAGCTCGACGCCTTCTGGAGACGAGCGGCGCAAGCGGACCAAAGGAGTTCCCCCCTCGCCGAGATCGACCCGCTCCGCGAACCGGGAGACCGGCAGCAGCTCGCGATACCGCCACAGCGTCCACGGCCGGCCCGGAAGAGCCCGCTTCAGCCGCTCCCCCTTTGCCGCGTCCAGCTCATACTCCACCAGCCAGGGAGCCCCGACAGGCGACAGGAACGCCGGCTCGTCCAAAGGCGCCGTCACCCCCGTCCGCGAGCAGACCAGCCGCACCGCCCAGCGCTCTTCCGTCTCCGTCTTTATGTCCATGTGTGCCTCGTCTCCTGGGGTCACCCTGCTGCGTGCGCGGCGGATTGTAGCGTGGGTGGCGAATGGAGACCGCGGACGGCACCCGCGATGAACGGAAACGGCACAGCGTCGTCATCCTGAGGGCGAGCCGTGCGAGCCCGAAGGATCTGGGCGGGCGGACCTTTCACAACCGGGACCGGTCCTCCAACCCAGGGCGTTGCCCTGGGCTGAGGAAGCCCGGACCTTCGGTCCTTCCGCACGGCCTCGTGGCCGTATGGTTTGAGGCCCAAAGGGCCATCGGCTTGCGTAGGGGCGGTCCGCAGGATGCCGTCAGGCACCCTGCGTGGCCGCCCTGGGGGGAAGTCTCGATATACTTCAGAGGTCCCTGTTCTCCTCGGAGCCACTCATGCCCTTCCTCCTCGGCCTCGGTGAAAAGATCGCTGCCGGTCTCGCGCTGGATCTTGTGAAGGCCTCGGCCTCCAAGGTCCAGAGACTCCTCTCGGCGAGTGAAGCGCGGAAGGCGCTCCAGGCTTCGATCGCCTCGGCCCTGGTCGAATCTTTGAATGCACAGCACCTCGAAGAGATCGATCACAATCACTACTCCAGCTTGTTCGAGCGGTTCTTCCGCCGTGAAGCCGTCATCGACGAGCTGGTCCGGGTTCTCGATCCCCGGCCCGGCATCGAGCCGGATTTCGCGATCCTCGCCGCGGAGCTTGCGGACGAGATCGAGGTGGATCTCCTCTCTCATTTCGAGCCGGACGCCTTCCTGCAAGCCTTCGTCAGCGCGTTCTATGCCGCGGCGGCGGGCGAAGCGACGCTGCAAGGGGTTCTGGGGATCAAACTGCAAGGCGAAACGGTGGCCCGGCTCGGGATCGTCGCGCAGGAGACCGGGCAGACGGCGGAGAACACCGGACAGATGGTGCGGCTGCTGCAACAGTACCTCGCCGACCGGAGCGCCGAGCCCGCTCTCGTGCAGGCCGGCCGCGACGCGCTCAGCCAAGGCTTCCTCGGCGCTCTCCAAGCCTATGAGGTGATTACCGCCGAGATGAACCGGGCCGGCTACGGCCTGGGCGTCGGCGAGACCGGCGCCATCGAGATCAGCGGATCCCTGAAGGTCCTGCCGCCGGCGCAGGAGCAGATCATCCGCTCTCTCGCCGCGGACTTGCGCCGCACCGTGCTCGACGCCACGCCCGGCCCGGCGGAGGTCGACGCCCTGGAAGAGCGGTTCCGGCTCCATGTCGTCCGTTGGTTCGAAAGCCTCCAGTTCCGCGGGCTCATGCGCACGCCACGCGCGATCCTGCTCCCTTTGGAAGAGGTCTACGTCGAGCTGCGCGCCGTCGCCGAGGTGCCGGACGCGGCGGATGCGTTCAGCGTCGAGGAGCGGCGCCTGCTTCTGGAGGTGGACGAGAAGGACGAGCCCGGCCGCCGCGAGCTGATGAGCCAGCTCGACTCGCTCCGCCGTGAGCGCTGGAGCCGCACGCTCCCGGAACGCAAGTCGATCGCCGCGGCTCTCCACCAGCGCGACCGCCGCGCCTTCGTGATCCTCGGCGACCCGGGCAGCGGCAAGAGCACGCTTCTCCACTTCCTCGCCCTCGTCTACGCCCGCGGCCCGGCCGCCGCCGCCGCGCGCCTCGCGATCGATCCTCTCGAAGCGGACCGCCTGCCGATCTTCGCTCCTCTCGCCGCGTTCGACGACATGCGCCGCCAGAACCCCGGCCTCGCCCTCGTCGACTTCCTCACCCTCTACTACGACCGCCGCCGCGGCCTGCCGGGCCTCGGTCCCCTCTTCCAGCGCGCTCTCCAGACCGGCCGCGCCCTCGTGCTCCTCGATGGTCTCGACGAGGTGCTGGACACCGGCACCCGCGCCTATGTGGCGCAGCAGGCCGGCGCGTTGATCCAGGAGTGGAGCCCGCGCGGCGTGCGCTTCGCCGTCTCCAGCCGCTTCGTGGGCTACCGCGAGGCCGCCCTGCCGGGCAATCTCCCCACCTTGAGCGTCCTCGACTTCGGGCCGCCGGAGATCGAGATCTTCGTCCGCCAGTGGGCGCACGCCTACGAAAAGTGGGCGGCCGAAGGCGTCGAGAGCCCGGAGATGCTCCGCGCCGCCCAGAAGCTCGCGGCCGACCTGCTGACCGACGTCCGCAGCAACGACAGCGTCCGCCGCCTGGCCGCCAATCCGCTCATGCTCACCATGCTCGCCCTCCTGCGCCGCCAGGTCGGCCGGCTGCCCCACCGCCGCGTGCAGCTCTACGAAAGCTACATCGGAGCCCTCCTCGAAACCTGGGTGGACGCCCGCAGCCACGGCGACCGCGAGCAGGCGATCGCAATCCTCGACCGCCACCAGGCCGAAAACCTCCTCATCCCCCTGGCCCTCTGGCTCCAGCAGGAGAAGCCCAGCGGCACCGCGGGAGGCGAAGAGCTCCGCCGCAAGCTGGTCGACATCTGCCTCGCCGAGCGCGGCCTGGCGGCGTCCGCTCCCCGGCCGCAGGTGCTGGAGGCCGAAAAAGAGGCCGGCCGCTTCCTCCGCGAGATGCGCCAGCTCACCGGCCTCCTCGTCGAGCGCGGCCACGACGCCTTCGGGTTCCTCCACCTCACCTTCCAGGAATACTTCGCCGGCCGCGCCCTCGCCCTCCTCGATCCCGTCCGGCGCGAAGCCATTCTCCATCCCCACCTCCACGACCCCCGCTGGCGCGAGCCCATCCTCCTCTGCGCCGGCCGCCTCGGCGTCACCGAAAACCGCCGCACCCAGGTCACCGGCCTCGTCCGCGCCATCCTCGACTGCCCGGACCCGACCGAAGAGAAGCTGCACCGGAATTTGCTCCTCGCGCTGGCCATCGCGGGGGACGACGTGAATCTGGAGCCGGTGCTGGTGACGGAGTTGGTCGGGAGGGCGGTGGCGTGCCTGGAGACGAACGTCTACGCGCTCGCGAGGAGCCTCACAGAGGCCCTGGTCCAGTTGGTGGCCAACGGGGCGGTGGGGGCGGCGGAATGTTTCGACAAGGTTTGGGCGAGCGAGGATTTGTGGTTGAGGATGGTTGCGATTGAGACGCTTGGCCGGTTCGCGAGCGTGGAAGGAATTCGCGATGTGTTGCTTGAGCGGCTTGAGAACGAGGATTCATACCTAATCGGGCCGGTGATTCGTGCGTTGAGCTCACAGGTCGAGGCGTCCGCGGAGATTCGCGCGGCAATGCTAGACAGACTCGACGAAGACAGATATTCGATTGCCGGTAAGATCTCGGCAGCTGCAGCCCAAGCTCTTGGGGAAGCGACCTGGATAGACTCGAAGGTTCGTTCGGCCCTGCTGGAGAGATTGGTTGAGGTAAGACCGCTCGCGCACCAATCGGCAGTGAGGAGCGTGCAAGGTCTGGTGGAAACAGACAGCGCCATTCGCAAGGCTGTCTTAAGCAAGCTAGACGACTCGGAGTCCGAAGTTCGGGCGGCGGCGGTGAGCGCACTGGCGGGATTGATGGAAGAGGACGAAACAATACGTGGCATGGTCCTGGCCAAGCTCGAAGACCCGCGGAAAGACGTTCGGATAGCAGGGGTCCGAGCGCTGTCCGGTTTGGCGGCTGTGGACGTATCTGTGAGACGAATCCTTCTCTCGAAAATGGCTGATCCTGATATTCAGGTTCAAATGGTAGCGGTTGACGCGCTGGCAAGCTCTTGCAGCCTGGACGAAGCCGTGAAACAAGGCATTCTGGCGAAGTTGTCAGATATTTACCTTCACGCAAAAGCGGCAAGCGCTCTCGCCGGACTGGCCGCCACGGACGAAGAGGTACGCCTGGCACTCTTTGGCCTATTAGAGGCAGCCGACCCAACCTTTCAGATCGCCGCTCTTCGAAGCCTTGCGAAGCTCCTGTCAGCCGATCCACGGGTTTTCTCCGCATTTCGGGAGAAAGCGAATGCGATGGCTTGGCCAGTTCGACAAAGCGTCGCGGAAGCCCTGGTCGGCATGGATGGAGGGGAAGGTCAGAGCCTCAAGATCCTCGAACAGCTCTTCACGAAGCGTGACGCTACTGAGTCGCTGGCAATTCTCACGGAGGTCACCGCGGCAGCACCGGCCTTCTTAGCGAGAAATCCAAGTTGGCGGACCTATTGGCTCGCCGCCCTCTGCGCTGGCCAGCGAGAAAAACGAGCGGCCGGGTTGATTGCCCTCAAGGACCTGATCGGCACCGATGCCGAGGTGCGAAGCGCGGTTCTGGAGAGGCTGGACGATGAGTGGTCTTCGGTCCGTCAGTCTGCCTTGAGAGCGTTGGCGGGAGTGGTCGGAACCGATACCGAAGCCCGGAGCGCGGTTCTGGAGAAACTGAAAGATGCCTGGTACCCAGCCCGGCAGGCTGCCCTGAGCGCGTTGGCAGGCATCGTTGGAACGGATGCCGAGGTCCGGAGAGCTGTTCTGGAAAGGCTGGGGGATCAACAGACCGAGGTCTGCAATTCTGCCTTGAGAGCTTTGGCGGAAGCGGTCGGCACCGATGTAGAGGTACGGAGCGCGGTTCTGGAGAGGTTGGACGATGATTCGCCCCAGGCCCGGCAGTCTGCCCTGAGCGCGTTGGCGGGCATTGTCGGAACGGATGCCGCGGTCCGGAGCGCTGCTCTGGAAAGGCTGGATGATCCTTCGTACTCGGTCCGGCAGTCAGCCCTGAGCGCATTGGCGGGCGCCGTCGGCACTGATGCAGAGGTCCGGAGTGCTGTTCTGGAGAGGCGGGGGGATAAGAAAACCGAGGTCCGTCAGGCTGCCCTGAGAGCGTTGGCGGGCGTCGTCGGAACGGATACCGAAGCGCTGAACGCTGTACTGGAAGGGTTGGGGGATGAGCAGCCTGAAATTCGGGGAGCGGCGATCTCAGCCTTGAACAGTCTTTGGGCGGTGTCGCCTGAAGTAACCTCGGCGATCACCAATCTTCTTGGAGACCCGGCCTTTGAGGTCAGGTTCGCCGCGGTCAAGGTGATCGCCGACGCGTCGACCGGTACACTTGAGCCCACCCTATTGGCTCGCCTTCAACCCTGGTTGAGCATCGACACTCCCTATTATCGGCTGACTGAAGCCCGGGAACAGCTCGCGACTCATTTCGGGCCCCGAGCGGCAGCCGATCCAGCTCTGAAGGACTGGCTTCTCGGCCAACTCCGCGAGCCTCGCTGGTCCGCACGGTGCAGTGCGATCCTCGCCCTCCTCCACTGGCCCAGCGGTCCGCCCGGCGACGTTCTCGACCGGATCTTCGAAGCTCTCGACGACCGGCGCGGACTGGAAGCCTACCCGGCCCAGTTGACCGCTGCCGCGTTTCTCCTTAACCGGAACGAGTCCGCCCAAGAATCCATTGCTCTCTGCCTGGAGGCTCTCGACTACGGAACCCGGCCCTGGGAATATCTGCCGCGCAGCGGAGCGATCCGCAAGCAGGCCGCTCTCGTGCTCGGCAAGCTTGAGCCTCTCTACTTTGAGGAGCGGATCTACGACAAGCTCCTCGGCGTGATGGAGAACGACGAGGACGGCGACGTGCGCGATGCCGCCTATGGCACTCTCGTGCGCCTGGCGCGGTTTCGCGGCGAGATCATGGGCGAGCAGATTCGCGAGGATGTCGACCGGGGCCTGCGTGGCGCTGAATGACTCTCCAGGGGAGCAAGCAGCCCCTGGCGGTCTCGCCAGCAACTCTTTCTCTCTGAACGTTCAGCGGCTCTCGACAAGCTGTAACAAAGGCCGGCGAGACGCCAGCGCTGCTCTGAAAAAGACAGTTCTATCCACCTCTAGGCCGCCCTAACGCAAGTCGCTGCCGCTGGGAGCGCTGCCATCTTGGCGGCCCGGTCGACTCTGTCGACCGGGCCGGCTGGAAGCCGGCGCTCCCAGCGGTCCTTTCATCGATCTTCGGGTGCA
>Ga0134124_10001838_pt1 | contig 17122 bp, 17 predicted proteins | sample KB304_FD_96880 | JGI IMG/M metagenome (GOLD analysis project Ga0134124, IMG submission 96880) | Terrestrial soil microbial communities without Nitrogen fertilizer from Kellogg Biological Station, Michigan, USA - KB3-0-4 | ecosystem: Environmental > Terrestrial > Soil > Unclassified ...
AGCCTGCTCGAGCAGCTGCCCGCGAAAGCCGAGATCGCGCTGATCTTGAATCCGCAGCTTTCGAGGCTCGAGTTCTTGCAAGTAATCTGCCAAGAGCTCCGGATACCGGCGGCCGCCGACGACTCGGTGCGCGCCCGCGTCGACGCGCTGAACGGCTATCTGCTGCGCGCCTACGCCGAGGCACGGCGGATCGTTTTGATCGTCGACGAGGCCCAGGCGCTCACGCCGGAGCTGCTCGAGCAGATCCGGCTGCTCACGAATCTCGAGACGCCGAAGAAGAAGCTGCTGCAAATCATCTTGATCGGCCAGCCCGAGCTGCGCGATCTCTTGGCTCGGCCCGAGATGCGCCAAGTCGCGCAACGAATCACGGGGCGCTACCACCTCGAGCCGCTCAGCAAGGAAGACACGGCGCTCTACGTCAACCACCGAATGAAGGTCGCGGGCGCACAGCGCGACGTATTCACGCCCCCGGCGATCCGCTTGCTGTACCGGCGCTCGCGCGGGATTCCGCGGCTCATCAACGTCGTTGCGGACCGTGCGCTGCTCGCCGGCTACACGCGCGATCAGCGCGTCGTCGACCGAGCGCTCGTCGTGAGCGCGGCGGCCGAGGTGTTCGGGGCGCACAGAACGATCAGGCGCTGGTGGCCCGCAGCCGCAATCGCGGCTGGCCTCGCCGCGTTCGTGCTCGCGACGACCAACCTTTGGCGGACGCCCGGCCAGCCGGTCGCGGCGCCGAGCGCGAACGCGCTGTCGGCGCCGGTCGCGGCCGCTGCCGGCACCCCGTCGGCGCAGCGGTCGGACACGCCGATCGAGATCACCGTCGCCGAAGCCTCGACGCCGGCGCCATCGCCCGAGTCGCCGCAGCCCGCAACGTTAGCGTCCTTGAGCGCCGAGCCCCGCTTCATGATGGATCGTGATCAGGCCGTCGCGGAGCTGTTGGCGCTCTGGGGCGGCACGTACGAGCGGGACCGCGGCGACGCGTGCGACCAAGCCGCGCGCGAAGGCCTCCAGTGCCTCGTCCAGCAGAACGGCTCGCTCGGCGAGCTTCGCCGGCTCAACTGGCCCGCCATCGTGACGTTGATCGACGAGAACGGCGCGGCGCATTTCGTCGTGATCGCTTCGCTCGATCAGGGCGCGGCGCACGTGCTCGCCAACGGCAAGTCATACGACCTGCCGCTGCCGGAGCTCACGTATCACTGGTTCGGCGAGCATCTGCTGCTTTGGCGTCCCGGCATCCCGCAGCCGAAGGATCTCGTCCCCGGCATGCGCGACGCGGGCGTGCTCTGGCTCCGCGAGACTCTCGCGCGGCTCAGCGGCGACAAGCCCCCGGCCAATCCGTCGCCGCTCTACGATTCGGCGCTCGAGGTCCAAGTGCGCGAGTTCCAGCGCGCGCACATGCTCGGCGTCGACGGAATCGTCGGCGCTCGCACCCAGGTAGCCATGATCGCGGATCTCAACGTTCCGGGGACGCCGCTGCTCGCGGCCGGGCACTGAGATGTCGTTCATCCTCGACGCGTTGCGCAAATCCGAGCACGAGCGGCAGCGCACAGCGGCGCCCGGAATCGCGAACGTGCCGTTCGGCGCGCCGCGCAGGGTGCTCCCCCTGTGGGCCGTCGCGCTGATCGTCGTGCTCGCGCTCGCGGTGCTCGGCCTCGGCGGCGCGTACCTCCGCAGCGAGTGGTCGGCGGGTGCGCGCCAGGCACGCGTCACGAGTCCCGCGGAAACTCGAGTCGCGCCGGCCGCGAACGCGGCGACGCGTGGCGGCCAGAATATCGAACGTCCCGCGCCGGCGCCGGAGCGCCCCGCACCGCTCACGGAACGAACGCTCGCCCGCGACAGCGGCCGCACCCTTGCGCCGCCGTCACAGAGCTCGCTACGCGTGCCCGCGAGCTCGCCCTCGACGCTCGCCACACCTGCACCTGCGCCCGCTTCCGCCGAACGCACGGACGAGCCGCGGTTCGCGCGCGCCGAGCGGGCGGCCGAGCCCGCGGCCAAGAACGGTCCCGTCCTGCCGAGCGCAGCCGCGCTCGAGGCCGAAGGCGTCACGGTACCGAAGCTCGAGCTCCAGCTCGTCGCGTTTTACGATTCGGCCGTGGAACGCTACGTGTTCATCAACAACGCGAAATACAAGGAAGGCGCGACGCTCGCCGAGGGGCCGAAGGTCGTCTCGATCCAGTCGAACGGCGCGGTGCTGTCCTATCTCGGCCGCGAGTTCATGCTCACGCAGTAGGCCGCGGCGCGAGCGCGAGCGTCAGAACAACGCAGTCTTCGGTGCGATCACGCGCTCGTCGTCATTGCGCGGGTCGTTCACGGCGGTGCCGACGGGCCACGTCTCGAGCTCTGGACCTCGAGCGGCGAGCTCCGTGATCGTGGCGACGTCGCTGCGCGCGTCGAGCCACACGTCTTGCGCAGCGCGAGCAAGCAGCACCGGCATTCGGTCGTGAATCGGCGCGAGCAGCGCGTTGGCCTCCGTCGTCACGATCACGCAGGTCTCGAGCGGCTCGCCGCTCGGCGCGCGCCAGCGCTCCCAGAGACCCGCGATCGCGAGCAACGGCTCGCCGCGCGGCCGAATGAAGAACGGCTGCTTCTTGCCCGCCGCGTCGACGCCCCATTCGTAGAATCCGCTCGCGGGAATCAGGCAACGGCGGCGCGTGAACGCCTCGCGGAACGCGGGCTTGCCCGCGAGGCTATCGAGCCGCGCGTTGATCAAGCGTCGGCCAAGCTTGGCGTCCTTCGCCCAGAACGGCACGAGTCCCCACCGCAGCGCGTGTAAGCGCAGCACGCCGTCGCGATCGACGCGCACGGCCGCGATGTCCTGGCCCGGCGTGAGGTTGTAGTGCGGCGCGAGGGCCGGCGGCTCGGCGAGCGCGAAGTACTCCGCGACCAGCTCGGGCGACGCGAACAGCGCGAATCGCCCGCACACTTTCTTAGGCCCTGACCCCGCTGCCGCGATGCAGCATCACGAGCACGGCCGCGAACAGCCCGACCGCGAACGCGATCATCAACACGTACGCGGAACCGATCGGGATATCCGACGAGCCGAGCATGCCGTAACGGAACGCGCTGATCATGTAGAGGATCGGGTTCGCGAGCGCGACCTTCTGCCAGAAGGGCGGCAGCAGCGAGATGGAGAAGAACACGCCGCCGAGATACGTGAGCGGCGTGAGGACGAAGGTTGGAATGATCGAGATGTCGTCGAAGCTCTTCGCGAAAATCGCGTTCAGCAAGCCGGCCGTCGAGAACACGACCGCGGTGAGCAGGATCGTCGTGAACGTGATGAAGGGATGCGCGACGTGCAAATCCGTGAAGAACAGCGCGACGACGGTGACGAGCGCCGCGACCAGCACGCCACGCACGACGCCGCCGACCACGAAGCCGAGCACGATGGTCGAGTACGCGAGAGGCGCGACGAGCATCTCCTCGAGATGCAGCATCAGCTTGCTCGAGAAGAAGGACGACACGACGTTGGCGAACGAGTTCGTGATCACCGACATCATGATCAAACCCGGCGCGATGAACGTGGTGTAGGACACGCCGTCCATCTGCCCGATCCGAGTGCCCACGAGGCGGCCGAAGATGATGAAATAGAGCGTCATCGTGATCGCGGGAGGCACGATCGTCTGCAGCCAGATCCGCACGACGCGGCGCGACTCCTTGCGCACGATCGTCGCGAGCCCGATCGCGTTGATCTTGAGCAGGTTCGGCCGACCCCAAGTCTCGGTACCGAGCCGCTCGGCGCGCGCCGCTTCGTTCATCGACCTACTCCCGCTTGCTGGTCGTTGTCCTCGACGAGCCGAATGAACAGCTCCTCGAGCCGATTCGTCTTGGTCCGCATGCTCGCCACGTGCAGCGACTGCGCCGACAACGCCTCGAACACCCGATTCAGGCCTTGGCCCTTCGCGACGTCGACCTCGATCTCGTGCTCGTTGCGCAGCCGCACCGCATAGCCGTCGAGCGGCGGCGGCTGCTGGATCGGCTCCTGAAGGCTCAGCACGAACGACTCGAGCTGCAGCTTGCCGATCACGTTCTTCATGCTGTCGTTCTCGATGATCCTACCCTCGTCGATGATCGCGATGTTGCGGCAGAGGCTCTCGGCCTCCTCGAGATAATGCGTGGTCAGGATGATCGTGACGCCCGACGCGTTGATCTCGCGCATGAAGTCCCACATCGAGCGCCGGATCTCGATGTCGACGCCGGCCGTCGGCTCGTCGAGGATCAGGAGCCGCGGCTCGTGGACGAGCGCGCGCGCGATCATGAGCCGCCGCTTCATGCCGCCCGACAGCGTGCGCGCGACGTCGAACCGACGGTCCCACAGATGCAGGGCGCGGAGGTATTTCTCCGCGCGTTCCTTCGCGACGACGGCCGGCACGCCGTAGTAGCCAGCCTGATTGACGAGCGTATTGTCGTTACGCTCGAACATGTTGAGGTTGATCTCTTGCGGCACGACGCCGATGCAGGACTTGGCCGCCTCGCGATCGCGCTCGATGTCGTAGCCGAACACGCTCGCCGAGCCGCCGGACTTGCGGATCAGCGACGTGATGATGCCGATCGCCGTCGTCTTGCCGGCGCCATTCGGGCCGAGCAACGCGAAAAAGTCGCCCTCGCGAACGACGAGATCGATGCCCTTCAGGGCCTCGACGCCGTTCTTGTAGACCTTGCGGAGATTCTTGAGAACCAGTGCGTCCATGACCGCTCGCCAAGCCGGCCCAGCACCGGTGGCCCGCTATTGTAAAGGCATGGCGAGCCTCGCGCGCGCGCTAGACCGTAACTTCGGCGATTGCCGAACGCGCGACGCCCGAGGCGCGCTCGGTCTTAGGCGCGCGTGACGCGACGCGCCGGCCAGTCGCCCGGCAGACCGGGCTGGAGCGCGATCAGTGCGAGCTGCTGGCGCGCCTCTGGGCGCGGGTCAGCCAGGAGCTCGGCCCAGAGCCAGTCGCGGCCCGCGAACGCGCACTGGACGAGCTCCCGGCCTTGCGCGACGTTTTGGAGATCGCCGAGCTGCATTGCGCGCAAGCGTTGAATCGCCCTCGTCTCCAGCGCGAGAAGGAGCCGCGCGTGATAGACGCTCTGTCGGCTCAACGTCCATGCGCAATGCACGATCGTGAGACACAACGAGTGGCGTGCGTCGTCGCGGCCGCGTAACGGATCGCGCACCTGCGCGGCGCCCTCGTCGATCTTCAAGTCGAACAGCGCGCGCGGAAACTCGGCGACCGCGGCAATCAAATCGCTGCTTGCGCGCCGCAAGATCGGTCGCGCGAGCTCGGGCAAACCGAGGCAATCCGCCTCTGCTCGGACGCGTATTTGGAGGTAAATGAGGAACAACCGATTGAGCTCGTGGACTAGCTGTAACTGGTCGAGGTTCGGCAGCGTCGACGGCATCGAAGGGCCCCTTTTTAGGGTGTTTTTGCCATATATGGTCCTAAAATACCACTAATGGTAAACGTACGATAAACTCGTAAATGTTGCCGATCTGGGAGGAAAGGCAGCGATGAGGGCAACCGACGACCGCTATCGGGGTGAGCAGGCGCGGTTCGAGCTTGCTTTGCGGATGATCAAACACGAGGCGCGAACCGGAACGATCCGTTTCTGGACGGGCGTCAACGACGATCGAATTCGCAAGCTCTACTCGACGTACTTCAAGTTCGGCGAAATACCGGTCCGCCGGCGACGCGGGCGCTCGCCGACGCGCATCGGGCCGCTCGTGCGGACGCCGGCGCGCGCGCTCGAGTCAGGATTGTTCGCGAATCTGTTGCTCGCGAACGGATTGTTCTCGGTCGATGCACCTCCGGGCCCGAGCCTGAAAGGCAACATCGATCTCGGCCATCGCTTCTGCGAGTGCTTCGAGACGTACGACATGCTCGTGCCGCGCGGCGTCTTGTCTTTCGAGTGGGGTTGGAATCTCTTGATGAGCATCCGACGCGGCGACGAGCTCGGCATCGCACGCTGCGACGACTGCTCGGTGTGCTACCTGTTCGACCTGCTGTCGTTGCCCCGCTCCGCATGCCCCGCGTGCCGGGTCGTCGAAGACCGCGCCGAAGTCGCGCTCTCCCTCGCAGCCGCTCAGGCGTAAGCTCGCGCGATGTGTCTCGTCGTCGCCGCGCTCGGCGTGTCCAGTCGCCACGAGCTCCTGTTCGCCGCCAATCGCGACGAACGCCACGCGCGCCCGAGCGAGCCGGCGCATTGGTGGCCCGACGCGCCCGACGTGTTCGGGGGCCGTGACCTGCTCGCGCGCGGCACCTGGCTCGCGGTCGACCGGTCGGGCCGCCTCGCCGCGGTCACGAACTTCCGCGACACGAGCGCGGCGGCCGCGCCGCTGTCGCGCGGCGCGCTCGTCGCGGACTACCTGCGCGGCGCGCAACCGATCGAGGGGTTCGCGGCTGCGCTCGACACGCGCCTCAATGAGTACGGCCCTTTCAGCCTGCTTCTGCGCGAGCACGGCGCCCTGCGCATCGTGAGCAACCGCGCGCCCGCGGCCGAGCTCGGCGCCGGCGTGCATGCGATCAGCAACGCTGCGTACGGCGTCGAATGGCCGAAGGTGCGCAGCGCGCGCGCCGGCATGCGCGGAGTGCTCGAGACACCGGATCCGATCGACGCGCTATTCGCGCTGCTCGCGGAGCGGTCGCCCGGCGCAACGCTCGAGGAACGCTACACGACCTCGCACTTCGTCGAAGGCCCGGTGTACGGCACTCGCTCCTCGACCGTCATCGCGATCGGTCGGGACGGGCAATTGACGTTCGCGGAGCGCTCGTTCGATTCGAGCGCGCGGATCACGAACGAGGTTCGGACCTCGTTCGCGCTCGAGCCGCTCGCGAGCGGTTCAGCGGCCGAGCCCGTCTAGCCACGCGCCGATTGCGGCGATCTCGGGCGCGCAAACCGCGTGCTGCATCGGATAGACGTGCCAGTCGACCGCATAGCCCTCGCGCTCGAGGAATCGGCGCGACGTCTCGGCCAGCGCGACCGGGATCACGGGATCGTGCTCGCCGTGCGCCATGAAGATCGGCAGCGCGGCATTCGCCGCGGACTTTTCCCGCGCGAGCGTCGGCGCGAGCGGCAAATAGGTCGATAGCGCGAGCACGCCCGCAAGCCGTCGCGACTCGCGCAGCGCGAGGTGCAGCGCGATCGCGCCGCCCTGCGAGAAGCCCGCGAGCACGATGCGCTCGGCCGCGACGCCGCGCTCGACTTCGCGGTCCACGAGCCGCGCGACCGCCACGGCGCTCGCGCGGATCCCTGCGTCGTCCTCGGCGCGGAAGTCGAAGCTCGCGATGTCGTACCACGCCCGCATCTCGACGCCGTTGTTGATCGTGACGGGCCGGATCGGCGCGTGTGGGAACACGAAGCGCATGGCACGCGCGCACCTAAGCTCCGGCACGATCGGCTCGAAATCATGGCCGTCCGCGCCGAGGCCGTGCAGCCAGATCACTGCCAGCTCCGGCGCCCCGCGCGGCGCGACTTCGACGGTCTCGAGCGAGCCGGCGATCATGCCAGGCTCCCGCCGCAAAACCGGCCTCTTGCGGATTTGCGCATAGTCCGTATTATATGCGCAATTTTATTCATCGCCTTTTCCCATGCCCAGCGCAACCCTCGATCAAACCGAGCGGCGACAAGCTATTACCCGCCTGCTCGAGGCCCACGCGATCCAGCGCCAAGCCGAGCTCGTGGAGCTGCTGCGCCAGGAAGGATTTCCGGCGACGCAGTCGAGCGTGAGCAGGGATCTCAGGGATCTCGGCGCGGCCAAGATGAAGAACGGCTACAGCTTGCCGAAACCCACCGAGGTTGACAACGCGCAAGCGCTGCAAGTCGTCGCCGAGTTCGTCCGCGAGATCCGCACGGCGGGACCGAACCTGCTCGTGATCATGACGCAGGTCGGCGCCGCGCAGCGCGTCGCGGTGACGCTCGACCGGATCGCGTGGCCCGAGATCGTCGGCACGCTGTCGGGCGACGATACAATTTTTGTCGCGACCGTGAGCTCTACTCAGCAGCGCCGGCTTCGCGGCCGGCTCAGACAACACTTGAAGAAGGCAGCGCCATGACCTCCGCATCCTCGCCGTCGCAGAAACCGATCGTGCTCGCGTTCTCGGGCGGCCTCGACACGTCGTTCTGCATCCCGTGGCTCGAGGAAACGTACAAGCGCCCCGTCGTCACGGTCACCGTGAACTGCGGCGGGATCGACGCGGCCGCTGCGCGGAATCTCGATGAACGGGCGCGCGCACTGGGTGCGGTCGACCACCGCCTCATCGAGGCGCGGCCCGAGTTCTTCGACAAGGTGCTCAAGTTCCTGATCATGGGCAATGTGAAGCGCGGCAACATGTACCCGCTTTGCGTCGGCGCCGAGCGCGGCCTGCAGGCGAAGTACCTCGCGCAGCTCGCGAAGGAGCTCGGCTCCGACACCGTCGCTCACGGCTGCACGGCGGCCGGCAACGACCAGGTTCGCTTCGAGATCGTGCTCAAGGCCGTCGCGCCCGAGCTCACGATTCTTGCCCCTGTCCGCGACCACGCGTGGCAGCGGCCCGCGCAGGTGAAGTTCCTCGAGGACCGCAAGCTGCCCGTGCCGACGCGCGGCTCCGCGTACTCGACGAATCGCGGCCTTTGGGGCGTCACGATCGGCGGCACCGAGACGCTCGACTCGAAGGGCAGCATTCCGGAGTCCGCCTGGGTGCTATCGGCCGGCGCGCTCGAGGACCCGCAAGCTCCGAGCGAGACCGAGATCGAGTTCGCGCGCGGCGTGCCGGCGGGGCTCGACGGCCAGAAGCTCGATCCTGTCGCACTGATCGAGAAGCTCGAGGGCGTCGGCGCGAAGTACGGCATCGGCCGCGGCATCCACTTGGGCGACACGATCATCGGCACGAAGGGCCGCGTCGCGTTCGAGGCGCCGGCCGCCGAGATCTTGATCGCCGCGCACCGCGAGCTCGAGAAGCTCACGCTCACGCTCACGCAATCGCGCGTGAAGGAGATGGTGAGCCAGGACTACGGCCAGCTGATTCACGAGGGCAAGCAGCTCGATCCCGCGTGCCGCGACATCGAGGCGCTGTTCACATCCTCACAGCAGCGGGTGACCGGAAAGGTCCGCGTGCAGCTCAGGCCCGGCAGCCTGTTCGTGCTCGGCGTGACGTCGCCGCATTCGCTGATGGCCGCGAGTCGCGGCAAGTACGGCGAGGCTGCCGGAGAATGGACGCCCGCCGACGCGCTCGGCTTCTCGAAGATCATGGCTTTGCCCGGGATGTTCCACACCCGGGCCGGAGGGCAGTGAGATGCGCTCGGTCGTCGTCGACAAGATCGCCTCGGTCGCGCTCGCGGCGGATCTCGGCCAAGAGATTCGCGTGAGCGACGAGATTCCGTGCGAGGAAGGCGTGCTCGTTGCGGTCGAAGTCCAGAACAACAAGTCGCGCTACAACACGATCGAGCTCACGAGCGGCCGCATGGCCGAGGTGAAGAAGGGCGACGTCGTGGTCGGCGCGCTGGGACATCGCAAGGCCCTGTTCGGCTACTCGGGCCATTTGCCGACCGCGCTCAAGCCCGGCGACACGGTCCAGCTGCTCAATCTCGGCGGCGTGATCGGCATCTGCGACTCGATCAACCCGTCGCACGGCGAGCCGTTCAACTGCAAGGTGCTCGGTACCGTGCTCGACTTTCCGTATCTCGGGCAGCGCGTCGGTGTGCCAGCGCGCGTGTCGACCGAGCCGCTGAACCTCGACGTGCCGCTCGAGACACACGGCGTGCCGGTGGTCGCGATCGCGGGCACGTGCATGAACTCGGGCAAGACCGCGGCCGCGTGCGCGATCGTGAGCCGCTTCCGGCACAACGGCGTCGTCGTCGACGCGTTCAAGTCGACCGGCGTCGCGCTGCGCCGCGACATCCTCGCGATGGAAGACTCGGGCGCGCGCCACGTCGCGATGTTCTCGGACTTCGGCATCTGTGCGACGACCTCGAAGAACGCGCCGGCGCTCACGCGCAGCCTGCTCAACGAGCTCGCGGACGAGAAGCCCGACGCGATCGTGTTCGAGCTCGGCGACGGCTTGCTCGGCGCGTACGGCGTCGAGGCGATCCTGCGCGACAAGGACATCGTGGGCGCGATCACTTCGCTCGTGCTGTGCGCGAACGACCCGGTCGGCGCGTGGGGCGGCGCGAAGCTGCTGCGCGAGGAGTTCGGCATCGAGCCCACGGTGATCTCCGGGCCCGCGACCGACAACCAGGTCGGCATCGACATCATCAGAGAGCGCTCGAACGTCGCCGCGATCAACGCGATGACGCACTCGGCCGAGCTCGGTGACTTGCTCCAGGCGAGCATCGGCCTCGGCAGCCGGCTCGCGAAGGCGGCGGGATGAGCACCGCGGAGCCGACTTATCCCGCGATCGTGCTCGGCGGGTCGGGCTACGTTGCCGGCGAATTCCTGCGCCTGATCGACGCGCATCCTCGCCTTACGCTCGGCGCGGTCGTCTCGTCGAGCCAGGCCGGCGAGCCGGTCGCGAAGACGTTCGCGCACCTCGCTCCCGCCTACACGCACGAGCTCTTCGTGTCGATCGACGCCACGATCGAGCGGCTGCGCTCGGCGCCGCACTGGCTCGTGCTCTCGGGCGCGCCGCACGGCGCGTCGGCGCAGCTCGTCGACAAGCTGCTCGGCGCGGCGGCCGCGGCGGGCGTCGCGATGACGGTCGTCGACGCGTCCGCCGACTTCCGATTCGCAGACGCGGGCGAATGGGCGAAGGTCTACGGCCACGAGCATGCTAGCCCCAGGTTGATCGAGCAGTTCACGTGCGCCGTGCCGGAGCAGCTCGCGCGGATCGACACGCCGCACGCGGCGCATCCGGGCTGCTTCGCGACCGCGATGCTGCTTGGGCTAGTGCCGCTCGCGGCGGCCGGGCTCGCCGACGAGTTTCACGTCAGCGCCGTGACCGGCAGCACCGGCGCGGGCCGCACGCCGCGCGAGACGACTCATCATCCCGTCCGCCAGAGCAATATGTTCGCGTATCAAGCGCTCAAGCACCGGCACGCCCCCGAGGTCCGCGCGCTCGCGAAAGCGGCCGCAGGCCGGGACATCGATCTCAACTTCGTGCCGCATTCGGGCCCGTTCGCGCGCGGCATCCACGCGACGATCTTCGCGCGCGCGAAAGAGCGCGTGACGAGCGCGCAGGTGACCGAGGCGCTCGCCGAGTACTACCGAGGCTCGCGCTTCGTGCGCGTCGAGGCCGAGCCGCCGCGCATGAAGGACATCGCGGCGACGAATTACTCGGCCCTGCACGGGCTCGCCGACGGCGATACGATCGTGGTCTGCTCGGTGCTCGACAATCTGCTCAAGGGTGCGGCGGGCGGCAGCATCCAGTGGGCCAATCGCTTGCTCGGGCTGCCCGAAGAAATGGGATTGACCGCTCCGGCGGCAGGATGGCTCTGATGGACGTCGCGACGAACGAGAGGGCCGCGATGCACGCGCATCTCGACGAGGTCTACACGATGCTGCCGTTCACACCGGCGAAGGGCGCCGGCGTGTGGCTCGAGGACGCGGCGGGCCGGCGAGTGCTCGACCTCTACGGCGGGCACGCGGTCGCCGCGCTCGGCTACGCCCATCCGCGGCTGTCCGACACCATCGCGCGCGCGTCGCGCGACCTCGTCTTCCAGACCAACGCATTGCCGCTCAAGATCCGCGACGAGGCGGCCGACGCGCTCGCGGAATTCGCACCGCCCGGCGTCGGGCGCGTGTTCTTCGTGAACAGCGGCGCCGAGGCGAACGAGAACGCGCTGCGCGTCGCGCTCAGAGTCACCGGCCGCTCGAAGATCGTCGCGATCGAGCAGAGCTTCCATGGCCGCACCGCGGCCGCCGCTGCCGTGACCTGGGGCGCCGACGGGTCCTGGTACGGATTTCCGCGCGCGCCGTTCGACGTGCAGTTCGTACCGCGCGAGGACATCGCGGCGCTGAACGCGGCCGTGGACTCCTCGACGGCGGCCGTGATCGTCGAGCCCGTGCAGGGCCTCGCCGGCGCGTTCGATTTCACGACCGAGTTCTTACGCGCGGCGCGCAACGCTTGCGACCGTTCGCGCGCGCTTCTGATCCTCGACGAGGTGCAGACCGGGATCGGGCGGCTCGGCGAGCCGTTCGGAGCGCAGCTGCACCGCGTGCGGCCCGATCTCCTCACGACCGCGAAGGGCCTCGGCGGCGGGTTCCCGTGCGGCGCGCTGCTGCTGCCGCACGAAATCGCGCGCGATCTGAAACCCGGCTCCCTCGGCACGACGTTCGGCGGCGGGCCGGTCGCGTGCGCCGCGATCAAGACCGTGCTCGAGGTGATCCGCGACGACAACCTGCTCGCGAACGTGCGCGAGGTGAGCGCGGCGATCCGCTCGACTTGCGTCGTCGGGCCCGTCGTCGGCGTGCAGGGTCGCGGCTTCCTGCTCGGCTTGAAGACCAAGCCGAAGGCGACCGCGGTCCGCGACGCGCTGCTCGCGCGCGACATCCTGACCGGCACGAGCGCGGACCCGAACGTGCTGCGACTGCTGCCGCCGTTGATCTTGAATGCCGAGCACGTGCAGCGCTTGGCCGCCGTCCTGGAGGACTTGAACGATGCGACGCTTTAACGACCTCGCCGACTTCTCGCGCGAGGAGATCCAAGAGCTGATCGGGCTCGCTGCCCGGCTCGACCGGAACCCGGAGCCCCGAGCGCTCGCGGGCAAGGTGCTGTCGCTCTTGTTCCTGAGCCCTTCGCTGCGGACGCTGTCGTCGTTCCAGGCCGCGATGATCCGGCTCGGCGGCGGCGCGTTCGTGATCTCGCCCGAAATGTCGATCCATGGGCTCGAGTCGAGGCAGGGCGTCGTGATGGACGGCGACGCAGCCGAGCACGTGCGCGAGGCGATCCCTGTGATCGCTTCGTACGGCGACGCGATGGGGGTGCGCGCGTTCGCGAGCCGTCACGACCTCGCGCGCGACATCGCGGACACGGACTTCAAGGCGCTGACGGATCTGATCGACAAGCCGTGGATCAACATGGAGTCCGCGATCGATCACCCGTGCCAAAGCCTCGCGGACTGGAAGACGATGGACGAGCTCGGCATCCCCGCGAACGGCGGCAAGTTCGTGCTCACGTGGGCATATCACCCGAAGGCGCTGCCTCTCGCGGTGCCTTCCGCGACGCTGCACATGGCCGCGATGCGCGGCATGAACGTCGTGCACCTCCGGCCGCCGGGCTTCGAGCTGCCGCCCGCGATTCTCGACCGGGCGCGCCGGGCAGCGGAAGGGTCCGGCGGCAGCGTGACGGAGACGACCGACCGCCGCGAAGCGATGCGCGGCGCGCACGTCATTTACGCGAAGTCGTATTCCTCGACGCGCTTCTACGGCGACAAGCTCGGCGACCAAGCGCTGCGCGAGGAGCTCATCGGCACTTGGTGCGTCGACGAGCCGTGGTTCGCGGACGCTCGCCCGGACTGCCGATTCATGCATTGCCTGCCGGTGCGCCGCGGCGTGGTCGTCGCGGATCGGATCCTCGACGGCCCGCGCAGCGTCGTGATTCAAGAAGCCCGCAACCGGATGGTCGTGCAGATGGCCGTCGTCTATCGAATGATGAAGGGATGAGAGGATGACCGCGATGACCCGACTCACGACCAACGAGCGCGCAATCGTCGTCACGGCGTTGCGCCACGCGGTCCCCTACTTGCGCGTGTACAAGCGCAAGGTGTTCGTGCTGAAGGCCGGCGGCGACGCGTTCGTCTCGGCCGAGACGACGCGCGCGCTGATGGAGCAGATCGGGATACTCCATCAGGTCGGCATCCGCGTCGTGCTCGTGCACGGCGGCGGCCCGCAGTCGACCGAGCTCTCCAAGCGGCTCGGCCTCGAGACGCGGATGGTCGAAGGCCGGCGCGTGACCGACGCGCAGACGCTCGAGGTCTCGACGATGGTGCTCAACGGCGAGATCAACACGCGGATCGTCGCGATGTGCCGGGCATTGGGCGTGCCCGCGATCGGCGTCAGCGGCGTGGACAGCGGCCTGATCAAGGCGAGCAAGCGGCCGCCCGTGAAGTTGAAGTCCGGGGAGACGGTCGACTACGGCTTCGTCGGCGATATCCAAGGCATCGACTCGAGCATCATCTCGAAGCAGCTCGAGAACGACCTCGTGCCGATCGTGAGCCCGTTGTCGGCGGACGATCACGGCGTGTTGCTCAACATCAACGCAGACACGGTCGCAGCCGCGATCGCGACCGAGCTCAAGGCCGAGAAATTCATCCTCGCGACCAACGCGCCGGGCATCCTCGAGTCGCTCGAGGACCCGCGCTCACTGATCTCGTACGTGGACCGTCAAGGCCTGAAGCGCCTGCGCGACGAGGGCAAGATCTCCGGCGGCATGTTGCCTAAGGTCGCCGCGATCGAACGAGCGCTCGCGGGCGGGGTACCGCGAGTACACGTGATCTCGTACTCGCAGCCGGATAGCCTGTTGCTCGAGGTGTTCACGAACGAGGGCACCGGCACGCTCGTCGTGAACGACACCGAGCGACTGCGGCCCGAGGAACAAACGAGCTAGCGCGATGCCGCGACTCTGGGACAAGGGACTGCCACTCGACGAGCAGATCCTCCGCTTCACCGCGGGCGAGGACCACCTGCTCGACGAGCGCCTCGTCGCGTACGACGTGCGCGCGTCGGTCGCGCACGCGCGCATGCTCGCGGCGCAGCGGTTGCTCGCGGCGGACGATTGCGACGCAATCTGCGCGGGGCTCGAGGCACTCGGCGCCTCGCACGCGGCCGGCGAGTGGTCGATCGAGCTCGCCGACGAGGACGTGCACGGCGCTCTCGAGCGCCGGCTGATCGAGCGAATCGGTGCCGCGGGAGGCCGCGTTCACCTCGGCCGTTCGCGCAACGATCAGGTGCTCGTCGCGTTGCGGCTCTATTTGCTCGACGCGATAGGCGAGCTCGCGGCCGGCACGCAAAGCGTCGTCGGCGCGCTCGAACGGCTCGCCGACGAGCAAGGCTCGATCGCGCTGCCCGGCTACACGCACATGCAGCCCGCGATGCCGAGCACCGTCGCGCTCTGGGCGCGCGGCTTCGCGGCCGAGCTCGCCGACGACCGCGCAGGCCTCGAGCGCGTGCGCGCGCGGGCGGATCAAAACCCCCTCGGCTCGGCCGCGGGTTACGGCGTGCCGAATCTGCCCGTCGACCGCGACGCGACCACCGCGGCGCTCGGGTTCGCGCGAGCTCACGAGCCCGTGACCGCGGTGCAGCTGTCGCGCGGCAAAGCCGAAGCCTCGCTGCTCTTCGAGATCGCGCTCACGCTCGGGGACTTGGGCCGCCTCGCGTCGGACCTGCTCCTCTTCTATACGAGCGAGTTCGCGTACGTGTCGCTGCCGGACGAGATGACGACCGGCTCTTCGATCATGCCGCAGAAGCGCAACCCCGACGTGTTCGAGCTCGTGCGCGGATCGCAGGCGACCGCGCTCGGCGCGCTCCAGGAGACGCTCGCGCTGATCGCGAAGCTCACGTCGGGCTATCACCGTGACCTTCAGCGGCTCAAGGGCCCACTGTTCCGCGGTATCGACCTCGCGAGCGCCGTGCTCGCGATCATGGCGCACGCGCTGCCGGGCGTGCGCTTCCGCGCCGACCGGATCGCACTCGGGCCGGAGCTCTATGCCGCCGCGCGCGCGAACGAGCTCGTCGTGAAGGAAGGCGTGCCGTTCCGAGAAGCGTACCGGCGCGTCGCGGCCGAGCTAGCGGCCGCGAAGAAGAAGAAATGAGCCGCGCACGCGCTTCGTTCGGCGTCGCAGCTACGCTCACGGTCTTCGCGCTGCTCGCGGGCTGCGGCCAGCGCGGTCCGCTGACGCTGTCCGAATCCCAGCGACCGATTCAGCGCCTCGACAAGGGCGCCACGGCGCCGGAGTCTCCGCCGCCGACGGGTGCGCCCGGAGCTGGCGCGCCAACGGAACCGCCGCCCGGTGGCGCGCCCGGCACGACGACGCGTCCGGAGGACGACGAGACCAACAAGAGATGAGCGCCAAACCGCTCGTTCTCGTCGACGGCTCCGGCTATCTCTACCGCGCGTTCCACGCGATCCAAACCAAGCTCGCGACGTCGACCGGGCAGCCGACCTGGGCCGTGCTTGGCGTCGTGAACATGCTCTACAAGCTGCTCGACGACTACGCGCCGACGGAGATGGCGGTCGTGTTCGACGCGCCCGGCAAAACCTTCCGCAAGGACCTCTACGCCGAGTACAAGGCGAATCGCCCCCCGATGCCGGACGAGCTTCGCACGCAGGTGCCGCCACTGCTCGAGGCGATCGAGGCGATGGGCATCCCGCTGCTCCGGATCGAGGGAGTCGAGGCGGACGACGTGATCGGCACTCTCGCGCGCGCGGCTTCCGCCGCCGGCCGCGAGACGGTGATCTCGACCGGCGACAAGGACCTCGCGCAGCTCGTCGACGAGCACGTGACCCTCGTAAATACGATGTACGACACGAAGCTCGACCGCGCGGGGGTGAAGGCGAAGTTCGGCGTCACGCCCGAGCAGATCGCCGACTATCTCGCGCTGATCGGCGACCCGCTCGACAACATCCCCGGGATCGACGGTGTCGGACCGAAGACGGCCGCGAAATGGCTCCAGCAGTATCCCGACGTCGCGACGCTCAAAGCGCACGCGGCCGAGGTGCCGGGCAAAATCGGCGACCGCTTGCGCGCGTCGCTCGACACGCTCGACCTCGCGAAAGATCTCGCGACGATTCGCTGCGACGTCGAGCTGCCGCTCACGCTCGAAGATTTGCATCTCCGCGCGCCCGACGTTGCGCGGCTAACGAACGTCTTCGAACGCCTCGAGTTCGGCCGCTTGCTGCGCCGCGTCAAGGGCGAGGGCGCGCCGGCGCCGAGCGCCCGCCCCGCCGCGGCCGAGCCGGCTGCGGCGCCGATCGGCGATGCAGTCTCGGGACACTACGTGACCGTGACAACCGTCGTCGAGCTCGATCACTGGATCGCGAAGATCGAGGCCGCGCCGCTCGCGTCGCTCGTCGTCGAGACTACGGGCGACGGCTACGTGCGCGCCGAGCTCTGCGGGCTCGCGCTCGGCGTCGCGTCGGGCGAAGCGGCGTACCTACCGCTCGCGCACCGTTATCCCGGCGCGCCGGAGCAGCTCGGGCGCGATGCGGCGCTCTCACGGTTGCGCGCATGGCTC
>Ga0134124_10001839_pt1 | contig 17121 bp, 17 predicted proteins | sample KB304_FD_96880 | JGI IMG/M metagenome (GOLD analysis project Ga0134124, IMG submission 96880) | Terrestrial soil microbial communities without Nitrogen fertilizer from Kellogg Biological Station, Michigan, USA - KB3-0-4 | ecosystem: Environmental > Terrestrial > Soil > Unclassified ...
CACGCCGACATTGACGTCGAAGACCTGGCCGGCTGCTGTGTCATAATAGGCGGCGATCTGCAGCGGGATCTTGTAGCCGGCTATCTCGATCACACCACCGAACGGGATTACGGCAAAGGTGATGAACGCCGGAATGAGGGCAATCAGCGGCGCAACCAGAAAGGCAAAGGTGCTGGCCTGTGAAGGAATGATTTCCTCCTTGAAGAAGAGCTTTACCCCGTCGGCGATCGGTTGCAGCAGGCCGTGCCAGCCGGTACGCATGGGTCCCAGACGAACCTGCATATGGCCGATAATTTTACGCTCGGCATACGTGGCGTATGCTACGGTCAGCAGCACAAAGACAAAAGCCACCAGGACCTTGGCAACCATGGCGATGTAATACATCATCGGCAGTCCTAATATCTCGATTCCCATCTGTCCCTCTTTTCTTGCATTGTGAAGTTAGTAATTATATCCGGTTATTGTGATTAACCGTCTTATTTTGCCAGAGTAACCATCGTCACAGGCGATCCGCTCCAGATTGCATTAATCGGGGCGGCGCTGAAATGATACGGGGCAAATACGACGCCTGCCGACATGCGCGTGGTGACTTTTGCCTTAAGCTGAATGCTTCCTGATGCGGAAGAAACGGTAATCAGGTCATTTTCGGCAATCTTGTAGGCGGAAGCATCTGTACGCGACAGTTCAATATACCCTTCCGGGCAGACATGCATCGGACCTTCACCGTATTGCGACAGGGTACCGCTATGATACAGAACGCTGCCGGTCACGAATGCAAGCTTGCCGTCTTCTGCTGCAATTGGAGGCGCCGCCTGTGGAACAACGAACGAAGGAGTGATTGCAACGGCGGCAAAAGCACCGTCTTTTTGCAGCGAGATGTGGCTCATACCCTGATAACCGGGCGCCTGTGCAGCAATTTCGCCAAACTGTGCAGAGAGCGATGCGGGAGGTTGGCCACCAAGTCGGATGATCAGATTCGCGAATATTTCATAATCGCTCTTGATTTGTACGCTCTTGCGGATTGCCGGTTTGAAGTACTGAACTCGGCGATCCGTGCTGGTAAAGGTTCCTTCCTTTTCGGCAAAAGAACAGACGGGCAGAACGACATCGGCCATGGCAGCCGTCTCGGTAAGGAACAGCTCTGAAACAACCAGGAATTCGACCGCATCAAGAGCGGCCTTGACCTTGGTGCGATCAGGGTAGGACACCAACGGATTTTCACCGGCAACGAAGAGCGTCTTTACAGTGCCGGCTGCGCAGGCATCCAGAATCTGCAGACCGCCTAAACCGCCATCCTGGGCATAAAAGCCCATGTCTACGGCACCCTGGCTGTTGTTCTTCTCGGAAAGACAGAGCACCCCGCACCCTTCCTTACCGTACTTGCCGGTCAGGATAGCCAGGTTTGCGGCCGCAGTTGCCAGATCGGCAGTGTGTCCGGTATACGCCTGCCCAACCGGGAAAAGAATCAGCGCCTTCCCGGCAGCGGCATATTCGGAAGCCAGTTTTTTGATATCGTCAGCGGCCAAGCCGCTCTGAGCGGCGACCGCCTCGGCACTGAATCCGGCTAACGATTTCACAAGTTCGGCATAACCGGCTACTGCTGCAGCACTTGCGTCAACGAGTTTTTCATCGATAAGAGTCTTGGCGATGGCGTTCAGTACAGCCACTTCGCTTCCGGGGCGATGAACCAGCGTCTTTGCATCGGGAAGCCTTGAGAGCTTGCCCCGCTTGTCGGAAATAATACTGAGTTTAACACCCTTGTTTTTGACGGCCATATTAACTTCAAAACCCACTACCGGATGTGTTTCGTAGGCATCGGTCTTAATGACGAGAAGCAGATCGCTCTTCTGGATGTCAAGAATGCTGGCGGATGAAGCGCTCGCACCGAAACTGCGGGCAAAACCCTCGGTCAGCGCAGCATGAGCATATCCGGCCGCATGGTCAAAGTTTTTCGACCCGACGTTTTCCAGCAGCAACTTTTTGAACAGAGCGAGTTCTTCATTGGTCAAACGCGGCGTTGCCAATGCTGCTACGGCACTGCCCCCCTTAAGACGCCCGGCAACAATTTCAAGGGCTTCGTCCCAGGTTGACTCGGTCAAGGAGCCGTTTTTTCTCACCAGCGGCTTGGTCAAACGCTTGTCGCTATTTATAAACTGATAGCCGAACCGACCGCGCACGCACAACTGGCCATTATGGAAACCCTGGTTTTCATCATAAACGGTGGTTTGGACCTTGTTATCCTTGACTCCCAGCGTCAGGTTGCAGCCAGTGCCGCAATAACTGCAAACCGATGTCTGCTTGGTAAGCGCCCACCATCGGGCTTTGAACTTGAACGGCCGCGCCAGCAGCGAACCGACCGGGCAGACTGAAACGCACGAACCGCAGAATTCGCAATTAAGAGCGTCGTCAAATTCACAGCCTATTTTCGTTTCAATACCGCGATCTATGAAAGTCAGAGCGCCGAAAGAAACGATTTCATCGCAGATACGCGCACATTTGCCGCACAGTACACAGCGGTTCATGTCGCGCTCAATAAGAGGATTATTGTAATCGATCTCGTGATGGAACTTTTCATCGGTGAAGCGGTTGGCGCTCACCTTATACTCATAGGTCAGGTTCTGAAGATCACAGTCTCCTCCCTTGTCGCAGACAGGGCAATCGATGGGATGGTTGAGGAGCAGAAGTTCCAACACCATTTTACGGGCCTTTATGATATCCGGAGTCGAGGTACGGATAATCATCCCCTCCGTAACCGGAGTTGTACAGGCGGGTATCTGACGCCCTTTCATCTGCTCTACTTCAACCAGGCACATACGGCAGGCGCCGAACGGCTTCAATTTTTTATCATGGCAGAGTATCGGAATCCTGATCCCGTTCAGCTTGGCCGCTTCGTAAATTGTCGCGGTCTTGGGTGCAGTAAACTGCTTGTCATCTATCGTAAGATTTACCATCTCAACCTCTGTTCAGTGAGTTTGACCGTGTGTGCGTAATTGATACTATTCAATAGCCATGAAGCGGCAGGCATCGTAGCAGGATTTACATTTTGTGCATTTTTCCTTGTCGAGATAGGCCAGCTGCCCCTTCTCCCAGACAATTGCATCAACGGGGCAAGCTTTTTTACACGCGCCGCACTTGACGCATTTGTCCTCAACCACCTGCCAGAGGAGCAGCTCCTTACAGCAGTTGGAAGGACAGCGCTTGTCATTGATATGCGCTTCATATTCATGGCGGAAATAGTTGATCGTCGAAAGAATCGGATTCGGCGCTGTCTGGCCGAGACCGCAGAGCGAGGCTTTTTTGATGGCAACGCCCAGATCCTGAAGCGTTTCAATATCCGACATCTCACCGCGACCTTCGGTGATCCGCTCAAGAATGTCGAGCATGACCTTCAGGCCGATACGGCATGGAACACACTTGCCGCAGGATTCCATTCTGGTAAAGGTCAGAAAGAAGCGTGATACGTCGACCATGCAAGTTGTTTCGTCCATTACAACCAGACCACCGGAACCCATCATGGCGCCGGCCTTGATCAGGGAGTCATAATCGACGGGAGTATCGAGGATATCGGCGGGAATACAGCCACCCGAAGGGCCACCTGCCTGAACAGCCTTGAACTTGCGGTTGTTGGCGATACCACCGCAAACATCATAGATAACTTCGCGCACCTTCATACCGGCGGGCACTTCTACCAGCCCGGTGTGCTTGACCTTACCGGTTACAGCAAAGATCTTGGTTCCCTTGGTTGTTTCGGTCCCAAGCGAGGCGTACCAGTCGCCCCCCTTGTTGATGATATGACGGACGTTACCAAATGTTTCGACGTTGTTTATGTTGGTCGGCTTGCCCCACAGACCACGAACAGCCGGGAAGGGAGGACGCGGACGGCTCATACCGCGATGCCCTTCGATAGATGCCATCAATGCGGTCTCCTCGCCGCAGACGAAAGCCCCGGCCCCCATCTTGATGCGCATATCGTAGTCGAAGCCCCATCCCTGAATATTCTTGCCGAGGTACCCCTTCTCATAGCAGGTATCGATCGCGTGCTGCAGCCTCTGGATAGCAAGCGGATATTCGGCGCGAACGTAGACATAGCCGAAGTCGCAACCGATGGCATAGGCCGCGATCATCATCCCCTCGATGATGCAGTAGGGGTCCCCTTCAAGCAGCGAACGGTCCATGAATGCGCCCGGATCGCCTTCGTCGGCATTGCAGATCAGATATTTATGGTCTCCGGGTGAAGCCTTGCAGAAGGACCACTTCATCCCGGTAGGGAAACCGCCGCCCCCACGGCCACGAAGTCCCGATTTTTTTACTTCCTCGATGACCTCTTCCGGCTTCATGGTTTTTATGCACTTCTCTATTGCCTTAAAACCGTCTTCTTGCATGTAGGCGTCAATGCTGTCCGGATCAATCTGACCGCAGCCGGTCATGACGACTCGCATCTGGGCATCAACAAACTGATTATAATACGGCTTGGCTTTTCTTTTCTCCATGATCGTCTGGCCGACGATATGTTCATCGATGATCTTCTCGACTTCTTCGGGCTTTACGAAGTCATATGTCGTTCTGCCCAGTTCGGGGGTGATGATGTCAACCAGAACATCGTTGGCACACAGACCGCGGCAACCGGTTTTGATGACATCGCAACGCTTGCCGACAACCGCATCCACGCCTTTTTCAGCCAGCAATTTCACGAAAGCCAACTCGACCTCTTTGGCGCCCATTGAAATTCCACCAGTTCCCTGGCAGATAAGAATCTGTATTCCTGCGTTTTCGCTCATGACTCAATTGTCCCCTGCTGGATAGTTTCGAGCTACGTGCTACTTCAATGGTCTCTGGTTATAGTCGGAAACAATCTCTTCAACTTTCTGCACCGTCATCCCACCGTAGGTCGAGTCGTTGACCATTGCCAACGGCGCCATCCCGCATGCTCCGAGACAGGCTACCTTCTCAAAGGTATAGCGAAGGTCCGGTGTAGTCTCGGCGTGACCGATATGCAATTTGTCAAAAAATGTCTCTACTATTCTGGTTGCGCCCTGAACATGGCAGGCGGTTCCCACGCAAACGCGGATGATAAAGCGGCCACGTGGTTTGAGGTGAAACTGGGCATAAAACGTAAGAACACCGTAAATCTGGCTCGGATACACATTCAGACGTTCGGCGATATGATCGGCGACAACACGCGGAACATAGCCGTATTCATCCTGAACTCCCTGCAGAACCGGCATAAGGTTCCCGGAAATGTCTATATATTTGTCGATGACAGCATCGGCAATGGAAAGGTCAATTTCCGGCTCCTGCTCTGTGGCCTGCTGCGCTACTACGTCACTCATGCGCCCCATCTCCTTTGAATCGTGCGGAGTTATCTGTCAATTTCACCAAGAACGATGTCCAGGGTACCGATTACGGCCACCAGGTCGGCAATCATTGAACCTACACTCATCTGTTCGATGGCTTGCAGATTCACGAATGAAGGCGGGCGGATTCTCATGCGCTCCGGTTTGTTGCCGCCATCGCTGACGATATAGAAACCAAGTTCACCCTTTGGTGCCTCCACCCCCTGATACACTTCTCCTTCCGGCGCGGCAAACCCTTCTGAAGCGATCTTGAAGTGATGTATGAGTCCTTCAATGCTGTTGTACACATTTTCCTTGGGCGGATAGCAGACCTGCGGATTGTCGGCCAGCACCGGCCCAGGCTTGAGCCTGTCGAGCCCCTGACGGACAATCTTGCAGGCTTCGCGCATCTCGATCAGACGCACCTTGTATCGGTCAAAAGTATCGCAGTTCTCACCGACCGGCACCTTGAACTGATACTTGTCGTAGCCGGCGTATGAATCATCGCGGCGAAGATCCCAATCGACCCCTGATCCACGCAGGGCAGGACCGGTGAGGCCTATGTCGATGGCGTCTTCAGCGGAAATAACGCCGTTGCCGACAGTACGCTTGAGCCAGATCGGGTTGGTGGTCAACAGCCCCTCATACTGATCCAGGTATCCGGGCATGGCATCGATAAAGTCGCCGACTTTCTTGACAAACTCATCCGGCACATCCTGCGAGAGACCGCCGACTCGGAAAAAGTTTGACGTCATGCGGGCGCCGGAAATAAGCTCGTAGATTTCCATGACCGTTTCGCGCTCACGGAATGCATAGATAAATACCGTCATGGCACCAATATCGAGGGCGTGGCATGCGATCCAGACCAGATGCGATTCAAGCCGGGTCAGTTCGGCCATGATTATCCTGATCGTTTCAGCGCGTTCGGGCACCTCGACAGCCATCAACTTTTCAACTGCCAGAATATATCCAAGGTTGTTGCTCATGGGCGCCAGGTAGTCAAGGCGATCGGTCAGCGGCAGTATCTGATGATACGTACGGTGTTCCGACAGTTTTTCGACACCACGATGCAAAAAGCCGATATGAGGAGTGACCTTGACGATTACCTCGCCGTCGAGCTCAAGAACGAGTCGCAGAACCCCGTGGGTACTTGGGTGCTGTGGACCCATATTCAGTGTCATTGTTTCAGTAGTAGCCATGTATCGCCTCTTCTATGATCGAATTACAGAACGATTTAGTAAAACTATGACAAACGCCCTTTATAGGGTTCACGGTCAGGACCCTGCAGCGGGTAGTCCTTGCGGAGCGGGTGTCCCACCCAGTCATCAGTCATCAGGATGCGCCGGAGGTCGGGATGGCCATCGAAGGTAATGCCGAACAGGTCAAAGACTTCACGCTCCAGCCAGTTGGCTGTTTTCCACACCTGTGAAGCGGTCGGGATTCTGCAATCCCCCTCGGTCACAGGCGTCTTGATGCGAAGCCGATCCTTGTTGGCAATCGAAAGGAGCTGGTAGACCATCATAAAGCGGTCTTCTTTTTTGCCAAGATAATCAACCGCCGTCAGGTCGGTCAGCTGGTTGTACTGCAGGGACTGCTTGAGAAACGAAAGGACTTCAATAATGGCATCCTTCGCTACTGTTACCGTCACCTCTCCCCTGAAATCGGCAACATCAATGATCGAAGCGGCGAACTTTTCCTTCAGTTTCAGTACTGCACGATTGTTTTCTGCCATGATATCCAACCCTTTTGTGGGATTTGTATACGTTCGTTGATGCTGCAGATGATCAGGCTGCTTCCGGAATATAGCGTTCACCCAAACCGATGGCGGAGCCGAACGAGTTCCGTTCCGTCATGATCTTGTCCTGAAGCTTCATGAGGCCGAACAACAGCGCCTCGGGGCGTGGCGGACAACCGGGAATGTAGACATCAACCGGCAGCGCCTCATCGATACCCTGAACTACGCTGTAAGTGTCGAAGATTCCGCCGGAGCAGGCACAGGCACCCATGGCAATCACCCATTTCGGCTCGGGCATCTGCTCATAGACAGTCTTTATGACCGGCAGCATCTTTTTGGTAACGGTACCGGCAATGATGATGCAGTCGGATTGCCGGGGAGAGGCGCGGAAAATGATGCCGAAGCGGTCGAGGTCGTTGTGGGATGCTCCTGTTGCCATCATCTCGATGGCGCAGCATGCCAAGCCAAAGGTCATCGGCCAGATGGATGACTTCCGGGACCAGTTAACCAAGAGATCCAGTGACGTGGTGATAACGTTATCGCCAAGCGGATTGTCTACTCCCATTCCAGCGCTCCTTTTTTCCAGACATAAATATAACCAACAAAAAGAATGACGATGAAAATCCCCATCTCGACCAGACCGAAAACACCCAGTTTCTTGTAGAGAATTGCCCATGGATACAGGAACACCGCCTCGATATCGAACAGGATAAACATCATGGCGATCAGATAGAACTTGATCGAATAACGCTCACGGGCTGTTCCTACAGGCTCGCAACCACTTTCGTACGGCTGCAGTTTCACCCTGGACGGTTTTTTCGGGCCAATCAATGAGGAGAACACCAGCGAGCAGAGCCCAAACATAAGCGCCACAATGACCAGAAGTAGTATTGGCAGGTATGCACCAAGCATTAAAATCCTCCTTACTGCGTACGGTATACTGTATACAAACGTTGCCTGTAATATGGTATTTGGGTTTCTTTGTCAACTGTTTTTTTACCCCGGTCAAATTTATTGCGGCGTATGCTTTTTCTAAATTGCAAATAAAATTACTACTTTACCATTGACATCAACAGCTGCTGTATGATAACTATCCAATTCTGCCGGCTACATTCAACCATCTTTTTCGACACGAGGATTACCCATGAATCACGAACGCTCCAGCATTCTCTTTCAGCAGGCAAAGGCTGTCATTCCCGGTGGCGTCAACAGCCCCGTACGCGCTTTCAAGTCGGTCGGCGCCGACCCGCTTTTTATCAGGAAAGCGGCTGACTGCCATATATACGACGAAGACGGCAACACTTTTATAGATTATGTTGGATCATGGGGGCCGATGATCGTCGGTCATTGCCACCCCGACATCATTAAAGCTGTTCAGGACACCATGGCGAGTGGCGCCAGCTTCGGAGCCCCGACTGAGCGCGAGACAATTCTTGCCAATCTTGTGATAGAAGCGGTCCCTTCCATTGACATGGTTCGCATGGTCAGCTCCGGTACCGAGGCGACCATGAGTGCTATCAGGCTTGCACGTGGTTATACCGGGAGAGAGAAAATTCTGAAGTTCTCCGGCTGCTATCACGGCCATGCAGACTCCCTCCTGGTCAAGGCCGGTTCCGGTGCCGCCACGTTCGGAGTGCCCGATTCTCCCGGAGTCCCGGCAGAGGTTGCCAAACTCACCCTTACCGCCGAATACAATTCGCTTGATTCGGTCAGGAGACTTGTTGCTGAAAACAGGAATGCCATCGCCTGCATTATCGTTGAACCGGTTGCCGGAAATATGGGGACAGTCCCCCCGCGCGAGGGCTTCCTGGAGGGTCTTCGGGATATCTGCACCGATGAAGGGATCATATTGATTTTCGACGAAGTCATGTCAGGCTTCCGTGTTGCCTATGGCGGCGCACAGGAACTTTTCGGCGTCACTCCGGACATGACAACTCTTGGCAAGATCATCGGCGGCGGTCTTCCGGTGGGAGCTTTTGGCGGCAAGCGCGAAATCATGGAAAAGCTCTCGCCATCAGGCGGGGTCTATCAGGCAGGAACCCTGTCGGGCAACCCGCTGGCCATGTCGGCGGGGATCGCAACCCTGAATATCCTCAAGCAGCCGGGATTTTATAAAGCGCTTGAAGAAAAGAGCCGCCTTGTCGCCGAAGGCATCGCCCAGGCGGCCAAAAGCGCCGGCTATCCGCTCTATTCGACCCGCGTCGGCAGCATGTTTTGTGCTTTTTTCAGCAAAGGTGATGTCTATGACTGGCCAACGGCTTCACAGTGCGACACCAGGGCTTTTGCCAGATACTTCCTCGCGATGCTGGATGAAGGGGTCTATCTTGCACCGTCGCAATTCGAAACCGCCTTCGTTTCAGCAGCACACAGTGAGGCCGATATCGAGAAGACCATTGCGGCGGCGGCAAAATGTTTCAAGCTGATCGCTTGACGTGTAATTTGACTTCATTTCTGTTTGACATATCCGCCGCACCCGTGGTATGGAATATCGGTTTTGTGCCGCATCCGCATATGATCTTTCATGTCCGGTAACAATCGCCAGCTTTTTCAGAGCCTTGCCATGGTTTCCAGCATGGGCATCTCCGTTGTCCTGGCGATTGCCATCGGGGTCTGGTTCGGTCTGACGCTTGATCGCTGGCTTGGCACGAAACCCTGGTTCTTTTATATTTTTCTGTTCATCGGTATTGCCGCCGGTTTCAAGAATGTGTACGTAATCGCCGGCAGGGAGATCCGTAGAAGTGATGATAACGATAAACGAGGATAACCTCTTTGCCGTCATCATCAAGGGGAGCCTAGCACTGCTGGCTTTCCTGACCCTGGCCGGCTGGGCTCTGTTTTCGATACAGGTCGGTTTGGGTGCTCTGGCTGGCGGCTGTATCGCGATAGCCAATTTTTTCTGGATTCGCAACGTCCTGCAGCGCATTCTCGGGCAACTGCCCGCCAAGGCGTCCATGTACGCTCAGATCCGTTTCATTGCCCGTTTAAGCGTAACCGGACTGCTCCTGTATTTTATCATAACATCCGGCTGGTTTGCACTGTCCGGGCTGTTTGTCGGGCTCTCCGTCATCGTAATCAACATTATCGTACTTTCACTATACAGCGCCCTGCGCGCAGGAGGTTAGCTCCATGGTTCACCCCTTACTGTTTCTCGAATTTTTCCGCAAACTGCTGGCCCCGCTCCATATTACCGGAGCAAGTGCCGATGCGATCGCTTACACCTGGCTGATAATCATCCTGCTGCTGGTTCTTTCGCTGCTCGCGACTTCGGCGCTCAAATCGGTCCCCGGCGGGATGCAGAACTTCATGGAAACAGTCATCGGCGGGATCGAAACCATGATCGTCGACACGATGGGTGAGCATGGCCGCCCCTTCTTCCCCCTGATCGCCACGCTCGCAATCTTCGTGCTCGTATCCAACCTGATCGGCCTGATTCCCGGCTTTTTCCCGCCGACCGCCAACATCAACACCACGGCAGCCTGTGCGGTAATCGTCTTCATCTCCACCCATGTGGTAGGGATCAAGCATCACGGTCTGGGCTATATAAAGCACTTCCTCGGACCCATCGCCTGGCTGGCACCGATCATGTTCTTCATCGAAGTCATCGGACACATGAGCCGTCCGGTTTCACTGACACTGCGTCTGTTCGGCAACATGAACGGCCACGAGCTCGTACTGATGATCTTCTTCGGCCTGGCCCCCTTCCTCGTGCCGCTGCCGATGATGCTGATGGGCGTTCTGGTATCATTCATCCAGGCCTTCGTGTTCATGCTTCTGGCCATGATCTACATCCAGGGTTCGCTGGAGCACGCACATTAGTAAGTTTGAAATTATTTTCTGCCGTTTTATGCAAAAATAATTTCGTTAACGCACTTATCCCGCTTGCGGGGCTAATAACTAAACTAAATTACTCCTATACTGTTTAGGAGACAAAACCATACGGAGGTAGTAAAGATGAGTTTTTTCACGATGTGCGTTCTGGCAGCAGGTATTGGCATGGCACTTGGCACCGTAGGCACCGGCATTGGCCAGGGTCTCGCAGTTAAAAGCGCCGTTGAAGGCGTTTCCCGCAACCCCGGCGCTTCCGGCAAGATCCTGACCACCATGATGATCGGTCTGGCCATGATCGAGTCCCTGGCAATCTATGCCCTGGTTGTCTGCCTGATCATCCTGTTCGCCAACCCTTACAAGGATATCGCAATGAAACTGGCTGAGACTGTTGCCAAGTAACCAGTTAAGTAACGGCTTAAAGTAAGAAAGGGCATCCAAATCTGGATGCCCTTTCTCGTTGCATATTTGCGAATACATTAAATTCCGTGCTATTCGTCGTCTTTCAGCATCCCCTCAACCCCGTCCGATTCAACACTTTCCGCCATATCTCCCGTTGCCGGCATGAACAAAGCCCTGGCCGAATAGCGGTACCTCACTCCCCGTTCAAGAGTTCGATCAATATATTCATTGCCCTGCAGCGGTTCTCCATTTAACGGCAGATAAGAACGGGCGCCCGCGCCCGAAGAGCGATACAGGTTGTAACCGAGCAGGCGCCCCGATATCAGACTCTGTGTGGAGATTTGAAGCTTGATCTCGGTAGGAAATGACTCGGCTTTCAATACAGGTGCAGGAAGGGGGGGAGCCATCCGGACGTCCACTGTTGTAGATGACGCGCCATCAACGCCATCGGCGGTGAATGGAACGATGCTGTATGAATATGAATTTCCGGAACTGACATCGCTGTCAATAACGACAAGGTGGCTTCTGAGGCGCTGGGCAGCAACCGGCAGATGATCGAGGTAAAGTGTTTCAAGCAGCCTGTAATCGGTCATACAGGAGCGACAGACATCCGTCAAACCGGTTTTGGCAGCCCGCCTGCTGATCTTTACCCCTGCCATACCCTGCAGTGGCCGCCCTGCTCGATCCTTGTCGGGGAGAGTAAGCTGAAGCTTCACGGAGGAGCCGCTCTGCAGCGCGGTAACAGCGGCCGGCGCCGCCGGGATCAGCATATCGGGATAGATCAACGGTCCTTTCCTGCCGCAGGCGGCTGCCATCAACGACAGGCCAATTACAAGCGCAGAGCGCCCAAGGACACTCATTTTTTTACCTCAGCGGGCAATACGGCGTCCAGCTTTATCTCGAACGGTCCGGCAGCAGATGAAAAACGTACCCTGTCCGCCTGGATATCGATAATTTTAGCACCCGAAACAACGGCACCCTCTTTTAGCAGAAAACCGTTTACAACGGCACGCCGTGCCGAGCGATCGTCCTGCCAGGCAATGCCTGACAGTTTGATGTCGGCTGGCGCCTGAACAGTTTGGGAAGCTTGTTTCGGAAGAGTTGCAGGCGGTTGAGCCTTGCTCCCTCTTTGCGCCCGTCGGGCCTCACGCCGGGAAGTTTCGTCATCTCCGACCGCATCCGCAGGAGGAGCAGCAACAGGAGCAGCAGCAACAGGAGCAGGAGGAACAGCGGCTGGCGTCATGGCTGCAGGTGCCAGCTGAGATTGAGCCGGCGCCGGAACGGGTACCGCAGCAGCAGGAGTCACAGCGACTGGAGGCTTTTCCGAAGCAACAGGCGGAGGAGCGGAAGGGCGGACAATCGCGGTACTCCGCTTTCCGGTGCCTCTGAGCAGGAACCATGTACCTGCACACGTCACCAGCGATGCTGCCGCGACAAGCACCAGAATTTTCCAGAAGCCGGCTCTGGCAGGGGGTTGTTTCCGATCCTGGAACAGATCTCCGGAAATACTGACCCTTCCATCCGGCAGCTTTTTTTTGTTTTTCTCATGCTCGATTTTTTTTAAGGCATCAAGAATATAACTCATACAGTCAGATCACTTTCCGGCAAACAGCCGATACAAAATACGGAACCAGAGCCCTTCGCGCCTGTCACTCGGTTGAAGCTCCGCAATAACCTCGGCGGCAATCGAAGGAGAAACCGTCCTGCTCTCACGGGTCCAGGCCATGACCAGCGCCTGTTCACACGCAACATTTATCAGTCGGGGAATGCCATGCGAGAAGCGATAGATGCGCCTGATCGCGGCACGGGAGAAAATATCAGGAATCCGGCTACCGGATATTTTGAGGCGATGGGTGATGTATTGGGCCGTGTCGTCCAGCGTCATGGGCGTCAGTTGACAACGCACTGTAATGCGCTGATTAAGCTGGCGCAGATCATGACGCCGCAGGATACCGTTCAACTCCGGTTGTCCGGCCAGAATGATCTGGATCAGCTTGTCCCGTTCGGTCTCGAGATTGGAAATCAGTCGCACCAGTTCCAGAACTTCCGGAGCCAGATTCTGCGCTTCATCGATGACTAGAACAACCGTCCGGATGCCATGTTGATCGATCAAAAAACGGTTGAGTTCATCAAGATAGCCAAATCGGTTCCGCTCGCCGGCCTCGATGCCGAACTCCCGACAAATACTTGCCAGCAGCTGTTCGCCTGACATGCAGGGATTGAAAATAAGTGCGGTTCTGTACTTTTCCGGATCGAGTTGAGCCAATAATGTACGGAGCATCGTCGTCTTGCCGGTGCCGACTTCGCCCGTCAGCGCAATGAAACCGGCATGACTGTCGACGCCGTACAGTAAACGGGCAAATGCCTCGCGATGAATTCCGCTCAAAAATACAAAATGCGGATTCGGGGTAATTGTGAACGGCTTTTCGGAAAAGCCGAAAAAATCACAGTACATCGTGAATCAGTTTCCCGCTCGAACGTTCTGAATTTCACTCCATACGCGTTCTCTGGCCGTTCCACCCGGAACATTACGGGCATTGACACTGGCCTCGACGGTAATGCATTCAAAAATATCCGTGTCGATCTTGCTTGAGAACAGTTGCCACTCGGCAATTGAAAGTTCGGTGATATCCATCTGATTTTCAACGCAGTAGGCCACCGCTTTACCGACTACTTCGTGGGCATCGCGGAAGGCAAGCCCCTTGCGCACCAGATAATCCGCGACATCGGTAGCGGTTGAGAATCCCTGTCCCGCAGCTGCACGCATATTGTCAGAGTTAATCCTCATCTCGCTGATCATATCGGCAAAGATCTTGAGACTCCCCTTGACTGTGTCAATTGTATCGAAGAGCGGCTCCTTGTCTTCCTGCATATCCTTGTTGTAGGCCAACGGCAGAGCCTTCATGGTCGTCAGCAGCGCCATCAGGTTGCCATAGACGCGGCCGGTCTTGCCCCGTACCAGTTCCGGGACATCCGGATTTTTCTTCTGGGGCATGATCGATGACCCGGTACAGAAACCGTCTGACAATTCAATGAATTGAAACGCGCTGGTTGACCAGATAATCAGCTCTTCCGAAAAACGGGAGAGATGCATCATCAGAATTGAAGCGTCCGCCAGAAACTCCAGGGCGAAGTCCCGATCGGAAACCGAGTCGAGCGAGTTGCGGGTTATTGACGGAAAATCCAGCTGTTCGGCGACATATTCCCGGTCGATCGGGAAGGTCGTGCCCGCCAGCGCCCCGGCTCCAAGGGGGAGAACATTGACCCGCTTGAGGCAATCATCAAGCCGCCCCTTGTCGCGTCTGAACATCTCGACATACGCCATCAGATGATGAGCAAACAGGATCGGCTGCGCTGTCTGCAGATGGGTGAAACCGGGCATAAGCGTATCCAGATTGGCCTCGGCCTGGTTAAGCAGCGCCTCGATCAAAAGGTCCAGATAGGTTGTAATCTCGATGATCTCGTCCCGCAGGTACAAACGGATATCGAGCGCCACCTGGTCGTTTCGCGAGCGTCCGGTGTGCAGGCGCTTCCCCGCCTCACCGATGGCCTCGGAAAGACGTGCTTCGATGTTCATATGGATGTCTTCAAGGCTGATGGAGAAATCGAACTCTCCGGCCTCGATCTGCCGCAGAATTTGCTGCAGACCGTGAACAATCTGTTCTACGTCTTCGAGCGGGATGATCCCCTGCTTGCCCAGCATGCGGGCATGGGCAATGGAACCGCGTATATCCTGGTGGTAAAGGCGCTTGTCGAAGTCGATGGAGGCGGTGAACTCCTCGACGAACTTGTCGGTGGGCTGGGTGAAGCGGCCGCCCCACAGCTTATCTTTGGACATTACATTCTCCTGACTACTTCTTCCGGTTGGCCTGCATCAGCGACCTGATGCGCAGCCGCAGCGAATTGATCTTGATGAAGCCCTCGGCATCAGCCTGGTTGAAGACCTGGTCCTTCTCGAAGGTGGCGAAGTCGAGGTTGAAGAGCGAGTCGGACTCGGACTTCCGTCCGACGGTACGGCAATGCCCCTTGTAGAGTTTGACCCGGGCGACGCCGTTGACGCACTTCTGCGAATCATCGATCAGGGTCTGCAGCATCTGGCGCTCGGGGGAGAACCAGTAACCGGCGTAGATCTGTTTGGCATATTCTGGAATCAGTGAGTCACGGATACGCATGACTTCGCGGTCCATGGTGATCTGCTCCACGGCCGAATGCGCTTCGCGCAGGATCGTGCCGCCGGGGGTCTCGTAGACACCGCGCGACTTCATGCCGACCGAGCGGTTCTCAAGAAGATCAACCCTGCCCACGCCGTGCTGGCCGCCGAGAACGTTGAGGTGCGCCAGAAGCTGTGCCGGGGTCATTTTTTTCCCGTCAACGGCCACGGCGTTGCCGTTACTGAATTCGATCTCCACGTACTGAGGCTTGTTGGGGGCCTTTTCCGGTGACTTTGTCAGGACGTACATCTCTTCCGGCGCCTCGGCCCAGGTATCCTCCAGGATGCCCCCTTCGAAGGAGATATGCAGCAGGTTGCGGTCGGACGACCAGGGGCGCTTCTTGGTGACCGGAATCGGGATGCCGTTCTTCTTGGCGTACTCGATCAGCGCCTGGCGGCTGTTCAGATCCCACATCCTCCATGGGGCGATGACCTTGATGGCGGGATTGAAGTGGTAGTAGGCCAGCTCGAAACGAACCTGGTCGTTCCCCTTGCCGGTGGCGCCGTGGGAAACCGCGTCACATTTTTCCTTGGCGGCTATCTCCATCTGGCGCTTGGCGATCAGCGGGCGGGCGATCGAGGTGCCGAGCAGGTAGTGTCCCTCGTAGATTGCGTTGGCGCGGAACATCGGGAACACGAAGTCGCGCACGAATTCTTCTTTCAGGTCGTCGATATAAACCTTGTCGGCACCGGTGGCCAGAGCCTTCTCGCGAACCGGATCGAGTTCTTCCCCCTGCCCCAGATCGGCCGAGAAGGCAACAACCTTGCAGCCGTACTCGTTTTTCAACCATTTGAGAATAATGGAGGTGTCCAGCCCGCCGGAATAGGCCAGGACGATCTTGCTGATTTCCTGTTTCTTTGCTTTTGCCATGTGCTTACTCTCCTTTAGGTGCAGATATTATTTAATTAGCGTTGCCATTATTGCTTTTTGTATATGGAGACGATTTTCCGCCTCGTCCCAGACCACGGAGTGTTTCCCCTCGATGACCGAGTCGGAAATTTCCTCTCCGCGATGGGCCGGGAGGCAGTGCAGGACGATGCAGTCCGGCTTGGCCAGGGCGAGCAGAGCGTCATCCAGGCAGTAGCCGGCAAAAGCCCGTTCACGTTCCTTCTGCTCGGACTCCTGCCCCATGCTTGCCCAGACATCGGTGTTGATGACATCCGCACCGGCCACCGCCATCTTCGGATCGGTCGAGAGCGATATCAGGCCGGGAGCCTTGGTCTCTGCCCACGCCATGACCTTGGTATCCGGTTCATATCCTTGGGGACAGGCAAGGCGCAATTTGAAACCGAAGATCGCAGCCGCTTCAATCCAGGTGTTGGCCATGTTGTTTCCGTCCCCGACCCAGGCGAAGGCCAGCCCCTCATACCCTTTCTTCCGTTCGATCACCGTCTGCAGATCGGCCATGATCTGGCAGGGATGGAAGAGATCCGTAAGGCCGTTGATGACCGGTACATCCGAATATTTCGCAAATTCGTCGACGATCTCCTGTCCGAAGGTGCGGATCATTACCCCGTCGCAATAACGGGACATGACCCGGGCACTGTCCTTGATCGGCTCACCGCGCCCCATCTGGGACGTGCCGGATGACATGAACAGGCCGTGCCCGCCCAAC
>Ga0134124_10001840_pt1 | contig 17118 bp, 12 predicted proteins | sample KB304_FD_96880 | JGI IMG/M metagenome (GOLD analysis project Ga0134124, IMG submission 96880) | Terrestrial soil microbial communities without Nitrogen fertilizer from Kellogg Biological Station, Michigan, USA - KB3-0-4 | ecosystem: Environmental > Terrestrial > Soil > Unclassified ...
AGACGTCGCAGGTGACGTAGACGTCGGGCAGGAAGTGCATCTCGATCTTGATGACGCCGTCGCCCTGGCAGGCCTCGCAGCGGCCGCCTTTGACGTTGAACGAGAAGCGGCCGGGCTCGTAGCCGCGCGTTTTCGACTCGGGCAGCGCGGCGAACCATTCGCGGATCGGCGTGAAGGCGCCGGTGTAGGTCGCCGGGTTCGAGCGCGGCGTGCGGCCGATCGGCGACTGGTCGATGTCGATGATCTTGTCGATGTGCTCGAGGCCCTCGATGCGGTCGTGCGGGGCGGGGGCGAGGGAAGCGCCGTTGAGCTTGCGCGCCACCGCGCTGTACAGCGTGTCGATCAGCAGCGTCGACTTGCCGCCGCCGGAGACGCCGGTGACGCAGGTGAACAGGCCGAGCGGAATCTCCGCGGTGATGTTCTTCAGGTTATTGCCGCGCGCGTTCACCACTTTGATGCTGCGGCGCATGTTGGGCGGCTTGCGCTCCGGCACCGGCACGGAGAGTTCGCCGGAGAGATATTTGCCGGTCCATGACGCGCGCGCGGCGATCAAATCTTGCACCTGGCCCTGCGCGATGATGTGGCCGCCGTGGATGCCGGCGCCGGGGCCGATGTCGAGCACGTAATCGGCGGTGCGGATGGCGTCCTCGTCATGCTCGACCACCACCACGGTGTTGCCGAGATCGCGTAGGCGTTTCAGTGTTTCGAGCAGGCGCGCGTTGTCACGCTGGTGCAGGCCGATGGAGGGCTCGTCCAGCACGTAGAGCACGCCGGTGAGGCCTGAGCCGATCTGCGAGGCGAGACGGATGCGCTGGCTCTCGCCGCCCGACAGCGTGCCGGAGGCGCGGGAGAGTGTCAGGTAATCCAAGCCGACATCGACCAGGAACTTCAAGCGGTCGCGGATCTCCTTGAGGATGCGGGTGGCGATTTCCTTCTGCTTGGCGGTGAGGTCCGTCGGCAGCTCGGTGACCCAGGTGCCGGCGGCGCGGATCGACAGTTCGGCGACGTCGGAGATGGTCTTGCCGGCGATCTTGACGCAGAGCGCCTCGGGCTTGAGGCGCGCGCCGTGGCAGGCCTTGCAGGGCACGTCGGTGAAATATTTCTGCAGCTCCTCGCGCGCCCAGTCGCTCTCGGTCTCCTTGAAGCGGCGTTCGAGATTGGTGATGACGCCTTCGAACGGCTTCTTGGTCTGGTAGCCGCGCATGCCGTCGTCATAGACGAATTTGATCTCGTCCTCGCCGGAGCCGTAGAGGATGGCGTCCTGCGTCTTCTTACCGAGGTCCTTCCACTTGCTGTCGAGCGTGAAGCGGTAGTGCTTGGCCAAAGCCTCCAGCGTCTGCACGTAATAGGGCGACGACGATTTCGCCCACGGCGCGATGGCGCCCTTGCCGACGCGCGCGTCCTTGTCGGGGATGACCAGTTCGGCGTCGATGTGCTGCTCGATGCCCAGCCCGCCGCATTCCGGGCAGGCGCCGAACGGATTGTTGAACGAGAACAGCCGCGGCTCGATCTCCGAAATGGTGAAGCCGGAGACCGGGCAGGCGAACTTCTCCGAGAAGATGAGCCGCTCGGCATTGGCGTTGCGGCCGCGATTGGCGACGGCGCCGGAGGCTTTAGAGTCGGCCAGCTCGATGACGGCGAGGCCTTCGGCGAGCTTGAGGCACTGCTCGAGCGAATCCGCCAGCCGCGTGCCGATGTCGCCGCGCACCACCAGGCGGTCGACCACCACGTCGATGTCGTGGGTGAATTTCTTGTCGAGCGCCGGCACGTCCGCGATCTCGTGGAAGGCGCCGTCTATTTTCACGCGCTGGTAGCCCTTGCGCATGAAGTCGGCGAGCTCCTTCTTGTACTCGCCCTTGCGGCCGCGCACGACCGGCGCCAGCACGTAGATGCGCGTGCCTTCCGGCAGCGCCAGCACGCGGTCGACCATCTGCGAGATGGTCTGGCTCTCGATCGGCAAGCCGGTCGCCGGCGAGTAGGGCACGCCGACGCGCGCCCACAGCAGGCGCATGTAGTCATAGATCTCGGTGACGGTGCCGACGGTCGAGCGCGGATTTTTCGACGTCGTCTTCTGCTCGATGGAAATGGCGGGCGACAGGCCGTCGATCTGGTCGACGTCCGGCTTCTGCATCATCTCGAGGAACTGGCGCGCGTAAGCCGAGAGCGACTCGACGTAGCGGCGCTGGCCTTCGGCGTAGATGGTGTCGAAGGCGAGCGACGACTTGCCCGAGCCGGACAGGCCGGTGAACACGACGAGCTGGTCGCGCGGGATGGAAACGTCGACGTTCTTGAGATTGTGCTCGCGCGCCCCGCGGATGGTGATGCTGCGGGCGTCGCCGGTTTTCTTGACTGGCATTTCGCTCATGGAACCTTGCGACGCGCCGGCCGGGCCGGGCGACGGTGGTGAGGTGTTGAAACGATCGCTTCGGATTGGAACGTAGGAAGAACGAGGCGCATTTGCCAGTCCCGCCGCACCGGGCGCGCCATGCGCATGGGGATAACGGGAGTTCAAAACGAAAAAGGGCCGGCATGAGGCCGACCCTTTCAAGCAGCAGGAGCTGTGACCGCAGCGCCCGAGGCTGTAGCGGTTAGAAGCGGTAGTTCACGCCGAGGCGTGCGACGTTCGCCTTGAACGTCACGTCGGTGCTGATGCCGCAAGCCGCCGCCGAGCAAGAGGCTTTGCCGAGATCGACATAGAGATATTCGATCTTGGCCGACCAGTTGCCCATGAAGGCGTATTCGAGGCCGGCGCCGACGGTCCAGCCGAGCCGGGTCTTGGTCTCGGACAGGCCGGTATTCGGGCTCATCTTCACGTCGCCGAACGCCACGCCGCCGGTCAGGTAAGGCAGGAAGCGATCGAACGAGTAGCCGATGCGGCCGCGGCCGGTGCCAAGCCAGCGGTTGCGGGTTTCGCAGCCCACCGGTCCGGCGCAGACGCCGGTTCCGCCGGCCGTCGAGCCTTTGACGGTGCTGAGGTCGACGTCGGCCTCAAGACCCCAGACCCACACGCCAGTCTGCAGGTTGTAGCCAATGGTGCCGCCAATCAGCCAGCCTTTCGGGTCGACGCTGCCGGCAGTGACAGCGCTGCTCCAATCGGACTTGGCCCAGCCGTAACCGCCGTTGATGCCGACATAGAAGCCGGACCAGCTAAACGGCGCCACGTAGTAAGGAGCGGCTTTGCGCGGAATGTCGGCTGCGAAGGATGGCATTGCCACCGTCGCCGCCAGAACGCCCGCGCAGGCGCTCAGGATAAAACGCTTCATCTAAAGACCTCCTGGTTTTATTCGGCCGAAATACGCAACAGGAGGCGGAAGCTATATGTTGTGGATGATTCGAACTGTGGCTTTACAGCAACAGAAATTTCAAATTGTGAGCCGAATCAGTGGGCTAAATGGTTAACGCGCCAGCATAAATTGCCATTTCGGGCGCACTGCTGGCACCGAGCCAAAGCTGGCAAAACATTGGCTTGCAAGGATTATCGATGTGCACCGGTCGCGCGGCGGCGGGCGCCACAAAGGTTAACGTACAAGATCTAGAGGAAATGACCGGTCTGGCGCGACTTGCTGTGAGCGAAAAACAGCGCGCGCGATGTCCATTTTCGGGTCGCGTCCGATGTTGCGCAGAAGCGATAAATGCACTAGAACATATCAAGAACGACAACTTGCGTGGCTTTGGGAACTCGCCGTTTGCACGCAAGAAGCGCTGTGGATGAAGGGCCGAGCGCGCTTGCCGCGCCGGGCCGGGGGTCTAGGGTGAGAGGTTCTTGTCGCACGTCGCGGCGCACGGCCGCCGCAATCGCAAGCGGCCGGGCCTCGCCCGGTGCGCCGGCCGATCGCAGACGATCGGCAAGCCGCCACGTTCTAGTCGGCAAGTTGCGAGGCAGTTGTCCAATTCAGTCGCCCAATCAGCGGGCGCAGCGGAGAGCATCATGGCGGGTAGCGTCAACAAAGTGATCCTGATCGGCAATCTCGGCGCCGACCCTGAAATTCGCCGCACGCAGGACGGCCGGCCGATCGCCAATTTGCGCATCGCCACCTCGGAAACCTGGCGCGACAAGACCTCCGGCGAGCGCCGCGAGAAGACAGAGTGGCACCGCGTGGTGATCTTCAACGAAGGGCTCTGCAAGATCGTCGAGCAGTACCTGAAAAAGGGCTCGAAGGTTTATCTGGAAGGCGCTCTGCAGACGCGCAAATGGCAGGACAAAGACGGTCAGGACCGCTACTCGACCGAGGTCGTGCTGCAGGGCTTCAACTCGCAGCTCACCATGCTCGATACGCGCGGCGGCGGCGGTGGCGCCAGTGCCGGCAGCGACGATGATTTCGGCTCGAGCGGGCCGAGCGCCTCGCGCGAACGCCGTCCGGCCATGGCCGGGGCAGGCGGCAAGCGCGACGACATGGACGACGAGATCCCGTTCTGAACTGACTGAGAAACTCCGTTCTGAACTGAACAGCGAAGGGGGCGGACGATGCGCCGGATTGCCAAGCTCGTAACGATGCTGGGCGCGATCATGGCGGGCTCGTCCGCCGTTGCTGTTGCGGCGGAACAGATCGTGGTGCGCGGCTGCGCGCGCTCGACGCCGCCGTTCTGCACGCTCATCGGGAGCGGCAGCGGCACCTATGCGCTCATCTCGGATGCGCCGATCCCGACCGACGTCGGCATCGCCGTCACCGGTACGAAGGCCGGCGATCTCGGCGTCTGCTTCGCGACGCCGCTGAAGGTCGTGAAGTGGACGCGCACGGGCCAGCCTTGTCCGAAGTGAGCGGCTAGCGCGCGCTCTCCACGCGAACGCTTATTTCGACACCTGCGCGATGTGCCAGAGCACGCCCGAGGGGTCGAACACATAAGTTACGTCGAGGCCCCAGTCCTCGCGGCGCGGCGGACGCGGTTCCGCCACGCGATAACGCTTGGCAAGGTCGAGCTGCTCGATGTGCCGCCACCACATCGCCACGTCATTGACCAGCATGTGCATGACGAAATTTCCGGCCCAGGTGTCTACGTAATAATCCTGCAGTAGAAACGAGTGACGGCCGATCTGCATCGCGGCGAGGCTGTCGCCCAGCGGCTGGATGGCAAATCCGAGGTCGCGATAGAAGCGCTGGCTGAGCGCGAAATCCTTGGCCGGCACGAACGGCCGCATGGCTTTCACCGTGCTGCCCAGATCGAGATCGGTGGCGGCATGCTGGATGGCTGCTTGTGGCATGTGAGCGGTCCCCCGCGAGTGCTCACAGTCAACGACGAGGCCGCCGCTTCAGTTCCCTGTCAGCCGGCCAGCGCCGCGCGTACGCCGTCGATCACGTATTGCACGGCGAGCGCGGCGAGCAGCACGCCGAGCAGGCGTGACAGCACGATATTGGCGGTGGTGCCGAGATAGCGCGCGATCGGCGTGGCCAGCGCGAACACCGCAAAGCATATCGCCAGCACCAGCGCGATGACCGCCAGCAGCAGGACGAGCCGCATCGGGTCGCCGCCCGCGCGGCCCGACAGCAGTACGGCTGCCGTGATCGCGCCGGGACCCGCCATCAGCGGAATGGCGAGCGGGAAGGCGGCGATGTTGCGCGCATGCTCTTCGAGCGCGTCTTCCGCCTGGCGCGATTGGCGCACGATGCGCACGCCGAACACCATCTCCGAAGCGATCGAGAACAGCAGCAGGCCGCCGGCGATACGGAATGCGGGCAGGGTGATCGACAGCGTGCGCAGCAGCCAGTCGCCCACCAGCGCGGAGCCGGCGAGGATCGCGGCGGCGATGAGACAGGCGCGCAGCGCTACGTTGCGGCGCGTGCGGGCCGGCAGTTCGTGCGTCACCGCCAGGAAGCTAGGCACCAGGCCGAGGGGGTCGACCACGACCAGCAGTGTCACCAGCGCGGAGATGAGAAACTCGACCGGCATGCGCTACGAACCTTATAGCCAACGAGAAGGACGGCGTTCTTTCCGAACGCCTATGCGCATCGCGCGCTAACCATTCATTTACCATTTTACTCGGTGTTAACCATAAAAGCTCACGTTCGCCTGGGGGAAATTCAACGATTCCAGGTGGGCTCTGCGCTTTTTCCAAACATTGTCCGGCGCTCTCCGGACATTTCATAGGCGGTCGGTCTTACAAGCCGGCTTTCGATTTGCGCTGGCGTTCGCCGCGCTGATCGCCATCACGGCTGCCGCGGCCGCGCAAACTTTCACGCTGACGCTGCAACCAAACACCATTCCGGCTGTGACGCAGGGCGTCGCCTACAATCAGCAGATCACCGCAGTCGGCGGCAATGCGAACTATTCGCTCGCGGTCACCTCGGGCGCATTGCCGGCCGGCATCACGCTGACGGGCGCTGCCGGCAACTGGGCGCTTAGCGGCACCTCGAATAATCCGGGCAGCTACAGTTTCACGATCACGGCGACCGATATCGACGGCAATACGGGCTTCCGGCCCTATACCATGAGTATCGGCACCGCCGGCGGACTGGCGATCAGTCCGGCCAGCTTGCCGAACGGCACCATCAACGTTTCCTACAGCCAGACGGTGACGGCGAGCGGCGGCAATGGCAGCTACACCTTCACCCTCAGCAGCGGCACACTGCCGAACGGCGTCACGCTTTCGAGCGGCGGCGTCATCAGCGGCACGCCGACCAATGGCGGCACCTTCAACATCACCGTCGGTGTCAGCGACACCAATGGCAACACCGGCTCGCGCTCCTACACGCTGCGCATCGGCACCAACTCGCTGACGGTCACACCGGCGTCGCTGCCGAATGGTTCGCAGGGCACGCCGTACAGTACGAGCGTCGGCGCCAGCGGCGGCTCGGGTTCATACACCTTCTCGATCAGCAGCGGTTCGCTGCCGAGTGGTCTATCGATGGACGCTGCCGGCAACATCACCGGTACGCCGACCGGCACCGGCCCGTCGACCTTCACCGTGCGCGCGGTCGATACGTTCAACAATTTCGGTACGCGCCAGTACACGGTGACCATCGGCAGCAACATTCTCACGCTGTCGCCGAATTCGTTGCCGGGCGCCACAGTGGGCACCGGATACAGCCAGACCGTCACCGCCAGCGGCGGCACCGCACCCTATACTTTCGCGGTGACGAGCGGCTCGTTGCCGAACGGCCTGACGCTCACCGCGTCCGGAGCGCAGGCCGGCAGGATCTCGGGCACGCCGAGCGCGGCAGGGACGTTTAATTTCACGGTGCAGGCGACCGATCCGAGCTTCAACACCGGCAGCAAGGCCTACAGCATCGTGGTCGCGGCCGCGCCGCTGGTGATCGGTCCGGCGAGCTTCCCGGCAGGGACGGTGGGCACGGCCTATAACCAAAGTGTCACCGCCAGCGGCGGCACCGGGCCTTATGACTTCGACGTGCTGTCGGGCTCGCTGCCGACCGGGCTCTCGCTCAATACGAGCACCGGCGCGATTACCGGCACGCCGACGGTGGGCGGCAGCTTCACCTTCACGGTGCAGGTGACCGATCAGACGCCGACCACGGGCACCAAGCAATTCACCATCAACATCGGCAGCAACATCCTGACGGTGTCGCCGCCGACAGTTCCGAACGGCACGCAAAGTTCGCCTTATAGCGCGACGGTGACGGCCAGCGGCGGCACGGGTCCGTACACCTTCGCAGTGACGGCGGGATCGCTGCCGGCAGGCCTCTCGCTCAGCAGTTCCGGCGACATCACGGGCACGCCGACCGGCAGCGGCGCTTCGACGTTCACCATCCGCGCCACCGACAGCCTCAACAACACCGGCAGCCGGAGCTACACGGTCAATATCGGCACCAATTCGTTGACGGTGTCGCCGCCGACGTTGCCGCCGGGCACGCAGAACGTCGCCTATAACCGCACGCTCAGTGCAGCGGGCGGCACCGGACCCTACACATTCGCGCTGACGTCAGGCGCGCTGCCGGCCGGTCTCGCGCTATCGAGCGGCGGCGTCATCAGCGGCACGCCGACGGTCACCGGAAACTTCGCCTTCTCGGTGCAGGCGACGGACTCCGTCAACAACACCGGCAGTCAGGCCTATACGCTCGTCATCGGCGGCAACATCATCACGCTGACGCCGACGACCTTGCCGAACGGCACCCAGAACACCGCCTATAGCCAGACCGTGACAGCCAGCGGCGGCAACGGCTCCTACACGTATTCGATCGCGAGCGGATCGTTGCCGACCGGGCTCACGCTCAATGCCAGCAGCGGCGCGATCACCGGCACGCCGACCGGCAGCGGCCTGTCGAACTTCACCATCGGCGTCGTCGACACCGGCGGCAACACCGGCAGCCAGGCCTACAGCGTCAACATCGGCACCAATTCGCTGACGGTGTCGCCGAACTCGCTACCGGCCGGCACGCAGAACTTCGCCTACAGCCAGACGGTGACGGCGAGCGGCGGCAACGGCACCTACGCGTTCGCGATTTCAGCGGGAACGTTGCCGGCGGGCCTCGCGCTGTCGAGCGGCGGCGTCATCAGCGGTACGCCGACCGGCAGCGGACCGTCGACCTTCACGGTGCGTGCGCTGGATACGTTGGGCAATGCCGGCACGCGGCAATATACGGTCAACATCGGCACCGCCTCGCTCACGCTTAATCCGACGACGCTACCAGCGGCGGTGGTCGGCCGCTCGTACCGGCAGACGCTGACGGTGGTCGGCGGCACCGCGCCATATGTCTTCACGATCACGACCGGTGCGTTGCCGGCCGGGCTCACGCTCAATGCGTCGACCGGGGTGATCAGCGGTACGCCCACGGCGCCGGGCCCAGTGACCTTCACGGCGCAGGTGCGCGACATCAACGGCAATATCGGCACGCGCCAGTACACGATCACCAACCGGCCCGATCCGGCGCTCGATCCGGAAGTGCAGGGGCTGATCGCGGCGCAGGTCGCGACCGCGCAGCGTTTTGCCTCGGCGCAGGTGATGAATGTCGGCCGCCATCTCGACAGCCTGCACGACCGGTTCAATCCCTGCACGGTGAACTTCGCGATCGCGCCGCCGATCCAGCAGGGCATCCAGATGCAGCAGCCCTATGACCCGTATTACACGGGCGCAGCGCAGGGTTACGCGCCGCAAGGCTATGCGTCGCAGCAGAATTACGCCAACCCCAACCAGCTATATTCGCCGAATGCGCCCTACGGTGCCGCCGGACGTGCGCCCTATGGCGCGCCGATGTATGGACCGCCGCCACCGCGTTTCGCCGACGACTGCGCGTCCGATTTCATGTCGAACGCCTCGATCTGGAGCGCGGGCGCCTTCCAGCTCGGCTCGTCGACGCCGACCGGGTTGAGTACCAACAACAAGTTCTTGACCTCGGGGCTGACCGCCGGCGTCGACATGCGGCTGAGCGAGCGGCTGATCGTCGGCGCCGCGCTCGGCTACGGCGCCGACCGCAGCGACATCGGCAGCAACGGCACGCGCAGCGACGCCTCGAGTCTGAGCGGCTCGCTCTATGCCAGCATGCGCGTGTTCGATCGCGTCTTCCTCGACGGCCTGCTCGGCTACGGCACGCTCGGCTTCGACAACAAACGCTACGTGACCGGCGACGGCGCGCTGGTCGGCGGCAAGCGTTCGGGCTCGTACTGGTTCGGCGCGCTCACCGCCAGCCTCGAGATCAAGCGCGGCAATGCCAAGCTTGCGCCCTATGTGCGCGCAGACTTCATCTCGGCCTCGTTCGACGGCTACTCGGAAGCGGGCTCCAGCGCGCAACTGCTCACCTACGATGCGATGAAGGTGAACGCGGTGTCGGGTGCGGTCGGCTTGCGCGGCTCGATCGACCTGCAGCGCAGTTTCGGCACGCTGACGCCGACCGCGCGCATCGAGTACCGGCAGACCAGCCAGGGCTCCTATAACCAGGGCCTCTATTACAGCGATCTCGGCAGCGGCCTCGGCTCGACGCTGGCGCAGGGCTCGACCTCGACCGGCGTCACCACCGGCGCCATCGGCCTGCAGGCGCGCGCCGCCGGCGGCCTCATGGCGGAGGTCGAATACGCGCTGTCGAGCGGCTCGGGATCGCTGGTGGCGCAGACAATCCGGGCCGCGTTGCGGCTGCCGTTCTGAGCCGCGACAAACCCGCGCTAAGTTCCTGAAATTAGGCTGAAAATAGGCGGTATGACGGAGCCTTTTGCGGTAGCGGCGGGCTCCTGAATCAGTTAAGAAATCGGCTCATTCCGTAAGCCTGCGGGAACCCATTTCTTGGCCGATACAGACACTCCCAAATCGGGGGACGGAAGTCCCTCCGACGTGCGCCCCGTCTCCATCACGGAGGAAATGAAGCGCAGCTACCTCGATTACGCGATGAGCGTGATCGTGTCGCGCGCGCTGCCCGACGTGCGCGACGGCTTGAAGCCGGTGCACCGGCGCATCCTCTATTCGATGTACGAACAGGGCCACACGCCCGACAAGAAATACGTGAAGTCGGCGCGCGTGGTCGGCGACGTGATGGGTAAATATCACCCGCACGGCGACCAGGCGATCTACGACGCGCTGGTGCGCATGGCGCAGGATTTCTCCATGCGCCTGCAATTGATCGACGGGCAGGGCAATTTCGGCTCGGTCGACGGCGATCCGCCGGCGGCGATGCGCTACACCGAATGCCGTCTGGCCAAGCCGGCGATGGCGCTGCTCGACGATATCGACAAGGACACCGTCAACTTCACGCCGAACTACGACGGCAACGAGCGCGAGCCGGCCGTGCTGCCGGCGCGCTTCCCGAATTTGCTGGTGAACGGCGCCGGCGGCATCGCGGTCGGCATGGCGACCAATATCCCGCCGCATAACCTTGGCGAGGTGATCGACGCCTGCCTGGCGCTGATCGTCGATCCATCGCTCACGGTCGACGACCTGATCAAGATTGTGCCGGGCCCGGACTTCCCGACCGGCGGCATCATCCTCGGCCGCGCCGGCATCCGCGCCGCTTACGAGACCGGCCGCGGCTCCATCGTGATGCGCGGCAAGGTCGCCTTCGAGACCATCCGCAAGGAACGCGAAGCGATCATCATCTCCGAGATCCCGTATCAGGTGAACAAGGCGACGATGGTCGAGCGCATCGCCGAACTGGTGCGCGACAAGAAGATCGACGGCATCTCCGACCTGCGCGACGAAAGCGACCGCGACGGTTATCGCGTGGTGATCGAGCTCAAGCGCGACGCCGAGCGCGACGTCGTGCTCAACCAGCTCTATCGCTTCACGCCGCTGCAGTCCTCGTTCGGCGTCAACACCGTGGCGCTCGACGGCGGCCGCCCGTTGCTGATGACGCTGAAGGACCTGCTCACGGCCTTCGTCGCCTTCCGCGAAGAGGTGATCTCGCGGCGGACAAAATATCTGCTCGGCAAGGCGCGCGACCGCGCCCACGTGCTGGTCGGCCTTGCCATCGCAGTCGCCAATATCGACGAGGTGATCAAGCTGATCCGCGCCTCGCGCGACGCCAAGGAGGCGCGCGAAGCTTTGATGGCGCGCGACTGGCCGGCCAAGGACATGATCACGATGGTGACGCTGATCGACGATCCGCGCCACCGCGTGACGCCGGAAGGGAACACCCGCCTGTCGGCCGAGCAGGCGCAGGCGATCCTCGACCTGCGGCTGCAGCGCCTCACCGCGTTAGGCCGCGACGAGATCAAGGAAGAGCTGGACAAGCTCGCCGCCGAGATCGCCGACTATCTCGACATCCTGCGCTCGCGCGCCCGCATCCAGGCCATCATCAAACACGAACTGACCGAGCTGAAAGGCCAGTTCGCCACGCCGCGCCGCACCGAGATTTCGGAAGCGATCGGCGAGATGGAAGACGAGGACCTGATCCAGCGCGAGGACATGGTCGTCACCGTCTCGCACCTCGGCTATATCAAGCGCGTGCCGCTCTCGACCTATCGCGCGCAGCGGCGCGGCGGCAAAGGCCGCGGCGGCATGCAGGTACGCGAGGAGGATTTCGTCTCGCGGCTGTTCGTCGCTTCGACGCATGCACCGGTGCTGTTCTTCTCGTCGGCGGGCAAGGTCTACAAAGAGAAAGTGTGGCGGTTGCCGATTGCGGCGCCGCAGGCGCGCGGCAAGGCGCTCATCAACATCCTGCCGCTCGACGTCGGCGAGACCATCACTTCGATCATGCCGCTGCCCGAGGACGAGAAGAACTGGGCACAACTCGACGTCATGTTCGCCACTACCAAGGGCACCGTCCGCCGCAACAAGCTGTCGGACTTCGTCGAGGTGCGCCGCTCCGGCATCATCGCCATGAAGCTTGCCGACGGCGAAGGTATCGTCGGCGTGCAGATCTGCACCGAGAAGGACGACGTGCTGCTCACCTCCTCGGGCGGGCAATGCATCCGCTTCCCCGTCACCGACGTGCGCGTGTTCACCGGCCGCACCTCGATGGGCGTGCGCGGCATCGCGCTCGATGACGACGACAGGCTGATCTCGATGTCGATCCTGCGCCACGTCGACGCCAACTCGGACGAACGCGCGGCCTATCTCAAGCGCGCCAGCGCGATCCGGCGCGGCACCGGTGCGGAAGTCGACGTCGCGGGCGTGGCCGATGCGGAGGAGACCGGGGACGCCAACAATATCGAGCTTGGCGAGCAGCGCTACGTCGAGCTGTCGACGGCCGAGCAGTTCGTGCTCACCCTGTCGGAGCGCGGCTACGGCAAGCGCACGTCGTCGTTTGAGTACCGCATCACCGGCCGCGGCGGCAAAGGCATCGTCGCCATGGACATCTGGGAGCGGGACAAAAAAGGCGGCTTCACGCTGAAGCCGAAGATCGGCCGCCTGGTCGCCTCGTTCCCCATCGAGGAAGACGACCAGGTCATGCTGGTCACCGACCAGGGCAAACTGATCCGCACGCCGGTGTCCGGCATCCGTATCGCCGGCCGCTCGACGCAGGGCGTCATCGTGCTCGATACCGCCGACGACGAACGGGTGGTGTCGGTGGAGCGGCTAAGCGAGGACGAGGAGTAGGCGTTTTGCTCAGTCGCGTAGCCCGCGCCAGGCTTGCGCGGGCGCCGTCGACACGTCGATCGGCGGCATCGCGGACACCAGCCGCATCAAATCGACCTGATTGCGCACGCCGGTCTTGGCGAAGATACGCGACAGTTGCGAGCGCACGGTCGACAGCTTGTTTTTGCGCGCCTTGGCGAAATCTGCCAGCGATTGGCCGTTGAAGATGGCCAGCGTGAGCGCGGCCTGCGTCGGGCTGAGCTTGAACAACGAGGCCAGCCGCGCCTCGACGCTCGCGGGCGTCGCACCATCGGAGCCGATGGTGACGAGCACGCCGCGCACCGGCTTGTTCTTGTCGAATGCTGTCACCGGCGTGACCAGCGCCAAGGCCGAACGTCCCTTGAATGTGCTGGTGAGCTGAAGTCCGCCTTCTTGGCCGGAATTCGCGGCTGTGCGGATGAGAGTTCCCAACGCGCGGCGCTCATGCGTCGCGGCCGCGATAATCCTGCGCGTCGCCGGCGAAGCGGATGAAAATGCGATTCCGATACCCGAACGGGCAAAAAGTTCCGCCATTTCGTTGGCGAAGATTACGCGCCCGGTTTCTTCGCAGAGCACGACCGCTATTGCCAGAGAATCGATAACCGCTTGCAGCAATGCAAGCATCTCACCCCCATGTGGATCCGGCGTCCGCTCGCCCGCGCGGAACAGTCGTGGCGTGTTTGCGCGCGCGCGGGAATTAAAAAAGACACAGCGCGCGCAAAAAGACAGGAAAAAAACGTTCAATGTCCTGCAAATGAAGGACAGGCATCGTGGCAAGGCTGTGATTGAAAAGAGACCGGTCATTCGTAATGCGAGTCACGCGTGCTTGCGTCGCTGACGGCCGAACAAGAAGCCTCGATCCACGAGCTGGGAACAAGGAACTCGAAATGAAACGTATCGTCTCGTTCGCGCTGGCTGCGGCCGCTTTGAGCTTCTCCGCGATCACCATGTCACCGACGCCGGCGCACGCTTGCGGCGGCTGGTTCCAGGCGCCGTGTCCGGCGCCGAAGAAGACCGCGCCGCCGCCGGCGCAGATCAAATCTGGCACGACGCCGTCGCTGGCCAACAAGACCACGGGTCCGGCGCTCGGCAACAACAACGGCAACGGTATTGTCGCGCAGGGCGCCGGCAACATCGTGGCGCAGGGTGCCGGCAACCTGAAGGGCGGCAGCAACTTCAAGCCGAAGTGATCGTCGGTTTGTAAGCCAATCCGTGGTTCGACGTCGCGGAGAACAAATCGGTTTCGCGCCGCTGCGGTGGCGCGAAGCCAACAAAATCAAAAGGCGACAGTGGGGCTCTCAGTGAAATTGCGACAGTGGATGCCGCTCGCTTTGGCGACGGCGAGCGTTGCCGGTCCGGCTGCGGCGGCCGACATGCCGGTCAAGGCGGTGAAGCAGGAACAGGCCGCGAGCGCCTGGACGTCGACCGCCGACATTGACTTCCGCTTCTTCAGCTGGGAACGCACATCGGGCAACCCCGCCGGCGAGCCGAACCAGAAGGGCACGCAGTTCTACATGCCGATCGGCGTGTCGACGTCGGGCCAACTGAGCGAGGCCTGGAAGCTCGACCTCAACGCGCGCGGCGGCTATGTGAACACCTCGCGCTCGGCCGATCCGGGTGACGGCATCTATCGCAGCGCTGGCGTCGGCACGACCACCGACACGGTGACGGGCTTCACCATCACTTATCTCAACATGAACGGCATCGTGCCGTTCTATTCGCTGAATTTGAATTTGCCGACCGGCAAGTCCAATCTCGGCGGTTTCCAGCCGATCGCGCGGACCGACCCCGATCTCGTCGACATCCCGGCCTTCGGCGTCGGTTTCAACCACGCGCATACGCTCGGCACCAACGTGGCGCTCGCGCCGAACACGGTGCTCACGCTCAGCGCCGGCTACACCAACCGCGGTGCCTTCGATCGCGATCGCGGCGGCTTCGGCCTGCCGGCGCCGGGCAGCGAGCGTTTCAGCCCCGGTTCGAACTTCGCCCTCAGCGCCGGCCTCGGCACCGTGCTCGGCGCGCTCACCTTGAACGGCAACGTCGCCGCTTCTTGGGATACGCCCGCGACCATCGATGGCGTCGAGGTGATGAAGACCGGGTTCAACATCCTGCTGACCGGGGCCGGGTCGTACAAATGGTCCGACACGCAGACCTCGACGGTCAACGTTTCCTACGCGCACACCGAGCGCAATTCGATCCAGGGCATCTTCGGTCCGCCGCTGGTGCCGGAGGCTGCCGACTCCAACAGCGACATCTTCAGCACCAATCTCGAGCACAGAGTGACGGTGAGCCAGGTCGCCCAGATATTCGGCCGCCTCGGCTATCTGCATCGCAGCGCCAACTCCTACGACCCGGCGACGCTCACCTTCGTGCCGGCCAAGGACAAGGTATCGGTCGGCGGCGGCGCGCGCTACGCGCTCAATGACAAGATGCTGCTCAACGGCCGCATCGAGCGGTTCTGGGTGGACGAGAAGCCGTATCCGGCCAATCCGACGCCGGAGCAGAAGTTCGAAGGCTGGATGGTGTCGCTCGGCACCATGGTGAAGTTCTAAAGGGGCGCGACCATGAAAGCTCATCGCATTCTGCTGGCCTTGGCGCTTCTTTCGGTCGCGCCGGTCGCGGCTTCCGCCCAGTCGCCGGTCTGCACCGAAGGCAAGACCTTCACCGGGCAGTGCATCAATCCGGCTCTCGGCCTGATCGGCCGCGAGCGCGGTATCAACATCGTCAACCGCAAGCTGGGCGGCCCGAGCGCCTCGCGCAACATGCCGAGCACCGACCTGATCTATCGCGATCCGGCCTGGCTCAGCCATCTGCGCAACAACGTCTATCATTACGGCGACCTCTACATCTACTCGCGCTGATCGCTTGAGACAGCACGCGGCCGCGGGTGGTAAGCTCGTGGGCCATGAACTACGAGCTGTTCACCGCCTTCCTGCTGATCACCATCGTCCTGGTCGTCGTGCCGGGGCCGATCGTGACATTGGTGATCTCGACCGGCGCCACGCAGGGCACGCGCGCGGCGCTGGTGACGGTGGCCGGCTGCACGCTCGGCAACGCCATCCTGATCGTTGCCATCGCTTTCGGACTCAATGCCGTCATCCGCTACACGGCGGAAATCTTCGAGGTGCTGCGCTGGGCGGGCGCGGCCTATCTCATCTGGCTCGGCATCCAGGCCTGGCGTCACGCCGGCGAGGGCGCACCGCTGACGCCACCGCCTGATCGTGTGCACTTCCGCCGCGGGCTGATGGTGGCGCTGTCCAATCCGAAGACCATCGCCTTCTTCACGGCTTTCCTGCCGCAGTTCGTCGATCCGAACCTGCCGGCCGGCTTCCAGCTTGCGATGATGTGCGCGGTCGCCGTGCCGGTCGCGGGCCTGTCGGACGCCGGCTGGGCGCTTGCCGCCGGCGCTGGCCGCACCTTCTTCCTGCGCCGCGCCAATGCGCGCTGGCTTGGCCGCCTGTCCGGCATGGCGCTGATCGGCGGCGGCGTCTGGCTGTCGCTGGCGCGCCGCCCGGGATAACTCAGGATTCCACCGTGTCGCTCGTGTCCGGCTCCGGAGAGGCCGGAAAGGTCACACGGATGGTGGTGCCCAGGTCTTCACCCGAACTGTCCGCTTCAAGCCTGCCGCCGCTGCTCAGGATGAAGGTATTGGCGATCCACAGGCCGAGGCCGGAGCCGGGGATCTTGCCGACATGGCGCGCCCCGCGGAAGAAGCGTTCCGGCATGCGGTGTTTCTCTTCCACGGTGAGGCCAACGCCTTCGTCGCGCACCGTGATCGTCAGTTGGCGCGCATTCGCCTCGGCGGCGATACGCACCTGCGTGCGCGGCGCGGAGAACTTCGCGGCGTTGGAGATGATCTGACCGAGCGCCTGCTCGATCAGCACGGGGTCGACCTGAATGAACGACAGATTGGGGCCGAGGCTCACGTCGAACACCCGCTCGGGGTAGCGGAGGCGGATGCGCTCCACTGCCGCGTTGATGATGTCGGCAGGTTCGCTCCAGTCCTTGCGCGATTGCAGGCCGGTGGTGATGCGCGCGGCGTCGAGCAGATTCTGAATGTCGTTGTTGAGGCGCACCGCTTCGTCGCGGATGCCGTTGGCGAGCGAGGCGAGCCTCAGATCTTTGGCCACGGTGGGCGCATCGGCCATGATCGACACGCCGCCGAGAATCGAGGCGAGCGGCGTGCG
>Ga0134124_10001842_pt1 | contig 17108 bp, 12 predicted proteins | sample KB304_FD_96880 | JGI IMG/M metagenome (GOLD analysis project Ga0134124, IMG submission 96880) | Terrestrial soil microbial communities without Nitrogen fertilizer from Kellogg Biological Station, Michigan, USA - KB3-0-4 | ecosystem: Environmental > Terrestrial > Soil > Unclassified ...
CCACCCCATTCGAGGCGATAGCCGACCGGCAAGACGACGGATTGGGCGACCGCGGCTTGCGCGTCTTGCACGACCGACAGCAGATCTCGACCGCGCACGTTGAGTTCGACGACCAGGCGGCGTGATTGGCTCTCGCGATTGACCTGCGCTGGGCCGTCCACCAGCTCGAGTTTCGCTACGTCGCCGAGCGGCACGATCTGGCCACTCAATGAGCGCAACGGCAGCATGCGCAGCGGTTCGAGGTCGCCTGAGAAGCCGTGGTGAGTCGTGACCGAAATCTCGAAGCGTCGCTCGTTCTCGAGCACGTGGCCCGCGCGGTAGCCCACCGCCATCGTCTCGGTGATTTGGTTCACGTCTTCGATGGTGAGCCCGTAGCGCGCGAGTTTCGCGCGTTCCGGCACGATGCGCAGGTATTTCAGCCCGGAAACCTGCTCCACCCGCACGTCGACCGCGCCGGGCACTTTGCGAACCGCTGCGGCAATCTGCTCGCCGCGTACGCGAAGTTCGTCGAGATCGGTCCCGTAGACGAAGATGGCAACGTCCGAACGAACGCCCGCGACCAGCTCGTTGACCCGTTGCTGGATCGGTTGCGAAATGCTGCCGCCGACTTCGGGCACGGCTTTCTCTGCAACGGCGGACAGCTGTTTGGCAAGGTCGTCCTTGGTCAGCCCTGGTCGCCACTCCGAGCGCGGTTTCAGTCCGATGAAGACGTCGGATTGCTCGATGCCCATCGGATCGGTCGCGACTTCGGGCGCGCCGATTTTGTTCAGCGCGTGGGTCACTTCGGGGATCGAACGCAGCGCGCGTTCGAGTCGCAAAGCGGTGGCAATCGACTCGTCGAGCGCGATGCCCGGTAGCCGGCGCGCTTCCATGACTAGTTCGCCCTCGTCGAGCTGCGGCACGAATTCCGCGCCGATGCGCGTGAGCAGCGTGCCCCCGGCAGCCAACCCGACCAGGGCGACTGAAATCGTCCAAAAGCGACGTTTCATCGCCAGCGGCAGGAGTCGAAGATAGGCGTGGTGTGCTTTGCGCAAGACCCACGTCTCGGAGTCCGTTGCCTTCGGCACGATGACGTAGCTCGTCAGCGCGGGGACCAACGTGAGTGAGAGTAGGAACGCTCCCAGCAGCGCGAGCAACACGGTGGTCGCCATGGGGCGGAACAGTTTTCCTTCGACGCCGGTCAGCGCGAGGATTGGCAGGTACACGATGGCGATGATCGCTTCGCCGTACACGCTCGCGCGGCGGACCTCGAGCGTCGCCTCCTCGACCGCGGTCACGCGCTCGGCGCTGGTGAGCGCTCGGCCGAGCGCGCGGCGTTGCTCGCTCAACCGCCGCACGGCATTTTCGACCACGATCACCGCGCCGTCGACCAACAGGCCAAAGTCCACCGCGCCCAGACTCATCAAATTGCCCGACAGGCCCAAGGCGTTCATGGCGATCACCGCCATCAACATCGACAGGGGGATCACCAAAGCGACGACCAGTCCAGCGCGCAGATCACCGAGCAAGAGCAAGAGCACGGCGACGACCAACAGCGCGCCCTCCAGCAAATTTTTGCCGACGGTGTGCATGGTGCGATTCACCAGCACCGAGCGGTCGTAAAACGGCTCGATCGTCGTGCCTGGAGGCAGCGATGACGTCAGCGCCGCGAGCTTCTTCTTGACCCCCTCGGTGACCGTCAGCGCGTTCTCGCCGAGCAGCATCATCGCCACGCCCACGACCGCCTCGCCTTGCCCGTCGCTGGTGGCGGCGCCGCGCCGCAAACGCGGCCCGAAGCGAACCTCGCCCACGGTCGAAATCGTGATCGGCACGCCCTGCGGCGTCGAGCCGATCACGACTCGGCTGAGATCGTCGAGGTTGGTCACGAGCCCGTTGCTGCCGATCACGAATTGTTCGCGGTTGTGCTCGATGTAGCCGCCGCCCGCGTTGCGATTGCTCTTTTCCAGCGCGTCGATCACCTGCGCGACCGACACTCCCGCGGCCTGCAACTGCTTGGGCTCGAGCACCACCTGATATTGTCGTTCCTCACCGCCGAAGCTATTTACCTCCACGACTCCGGGAACCGTGCGCAGCTGGGGCGCGATTTGCCAGTCCAGGATCTCCTCGCGCTGCATCAGCGACAAATGCTCGTTCTTCACCACGAACTGGAAGATCTCGCCGAGTCCGCTCGATATTGGTCCGAGCTCTGGTGTCCCGTACTCGGAGGGCACCGCGCTTTGCGCTTCTCGAATGCGTTCGTTCACGAGTTGACGCGCGAAATAGATGTTCGTCTCGTCCGTGAACACGACGGTCACCACCGACAAGCCGTATTTCGAGATCGAGCGTACTTGGGTGCTGTTGGGGACGCCGGCCATTGCCCGCTCGACCGGGATGCTCACGTATTGCTCGACTTCGACCGGTGACAACGCGGGCGCGGCGGTGATGATCTGCACCTGGACGTTGGTGATGTCGGGCATCGCGTCGACGGGCAGCCGCAGCGCGGCTCGTATGCCAAAAACAGCGAGCAGCGCCGTCGCCAGCAGCACCACGGCGCGATTCTTCAGCGACCAAGTGACGATCGCGGACAGCAGCTGCACGCTACTCTTCCTCCCTGAGTGAGTTCCGCAGCACCGCGCTCTTCAGTGTGAACGCGCCCTGCGTCACTACGTTCTCGCCCTCACGCAGACCGGACAGAACTTGTACTTTACCCAGGTTCGATTCGCCGAGCACCACCTCGTGCATGTCGAAATCGCCGTCGGGCTGATGGACGAACACGACCGTCTTGCCCCCCACTTCACTGATGGCCGAGCGCGGCACGGTCAACACCGGTCGAGTGTGCGACGACGCCGTAGCTACGTGCGCCGTGCCGAATAGTCCGATGCGCAGCGAGTCGTCGCCGTTGAGCAGACGTACGCGCGCGGTCAGCGTACGCACGCTCGGATCGATCTGTCGTCCGAGGTATTCGACCTTGCCGTCGAAGCGTCGCTTTGGAAACGCGTTGAGCTCGACCTCGGCGCGCGCGCCCAGCTGAATCGCTGCCAAATCCTTCTCGAATACGCGGCCGAGGAACCAAACCTCGGACAAATCAGCAATGCTGGCGATGGTGTCCTCTGGCGTCACCGGTTGGCCAATGACGGCCGACCGCGAGAGCACGACTCCGGCTATCGGCGCGCGCAGGCGAAGCTCCGAACCGCTATTCCCCATACCGAGCGCCTGAATCTGCTCGTCGTAGGCACGGGTTTCGGCCTCCAACGAGGTTGCCTCGGCGGTCGCGTTCGAAAGCTCCTGATTCGCTGCCAGGCCTTTCAGCATTAGCTCTTGCAGGCGAGTTGCATTGGCGCGCGCGGTCGTGGCCCTCGCCGACGCCGACGCTCGATCCGCGCGCAACTTGGCCAGATCGGGGATGCGCACGGTGGCCAGCAAATCGCCCTTTTTGACCGTGTTTCCTTCCTTGAAAGAAATTTGGGTCAGACGTCCAGCGACCGGGCTCGCGACGCGCGCGCTCTTGTCCGGGTCGACGGTCACTTCACCCGGTAGGGTGATGGTGATGGTCAGAGTTTCTTTGGTGACCGGCGCAAATTCGAGCTTGGCATCTGCGATGACCTGTGGCGTGAGCTTGACGCGCGTCGGCAACGCTTCGTGCTCGGGTTCGTCGCGATGCTCGGTCCCGCTGGTCGCGCTCGGAGTCGGTTGCGCCGGCTCGGACGATTTTGCGTGGCACGCGCTCAACAAGAGAACGAACAGGGCTGATGCGCAGAGTTTCATTGTGCCCCCTCTTCCAGCGGTCGACCGAGAGCGCGGGCCAGGCGCACGGATGCCAAGCACAATTCGAGTTGTTCCGACAGGTTCGTCTGCAATAGCTCGATCAGCGCTTGCTCGGTGATCAGTGCGTCTCGCACGGATAGCCGTCCAGTGTCGACGGCATCGCTCAAGTCGCTCAGTGAGCGCTCGGCGCGTCCGATCATTTGCGGCGTGAGCGCCGCCACTGCTTCTCGATGAGCTCGTAGCTCCGCGGCCGCGCTGGCCACCTCCAAGCCGAGCGCGCGCTCGATTCGAGCTCGTTCGATCTGGACGCGCTGCCCGAGCGCCTCGAGTTCGGCAATTTCCCCCGCGTTCGTCCGCCCGACGGGCGACGGCAAGGGGATGGGGATGGCAATCCCGAGCCCATAGACGCGCTCATCGAAGCCGTCGTTCTGGGCGAAGACGGACAGCGTGGGATTCGGAACGCGCGCGCGTCGCAGCGTGTCCGCGCGTGCACTCAACGCTTTTTGCTCTTGCGAGAGTAGGCGAGTCTCGGGGCGATCACTGGTTTTCGCTGCTGCGGAGGGTGACTCCCCGGCAAGCGGGGAGAGTTCACCCTCGACCACCGTGACCGGCTGCGATGCGTCCCGTCCGAGCAACGCCGTGAGTTCGGCCGTGGCGGTCGCCCATTTGCGCGCTGCGCGCAACTTGGCTTGCAGCACGCGCACGGTTGCCGCCTCGACGACATCGGCATCGACGGTCGCGACTAGGCCTCGTTCTGCTTTGCCGCGGGCCACGGCGCTCATGCGCTGTGAAGCCCGCAGCAGCTCGCTGGCCAGCGCTTGCTCGCGTTTGGCTGCGAGCGCCTCGAAATACGCGGTCCACGCGGCGGCCGCGGTGTCCCGCTTGCTGAGCAGCACGCGCTGCTTTTGCGCGGCCAGCTCGGCGTCCGCCGCGCGCGAGCGCGCTGCCCGTTGGCCTCCGACCTCCAGTTCTTGCGACAACTCCGCAGCCCAATTGAGCGCGGTTTGCGTCCCGCCCGCGGCGGTGCGCCGGGCGCCGCTGAGCGCGAGCACCGGATTCGACGGCAACAGCACACTGGCTGCCGTTCGCCGCCCCTGAGTGGCGAGCAAGCTAGCTTGCTCGCCGCGTACGGAGAGGCTCGCCTCGAGCGCGCAAGCGACCAAATTTTTGCGATCGATCTGCGCCGCACAGGCGTGCGTCGCTTGCGCGCCCGCGCGTTGCGCGCTCAAGAAAATGCACGCCGCGCTCGCGGCGATGCGAAAAAAAGAGGACATGGACATCGCTCCCTGGAAGGTGGACGTTCGGCGCACAAGCGTGCGCGAGCAGGCTCACGGTCGAACGCGCGCCCGGCTCGGCGAGCGCGCGTCAGCTCAGCTGGGGCGCGCTGGCGATCGCGGGGGGCGATAGATCGATGGCAAGAACCGCTGCAGCGGGGTCGCGGCTTCCCACGGCGTGATCGCGACGTCGCGCACGTGAAGCTCGAACGCTTCCGGAGAACTCGGTGGTGCGCTCGGCAGGGATGCGATGTGCCCTTGATGCGCGTGGCACTCCGGGCACCCAGGCGGGCATTCATGCCCCGACTTTTCTGCCGGACACTCGGCACAGTTCGCCTCACAGGCGTCTACGCTCGGAGGAGTCGGGATCCCGACCAGCTCTAGGCAGGCAAACACGAGCAGCAACGACCACAGGGCGATCAGCAATCGCCGTGCGAACCGCGCAAAACGCGTGCGAGTCGTGGAGCTCCGGAACATCTGCGAAGGCTAGGGTAACAGGCGCCGAGCTTCCGTCAACGCTCGACAAAACAGAGCTGCCGAGCGGGACGCTCGCGCTGAGCTATGCTCCTCGGCGTGTCCTTCGAAGGTGCCACCGAGAGCGTTGCGCTGCTGGGGCCGACCAACACGGGCAAGACGCATCGCGCGGTCGAGCGCATGCTCGAACACTCGAGCGGGATGATTGGGCTACCGCTGCGGCTCCTAGCGCGCGAGGTGTACGACCGGGTGAGCGCGCGCATCGGTGAAGATCGCGTGGCGTTGGTCACGGGCGAAGAGAAGCGCGTGCCACGCCGCCCCGATTATTGGGTGTGCACGACCGAAGCCATGCCCCTGAGCCACGAAGTCGATTTCGTGGCCGTCGACGAAGTGCAGCTCGCGAGCCACGACGAACGCGGCCACGTGTTCACCGAACGCTTGCTGCATGCACGCGGCCGGCGTGAGACGTGGTTCATGGGCTCGAGCACCATGCGTCCACTCATGGAGAAGCTCGTGCCCGCGGCCAAGTACCAAGAGCACCCGCGTTTGTCACGCTTGAGCTTCGCGGGTAGCAGCAAGTTGCAGCGCTTGCCCAAGCGCAGCGTCGTGGTCGCGTTCTCGGTGCCCGAGTTGTATCAGCTCGCTCATCGCCTGCGCGTTTTGAGAGGCGGCGCGGCCGTCGTGCTCGGCGCGCTCTCGCCGCGCGCGCGCAACGCGCAAGTAGCCATGTTTCAGGCCGGCGAAGTCGACTACTTGGTCGCGACCGACGCCATCGGCATGGGCCTGAATTTGGACGTCGGCCACGTGGCATTTGCCTCCTTGCGCAAGTTCGATGGCCGCCAAGCGCGGGGGCTGGAAGACTCCGAGCTTTCGCAAATCGCCGGCCGTGCGGGCCGCTATCTGCGTGACGGCAGCTTTGGCACGGTGAGCCCACTCGAGCTGCCGCTGCACACGGCACAGCGCATCGAACAGCATCGCTTCGAACCCTTGCGGCGCATCCGCTATCGCAACGCGGAGCTCGATTTCACGTCGCCGCCCGCGTTGCTCGCATCGCTGGAAGCGCCGCCACCAGCCGCCTATTTGGCGGCGGTCCCCGACGCGCTCGACTTGCACGCGCTGCGCGCGTTGCTCGAGCATCCCCTGATTCGGGCGCGCGCCCGCAATCCGGAAGCGCTGGAGCGGCTGTGGTCGGTCTGTCAGATCCCGGACTTTCGGCACATCTTGTTCGAGGTGCACCTCGAGTTGTTGCGCGAAATCTTCCTCGCGCTCGAAAGCGGTCCGCTCACGGATGATTTTCTGGCTGCACGCACGCAAGAGCTGGCCCAAGAAAGCGGTGACGTCGACGGCATCGTGGCCCGGATTGCGCGACTACGAACCTGGGCCTTCGTCGCAAACAGCGGGGGGTTTTGCGCGCATCCGGCGTTCTGGTCGGCGCATTTGAGCGGCTTGGAGGACCGGCTGAGTGACGCGTTGCACAGCGGCCTGGTCTCTACCTTCGTCGAAAAGCAGAACAAGGGGCAGCGTTCGGCGAGACCTGCGGAGCGCCGTCAACGGGCGCAGGAGGAGGAGCGCGCGATCGATCGCCATCACCCGTTCGCGGCGTTGAGCAAACTTCGTCAGCACGTGCGCGAGGGGTCGGGACCGAGCGCCCCCGAGCCGAGCTCACTCGAAGATTTGATCGACGCCCCGCACGAAGTCTTTGCGCTCGACGCGCGCGGTCGGGTCAGCGCTCACGGCATCGCCTTGGGCCGACTCGTGCGCGGAGCGACCGTGACGACACCAAACGTCGAACTCGCGAGCCTCGCCGAGCTCGGTGCAGGCGCACGCATTCGACTGCAACGTCGCTTGTTGGCTTTTGCGCGCGACGCGGTGTCTCGGCCGTTGAGCGCGCTCGCCGAACTGCGCAACTCGGAACAACCCGCGTTGCGCGCCATTGCCTACCAGCTCGAAGGCGGGTTGGGCACGGCCAGCGCCCGCGAATTGCAGGCCTCGCTCGCCGTGCTGACTCGAAAGGATTTCGAGCTCTTGCAACGCTGCGGCGTCGTGGTCGGCCAGCTGTCTGTTTTCCTGAACTCGACCTTGCGCCGTGCAGCGCTCGAATGGCGGGCGACCCTCAGCTCGGTGTTCGAGCCCAGCCTGGTGTTGCCAGCGCCCGGCAAGACCAACTACGAAACACGCCACCTCTCGCCGCTCGTCTGGCGCCGGCTCGGATACGTCGACCTCGGACCGCGCGTTTGCCGTGTGGATCTCGCTGAGCGCGCAGCCCAAGCGCTCTTGGACGGCTCGTCGGAGAGCGATGCGTTGCGCTGCTTGTCGATTCCGCGGCGCGACGCGGCCCGTGTGCTGCGCGCCATGCGCAATTCCTCGCCGACTCGCGCCGGCGCAGCTTGACCCGAGGACGCGATCTACGACGCCTTCTTCGCGTCTTGGACTCCGGCTTCTGTCAGACGCCAACAAACGCCGCCCGGGACACCGAAGACTCGCTGAATCACACCGGCGACTTCGAGCTCGCGGTGCGTGTCGGTGGTCGCTCCGGCGTCGAAATAGTGCGTCTGGCGATCGGGATACCCCGCGGCTGCGTAGCGCGCAGCAATTGCTTGGAACAGCTTCTTGGCTTCTTCGCTCACGAGTCCAAGATACGACCTCCGTCGCAAGCTGCATCACCCTCATGTGAGATCTGCGCGAGGTAGGCCGGCAGGACGACGATCTACGCCAGTCGGTATTCGTCAGTCACGATCGACGGAGTCCATGAACCCGCTTCGTGCAATCTCGTCGATGGTGGCGCTCGAGTGTGGCTGTGTGCTTGCGGCGTGAGCTTGGCAGGGCCAAACTCACTCCACCGGCACGTTCAAGCCGATTCGCCGCATCAACCGGAGAGCGTTCCCCGCGTGCACCGGTCCGGGGTGCGCCTTGTAGTCGAAGCTCATTTCGTTGTCCTTCACGCTCTCTCGGAAGTGAATCAGCGTGACGCGGCTCATCAGGGCGGGTTCGAGTTCGGCTAGGCCCATGTCGTGGGTGGAGACGGCGCCGAGCGCGCCGCGTTTCATCAATTCACCGATCACCCAGCGGGCGCCGATTTGGCGTTCGAGGGAGTTGGTGCCGTGTAGGATTTCGTCGAGCAGGAAGAACACGGGTTTGTTGCCCGAGGTGCCGTCGACGACCGCTTTGAGCTTGTTGAGTTCGGCGTAGAAGTGGCTGACGCCGCTGGCGAGCGAGTCGCTCATGCGAATGCTCGTGATTAGCGAAAACTCGGCGAGTTCGAGCTTTTGGGCGCAGACCGGGCCGCCCGAGAAGGCCAGCACATTGGCCAGGCCCATGGAGCGCAGCAGCGTGCTCTTGCCGGACATGTTGGAGCCCGTGACGAGCAACGCCGTGCCTGCTTCGGGCAAGGACACGTCGTTGGTCACCCGCACTTTTCCGTCGATCAGCGGGTGACCGAGGCCTTCGGCCAAGAAGCGCGGCCGTTCGCTGAACTCCGGAAAAGCAAAGCCGGGTTCGTCGTGGGCGAGACCAGCCAGCGACGACAAGGCTTCGGCTTCACCCACGACGTCGAGCCATTCACGCACGAAGCGTCCAGCGCTTTCTTGCCAGGCCTCCAGCGCGAGCACGCAGTGCACGTCCCAGAGCAAGAACAGATTCACCACTGGGTAAATCATGCCGTTGTGCTTGAGTTCGAAGAAGCCGACCACGCGCTCGAAGCGGCGCATCTCTTCGGACGGCTTTTTCCCGCTCTGGTTGAGCCGAGCTTGTGCAGCGCGGATCAGCGGCGCGTCCACGTTCAGCGTCTCGAGTTCGCTGAGCAGCGTGCCATAGCGGAGGAACGCACCCTGAGTCTCGGAAACCGCGTGGAACACGCGCGAAGTGATGGCGTTGGCGAGCGAGAGCGTGAACAGCGAAAGGGCCGCGGGGATCGTGAAGAACAACCAGGAACGACCGAAGCTGGACCAGAGCACCATGCCGCCGATGGTGAAGAAGGGCAGGATGCGTGCAGCCCAGACCACGTGCAGCCAGTGCTTGAGCTGCGGCTTTTCTTCGGCCCAGACCAAGAGTGGCTCGGGGTTCGGCGGCTCTTTGCGCTTGCTGCCCGCGGGATCGACGATGCCGAGCGCGAGGGCTTCGATGCGTTGGCGCAGATCGAGTAATGGGGCGAGCGCGCGCACGGCGACTTGGCGTTCGCGAACCGTGTTGGGCGGACTGGTGTGGCCGAGGAAGCCGGCCAGCTTTTCTTGGCCGACGCGTGTGTGTGCCACCGAGATGCGCTGGAACAGCGAGTTCGGCCCGAACACGTCCAAGTCGCTCGTGTACGGGTGCGCGCCGTCGACGAAGCGCGCGCCGTTCTCCGCGAGTTCATGGAAGCGCCCGGTGGTGCGCGCGAGTGCGTCTTTGTTCACGCGCGCGAAGCGGCGCGCCAAATCTTCTTCGGCTATCACCCGACTGTGCCAGACCACCAGCGCCAAAAACGCCAAAAGGCCGAGCAAACTCAGGGGCCCCGCGAGCGGGCTGGTCTTGCCGAACACCGACAAAAGCAAACTGACGATGAACACCGCGAACGACAAACCGCGCAGGTTCGAGACCGTGCGCGAGCGTGCCGCGTGGCGCTCCGCTTCTGTGTGAAAGCGCTGCTCGCGCGCGCGGTACTCGGCTTCCTGTCCGCTCACTTCGCCGCCTTGACGAATTTGATCACGACGGTTGCGCCGACCATCGGCTCCGCGGGCACGCCGACGTAGCGGCGATCGACCACTTCCGATACACAGCGAGCTGCTTCGGCGCTCACGCCGCTGCGCTTGACCACCGAGACGCCCTCGGCGCGACCTTTCTGGCGCAGCATGAAGCGCACGTGGACTTCACCGCTCGGGTCTTTGAGGCCACCGTTGTCATTGACGCACTTCATGTACTTGTCACGCGCGGCGCCCAGCTTGCCGATGCCGAGCGTGCCGGTGTCCGCGGTGACTGGGCCGACCGTGATTTCCAACTTGTCGTTGCTGGGCGTGGGGGCCGGAACGCCCGCGTCGGGTTCACTAGGTTCGTCGGTCGGCGCGACCGCCGCGCTGGCCGTGGTCGCGGAACTCGCGGGCGCAACCGCAACCGGCGCGCTCGTGCTCGAGCTCGCGGCAGGCAGCGCGCTCGAGGCCGGCGCTGGGACTGCGCCGGCGCGTAGGGCTTGCGCTTCTGCTTCGGTCAGGCAGCGCACGATCAGTCCCTTGCCGTTGCCGATGCGTCCCCAGGGGCAGGCCGGATCGTACGGATAGCGACGCAGCAGCGCGTCCGCCGTTTCACCACTCGCCAGGGCCCCGAACGCGAGCAACACACTCGCACAGGACAGCATGATCAGAGCGCGTTTGAGGCGAGGCGTGGGCTTCATGACGTGGGGCGCGGTTTACCACGTCTCTCGCGCGGGGTGGCTCGCGCCGTGCCAGCATTGCGACGCCGGAATGCGGATGGTACGAACCAGGGGAAATGAGCGCCCCGATTGCCGCGCCCAGCCTGCGTTCGCGCCGCCGTGCGCGCACCGCTGCGCACTGGACCGGGGCGCTAGTGCTCGCCCTCCTGACCGTTGCTTGTCAGTCCGATGCCTCGCCTGACCCCAGTGGCTCGACGTCCGCGGGCGGGGTCAGCGGGGGAATCGCCGCGGGCGGCGATTCTGCTGGCGGTGGCCTACCCGCGGGCGGTAATGCAGGCGCCGGAGGCTCGATGAGCGCGATGTGGACGACGGACGCCGGCAAGTACTCGCTGAGTATGGGCAGCACCTATCTAGAGCTCGATCCGAGCAACGGCGCTCGCATGACCGCGCTGCGCGTCGGCGGCCCCACCGGACCCAATTTGCTCGCCGACTCGTCGGTCACCGCTCAAGAAGATAACTGGGGCTCGACATTTTGGCCCAGCCCGCAGAACTGGGCCTGGCCCCCAACTGACGCTGGCAGCATCAACGCGATCAACACGCTGCCGTATGCCGCGGTTCTGGCGGGGGACACGCTCACCCTGACGGGCGAAGTGAACGCGACCGCGCCCACCGTGTCCGTGACCAAGAAGTTTTCGGCCGACCTCGCCCGGCTAGCCATCGTGATCGAATACACGATGACCAACGGCGGTACGGCTCCCGTCACCGTCGCGCCTTGGGAGATCACGCGCGTCGCCAGCGGCGGCATCACTTTCTACGCCGAGGCGAGTGAGCCGGTAGTAAAGGCCCCGATGGTCCTCCCGCCGACCACATCGACGGACGGCGTGCGCTGGTACCAGCACGACCCGAGCCTCAGCGAGCCGACCAAGTTTTTCGCCGACGGAAAGGGTTGGATCGCACATGCTTCGGCAGATTTGCTGCTGATCAAGAGCTTCCCCGACCTGTCCCCCGGAGACAGCCCTACAGGCGAAGCGGAAATCGAGATCTTTGCCGCTCCCGAATACGTGGAGGTCGAGAATCAAGGCGCGGTAAAGACCCTCGCGCCGGGCGAGTCGCTACATTGGACCGTTCACTGGTATGCGCGTAAACTGGCGACGCCCGCTGTCGTCGGCAGCGCGGATCTCGTCGCTTACGTTCAGAACCAGATCAAATAGAGAGTGTCAGCGCCTGCTCCTGCATCGGCCTCCGCCGAAGCCGTGCTCACGTTTTTGGAAAGCGTGGGCCGTCGCTCGGAGGCGGAGTTTTACCTACGCTTGTTCCTCAAGCTGCCGCCCGAGAGCTTCGGCATCATCGCCCCGGGTGCCACCGTCATTCGCTACGCGCTCGGTTCGCTGGTCGAGCAACTGAAGTTTCTCGGCGACCTCGGCCTGCATGCGCCGGTGGTACTCGGGCTGTACGATCCCGACCAGGGGGCCGCCAGCGGTGAGCGGTTGATCAAGCGCCTGCAGCTGCAGGGCATGGAGGCCTATTCACACGAGATGGGTGACGAGGGGCTCGCCGAGAAACTGCGCGGAGAGCTGCGGGCGGACCGCTTGCCCGTGGTGCATTTTCGAGCCATCGAGGGGCAGACCATCGATGATCGCTTGAACCAGCTGGGAGAGCTGGCAAGAGAGCTCGACACACGGAAATTCGTGCTGCTTCGTCGGCGCGGAGGGCTCAAGCCGCTCACCCCTCGGCGGCTCGAACTCGCCCCTGGCTACTTCTTGCCGACGGATGGTGGGCGGATCTCGATCATCAATCTGCGCACCGATCGCGCCGGCATCGTGGCCGGCAAGACCTTGCCCAAGCGCGATTCCGAATTGCTCGCTGCGGCCGAGCGGTTGATCGACCTCTCGCAACCCACGCCGATCCTCGCCAGCATCACCTCGCCGATCAACTTGCTCAAGGAGCTATTCACGGTCAAGGGCGCCGGGACGCTGATCAAGCTCGGCAGCGCCGTCTCCCGCCATCGCTCGTACGTGAACCTCGACATCGAGCGGCTGCGAAAATTGCTCGAAGCGAGCTTTGGGCGTGGGCTCGACGACAAGTTCTTCGAGCGCACGCCGCTCGCGGTCTACGTCGAAGCCGAGTACCGCGGCGCGGCGGTCGTCGCGCACGGCAGCCCGGTGCCCTACCTGAGTAAATTCGCGGTCGAACCCGAGGCCCAAGGTGAAGGTATGGGCCGCGACCTATGGCAGGCCATCTCGCGTGACTACCCGGCGCTCTACTGGCGCGGTCGCGCCGACAATCCGATCGCCTCTTGGTATGCCTCGGTGTGCGACGGCATGGTGCGCCTGCCCGAGTGGAACGTGTACTGGCGCGGCATCGAGACCTGGAAAATTCCCGAAGTAATCGAAGCCGCGCGCGCCCACCCGGCGGATTTCGCGCCACCCGTGCTAGAGGCCACGCGCTGAAGTACTCGTCCGGAGGTGATCGGTGTTCTTCCTGTTCTTGATGGTCGTCGCTGCTCTGGGCATCGGGGTTTACCTGGTGTTCATCTTCAAGCTCGTGCCTGGCGCGGCCGAGGAGCGCCTGGGTGTGCTCGAGCCGCTGCCGAAAGACGTAGGACAATGGCACGTAGACGAAGAGTCCGAGCTCGGTAAAGCCGCGCTCGAACGCAATCGCAAGCGCGAAGAACGGCTCTTCTTCGAAGAGGGCAAGGGGCTGTTCGCGCAAGGACGGCTCGTCCGCCAGGTGCGCTATCGGAACTCCAGCACCAATGCGATCGAGGAGATCGAGCCGGACGAGCCGGTGAAGCGTCGGCGCATTCGGGTTTGAGGGAAGCGTCGAAACAATCCGTCAAACGTCCGGCAATGATTTGCTGCCAATGATTCCCGATAGTCAGGGAATGAAGGCTTCAGTGGGGATTCGCATGTTCGGGCTGTGTCTCGCGGGCGCTGCACTTTTGGGGTGCTCGGGCGCTTCTTGGCAAAAATTCGAAGCCGACTCGCCTTACGAGGTGCCCAAGGCGATGACGATCGCGATCGTGTCCAGGCCGATGATGAAGTCTGCTGCAGAGGCATTGTCCCGCGCGTTGCTGGACGGTTTGGACAGTCACGGCATCAAGGCCACGCTCATCCCGGAGACCAGCGGTACGCCGGACGTGACGGTGTCGATCGTCAAATGGGACCCAGGGTCGCAAGGCCAGCGCTGGTGGACCGCTTCGTTCGGCGGCCATGGCGAGGTCATCGTCGAAGTCGACAGCCTGGCCATTGACGGGACAGCTGAAGGCTGGGTGAGCGGAGGTTTTTTTGGAGGCCAAGACGAAAACTCCGCCGAGGCCGTCGGCGACCTGATCGCGGAGTCGATCGCCACTGGGCAAAAGAACAAGAGCCGCTCCGTCAAGGCACAAGGACGGGAATAGCTGGCGCGTCGCGACGCTGTGCAGTCTGCGCAAGTGATGTGCTAGAAAATGCGCAACTGGCGCGTGGTATTCACGGTGTGAATCGAGCGCTACGGAACGGATGGGGACAGTTGACCGGCTTTTCCGGGGGGAAGAGCGCCCGGGGAAGCTTGGCCCACTGTTTGCTGTATGGCCGATGGAACGCTCGCAAAACGGCGTTCCAACCTAGGGACGGGCGCAAGTGCGTGCTCGGCTCTTTTCTTGGGAGGAGTTCTTCAAATGATTCGATGCTACTTTGGGGCTGCCGCGCTGACGGGTTGCGTGTCGATCGTCAGTGTGTCGCACGCGCAAGAGAATGACGGATACGCGATGAAGCCGCCGGCTACCGGCGCGGTTGCTCCCGCTGTGCCGCGCGCCAGCGAGGAGCCCGCGAATGAGGGGCATGCAACGGGGCTCTTGGTCCAAGCGCGTGTGCAAAGTCAAAGCAGCCTGCTCTCGCTGGCAGGCGCCGGAACAGGATTTCTCGTCGGCTATCAAGGCCCTTCTTACTCGCTCGGTCTGGGCCTCGGGCTGGCTCGCATCGGCGTGAATGCCGCGGGGGACTCGGGCTCGCTCACGCTGTTCCAAGTGGCGCCAACGGCCATTATCGACGTTTGGCATTCCAAGGACGGTCGCGCACGCGCGAACCTGATCGCTTCCGCTGGCGTCGCGCGCGCGTCACTCGATGCGACCACGACGATCACGGATTGCACCGGCGACATCAACGGCAACCAGTCGTGTAAAGACACGACCAGTGACGGCTCGGCGAGCGCAACGCTCATCCCGGTGATGTTGGGCTTCGGTGGCGACTATTTCTTGAGTCGCAACTTTGCGTTGGGCGCCGAATTTGGGCTTCAAGCTCTGTTCCTCGCAAGTGTGAAGACGAGCTCGGGAGATACCTCCAAGAGCGTGGACGCGGGCGGCAACGGGCAGTTCGCGTACGGTGCATTGCGCGCAACGTTCGTGTTGGGGGACTGAGCGACTCAGCGTTTTTTGTACCTGCGCCAGTTCGGCAAACCCGCGACGAACTCCGGCCACACCTTTTGCAGCCCTGCCTGCATCTCCCCGTTCAAGTTGTGGCCGGACTTCGCATCGCCGCCGATCAGCGCTTGAATCCCGGCAGTGCTCAGGTTCGGCTCGATCGCGCGCATGCTCGCGAAACACGCGGGCGTGCCGCACGCGAGCAGCACGCTCTCGACACCGCGTGCCTTCAACTTGCCGAGGAATGCTCGATTCCGAAGCAGGTCATAGCCGCCCTCGGCGAGTGCGATGAACGGGAACGACTGAGCGGGGTCGAGCAACGCGGGTCCGGCCAAAGTAGCGCCTTGGCTGAAGCCGACGTACAGCGTCGGACCCTCGGCAATGTATTCGCCGAAGCGAGCGCGCGCCGCGGCGATCGCGCTGGCAACGCGTTTGCGGATCGTCTCGGCGCTGTCCCATCCGAAGCGCGACGAGTCCATTTTCATGCCTTGAGGGCAAACCACGAACGCGTATTCGCCGGCCACCATGCGCCAGCCGCCGCACGCCCATTCGGCGCGATCGCCCGCGCCGTGCACGGCCACGATCAGCGGACGCGGCTCGCGCGCTCCAATCGGCGGGCACACGTAAGCCTCGTGACCGCCCTCTAGCTCGAGGTGTTCGATCCAGGCAACGCCGAGCAGCGGCTCGAGCTCGGCGCCGAGAGTCGCGGGCGAAGCGCTAGGCGCCGCAGTCGCCGAAATCGCGACGGGTGCAGATGCAGGCGCAGGGATTGCCGGGATCGCCGCCGCGCTGGTCGGCGGTGTTGCCTCCGAGTGCGCCGATCGGCGACAGCTCGCGAGCGCCAGCGCCGCAATCAGCAACGCACTCGGACGCAGCATCAGTGCTCCGCGGGCGGCTCGCTCGGGGCGGCTTCGCGGCGGCGCTTCTTCTTTTTCGGGGCAATGTCGGGGGCAGGGTAGTCGTAGCTCGTGACCTTGGTCGAAGGGGCCGCGTTTGCCGGTTTCCACCGAAACGCGAGCGCCTGCATCGGCCTGCCGAGCGCGTACAGCACGCTCGTCTCGTAGCTGGCCAAGGGCGGCGTTGCCGTGCCCGCGCGTTGCACGAACGCGGGATGGTGCGAACCGCGGTCGAGCTCGACGACGCGCGTGCAACCCACACGCAGCAGCGCCGCCGCCAAGGTGTCACTGGTGTCGTGCAGTGCAGAAGCGACGATCAGCCGCTCGCTGGGCGTGATGCACAATGCCGCGCGACGACGCATGTCCCCGCGTTCGCGGGCGCGCGGTTCGAGCTTGCCGTTCTCGACCAGCAGCGGCAATTGGACGGCTTCTTCGTCAGCGCTCAGGGTCGGCGTCACTCCAGGCGCTTCGATGCGCGCGGTGGCCGTCTTCGACAAGACGAGCGTCGCATAGCCCGTGCGCAAGGGCAGCGTCGCGTCGCTGCCAAAAGCAAAACCATAGCGCGTCGACTCGGTCGTGTGACCGAGTCCGATGGCCGCCATCACGCGATGCTCGGTGGCGTCATCCAGGCTATTTTTCAGGCCCGGCGCGCCCGCGGAAACCGGCTCGCGCGAGCCCGCTCGAAATTGGAACTCGACGTGCCCGGGTTGAAAGCTCAGCAGTTCGACCTGCACCTGGCCCATGGTCAGCTGGCTCGAGTACACACCGGGCAAGAAGCTGGGGGGGGCTTGGGTGCCGCCGTCCACGGTCCATTGCAGTTCGGAAGCGTCATGCGGCGTCGCGTCGCGCACCGTGATGTAGAAGAAGTCTTTGGCGGACCAGCGCACGAACTTTTCGGGCGGGATGGTCATGCGGTCGTCGGCGAGCTTGAGGTGGTACTCGGCCTTCTTCGGGTTCACGACGTCGGTGTAAACGAAGCC
>Ga0134124_10001843_pt1 | contig 17089 bp, 13 predicted proteins | sample KB304_FD_96880 | JGI IMG/M metagenome (GOLD analysis project Ga0134124, IMG submission 96880) | Terrestrial soil microbial communities without Nitrogen fertilizer from Kellogg Biological Station, Michigan, USA - KB3-0-4 | ecosystem: Environmental > Terrestrial > Soil > Unclassified ...
CACCGCCATGCGACCACCTTCAGCGGTCATGTCGATGAAAAGCCATGTGAGCTGGTCGACGGTGTAGGGCAACTTATCCACTCGCATCGGCGCGCGCGCGACATCCTTCTCCGGCGTGTAGCCGAAGGCGCCATACAACCCCTCGGAAAGGGGGGCGCCGAACCGAGCCGCTTGCGCCCATCTCGACACGATGAACGTCCACGTCTTCGGGTCTTTGAACTCGATGAATAGGCTGTACTCTCCGGCAGGCACTGTCGTGCGACCAACAACCAGAGGAATGGGCGCCTTGAGTCGCGTCGACAGGTTTGCACCAGCCCGCCACACCGGCGCTTCGGCGTACGCGGACTTTCCGAAATCTGCCCCGGTACCTGTGAAAGCGTGACGCCCGCGCAACAACGGCCGGCCGTACGCGATCTCGATCCAGGTGCCACCCACATAACGCTCGCCGCCCAGAGTGGCCTGTTGGCGTTCCGTCTTCTCCCAGCGACCCTGCACGTGAACCGCGGCGACGCCGTCTGGACTCAGCCGGCGGACGGCCGGAGCCTGTGCCCCAAGCCGCGTGCTGGCGGCGATCAACCCAGCGATGACGATGTGCGGCTTCATCTCAACTCGCGCTCTCGACAGGTTCGATCCTGAGCAACGCTCCTTGATCTTCGTCGGTCAGCACGTACAGTCGCCCATCCGGCCCCTGGCGCACGTCGCGAATTCGTTGCTTCAGCTCGCCGAGGAGAACCTCCCGGCGCAACTCCTCACCCCCTCCGTTGAGCACGATGCGCTGGAGGTGACCTGTTCCATTGATCTCGCCCATTCGCAGGCCGCCGACGAACAGGTTGCCTTTCCATTCTGGAAACTTATCGCCGTCGTAGAACGTCATTCCGGACGTGGCAATCGACGGCAGCCATACGAGCACGGGCTCATCGATCCCCTCGCGCCAGGCATGCTCAGATACACGAGGACCTCCATAGTCGCGTCCGTAACTCACGAGCGGCCAGCCATAGTTGTGGCCGGCAAGAATCACGTTCACTTCGTCGCCACCGTTGGGGCCTTGCTCGGTCTCCCAGATCGCGCCGGTTTGCGGATGCACCACCAGGCCTTCCGGGCTGCGATGGCCATACGAATAGATCTCCGGCCGATGGCCGGCCTTTCCTACGAAGGGATTGTCTGGAGGAACGGTGCCGTCGTCGCGTAGTCGCACGACCTTGCCCACGTGATCCCCTGGGTCTTGTGCACGCGCCGCCTCGCCACGATCCCCGATCGTCATGAGCAACGTGCCATCAGGAGCCCACACGATTCGCGACCCGGGATTCGTGTTCGACCGGCTCCACGCATCGGCCACGAATACGTCGTGAACGTCGACGAGTTCGCCATGTTTCCACCGTCCCCGCGCGAGAGCGGTAGTCGCTCCGCGGTCACCCGGCTTGGAATAGGTCAGATATACGAACCCGTTCTCCGCAAACTTCGGATGCACGGCGACGTCGAGGAGTCCGACGAGAAAGGTCGCCCTCACTGCCGGGACTCCGGCGATCGGCTGCGGATCGAGCACACCGTTACGAACGATCCGAAGCCGACCGGCGCGCTCGGTGATGAGCATGTCGCCATCGGGAAGAAAGGCGATGCTCCACGGATGAGAAAGACCTCGCGTGACAACAGACACACGAATCTTCGTCCGCGGCCCTGACGTCTCGAGGCTCCACGGCCCTTCGTCCAGCGTTCGCAACGACTGCATCGATGCCGCCCCGCAACTGAGGCACACCGCGACGGTGACCGCAACCGTCCAACGATTCCGATGCCTTGTCGTCATCGCCGCGATTGGGGCGGAGTTCCGACGGTGCTCACGTGATACAGCAGGATCTTTGCCGCGTCGCTCCCGCTTGAGTTCTTGAAGATGAGCCCAGCTGCAGCCGCCGGATCGAGCACGGTCGCCCCAGCACTGTATGTGCTGGGCGGCCCGGCCGTGCCGACAGTTTCGACCGTTCCTTCAAGCACATAGACGAGACCAGGCCCCGAGTGCGAATGCGCGTCCGAACGGGCTCCGGGAGGGAGCGAGAGCCTGGACAGACTGACTTCCTGACTCTTCGTGGACGCGAGCCGCTCCTCGAGCAACAGGTTGATGAATGGCACCGGCTGTCCCCGCGCTCCGGCACTAAACGTGATGAGCGCCGCAGGCTCGGTGGTACGGGCGTTGCGCATGAATCGGTGAAGATGCCCCGCAGGCTCGGAGAAGAACTCGCCAGGCTTGTAGAACGCTGGAGGCGTTGGTTCAATCTCCGTTTCGATCTCGCCCTGAACGATGTAGCCAATGACCGGCCCTTGGTGCCTGTGACCCGCACCGATCGGCGCCGGGTTCGGCGACGCAGCGTTCAGACGAAATTGCGACACGGCGATAACAGGATCGCTGTCTTCCGGAAGAGGCAGTCGCGCCAGCGTCTCCCACGCAACGCCCGCCGTCGACGGGCGTTGCTGCGCATCAAGCGCAGCGCCGATGCCAGCCAAGAGAAATGCCATCAACCCCGCTCGGACTCGTCGCGTCATGCGTGCTCCTCACATCGACAGCTGTGGTTTCGCTAGACACCGGCACCTTAACACGACCATCATGTTGATTGTCAAGATATGACCCCCATTGTGTTACATCTTGACAATCAAGATGACTCACGTGGTACGCTGGCGCCATGCGCTCCTGCCATCTCGGCCGCAGTATCATTCCCGTCTTGTGCGTGCTGGCGCTCCCGTCGGCGCTAGCCGGTCAAAAGCCCGACGCGCTGTCCGCGGCGGCGGCCGCGCTCGGCACTTCGGGCCTAAGCTCCATCACATTCACAGCTACCGGGCGGGCCTTCATGTTCGGTCAACAGCCGGGCGCGGCGGAGCCGTGGCCCGCTGTGCTCGTCAAGAGCTACGAGGTCACTATCGACTACCAGCACGGGGGAATGCGAATCGAGCAGATACACACGAGCGCGACAAACACTCCACGCGGCGGCAGCACCGCTATCGACGGCGAGCGGCGAGAAGTGTTGTACGCGCGCGACGGGCTCGCGTGGTCCGAAACTGCCGGCCAGGACGCTGTCCGCACCGCGACGCCACAGCCGGCGGCAGCCGCCGAACGGGCGGTGTGGACCTGGGCGGCGGCGCCGCAGGGTCTGATCAAAGCCGCAGGCACGGCTCCGGTCCGCACGACGTCATCCGGCGCTGAATTCTCTTTCACACTAGGCGGACGGTATCGAGTCGTCGCCACCATCGACCGAGCCAACCATCTCACCGCGGCTCGCACGCAGATTCCGGACGACGTGCTCGGCGACATGCCCGTCGAAGTGACCTACTCGGACTACGGCCTCTTTGGTTCGATGGCGTTCCCGTCTCGAATCGTCGTTCGAGAGGGCGGACATCCGACCCTAGACTTGGCGGTGACCGGCGTGAAAGCCAATGTCGTCGCTGACGTCACCGTTCCCGACAACGTTCGGACCACCGCCGGCGCGCCGACAGTTCAATCACAAAAGCTCGCGGAAGGCATCTACTGGATTCTTGGCGAGGTCGACAACAGCCTGGTCGCCGACATGGGCGATCACGTGGTCGTCCTCGAAGCCCCGCTGAACGAAGCGACCTCTGTCGCGGCGATTGCCGAAATCCGGAAGCTTGTCCCGGACAAGCCGATCCGCTACGTCGTCAATACGCACCTGCACTTCGATCATGCGGGAGGCCTTCGCACGTTCGTCAACGAGGGCGCGGTCGTCGTGACGCACCAGGACAACATTGCGTACCTCGACAAAGCCTGGCGCTCGAAGCGCACGATCGTGCCCGATCGACTATCGCGATCGGGCAGGAAGTGGACGTTCCGCGGTGTGACTGATCGATTGGTACTGCGGGGCACTAATCAGCGCACCATAGAACTGCATCACCTGCCAGGTAATCCGCACGACGCGCAGATGCTGGTTGCCTGGCTACCGTTGGAGGAGCTCCTGTTCCAGGCCGACGTGTTGGGCCTGCCGGCATCCTTGTTGAACTTTTCTGACACGATTGAGCGCCTGAATATCCGACCCAAGCAAATCCTCGGGGTTCACGGGAGACGCCCTCTGGCGATGAACGTCGTGGACACCGCCGTGAGAAACCAGCGGGCGAAGCAAAAGTAGACCGCTGCACGATTCAGCTCGAAGCGAACGCGCGAACGTCATCGCTGTAGGCGATCGCTTCGATGTAGCGCGCCGGTCGCGAGGGTGCTCGGCCCAGGAACACCCATGTTCACCCTCGCGCCGGAGTCGCGCATCGTGTCTTCAAGGTCGCGGGGCCCGGCGAATACGGATGTCATGCCCTTTGCAATAACGCGAGGTTATGTTGAGACTCGCTCTAGAGATCATGGGATTGCTGCGATGCGAATCGCGGCGATGTGGCCGCGCAGCTACAAGCAGGGCGTGGTGATCATGCGACAGCCTGGCTTACCACTCGTCATTACGATGTTGGTTCTGACAGCGGCCTGCGGTAACGAAGTGCCGGTCGGACCGACATCCTCACCGGCTCCGCCTGATGCGGGGCTCGCGCAACCAGTGCCTGACGCGCCTGGGCAACCACCATACACGGTGACTGGCACGGTACTCGACTCGCGGGGTGCGCCGGTGGCAGGCGCGGAGTCTGGATCTACGGAAACGACTCGCCGATCGACAACCGATACGGCGTGAGCTTCGCAGACGACGCGGGTCGCTATCGCGTGACATCTGCGACTCGTGTGCCGCACGCCGTTCGCGCCATGAAGGACGGCTATGTGCGCCGCGATGTGCCTATCCGCGTCTCGTCGACATCGCCCTGGGACGTGGATGTAAGGCTCCAGCACATCGATCGCTACCAGCTGATCGGGCCGAGCGACATCGTTGCCGGTGAGTCCTCCAGGCTTCACGCGCGCGTAGATCTCGACGACGGATCGACCGAGACAGGCTCCCTGTACGTGGAGCTCTCCTCCGACGACTCGGCCGTGCTGGACATACAGCCCACAGGATGGATCACAGGCGTCGCACCTGGTGTCGCAACTATCGCCGCGCGCTACTACGGCGCAGCAACCACGCTGCTGATTCGCGTCACCGCAAAGAAGTGAACGCGATCTGCTGGGACAAAAGAGAGCGCCCGTTCACGCGATGGCTCCTGCGCCGCGGACTCGATGGCCTGGATAGGAGAAGTTTATGAGACCGAGCGTCACGTGCTCGAAACGAAGGGAGAGGCTCCCTTTTCGTGCTCGCTGTCCCTTTCGGGGCATTCATCAGGGAGCCGAACGGCGGCTCCACGGCGTCGAGTTGGAGACTCTGCCATGAATCGCGGCGCAAGGCGGAGAGACGTCATGGTTGCGCTGATAGCGGGCCTTATCGCGATCTCGATCGCCCCTGCCCGAGAAGCCAAGGCGCAGCCGTTTGCGACGTTGGGGGAGCTTCGCACCAGCGGTGCGCTTCGTCCGAACGACAGAGTCTATCTGACGGACGCGACAGGGCGCCGCGTCACGGGCAGTGTCCGAGAGCTGTCCGAGACCTCGTTGTTGCTGGCCAGGGGTTCAGACCTGAGAAGAGTTGCCGGCGCTGACATCACGAAGATTGAACGGCGCGACTCAATCGAGAACGGACTGTGGCTTGGCCTCGGAGCTGGCGTAGGCGTTGGCTTGGACAACTGCATCAGGGACTCCACAAGCCGATCATCTCGCGCGACCTGTTCGCCCGCGTGCAAGACGTCTTTGCGGCAGCCAACCATTCGAAGCACACGAAGCGACGCCATGCATTCGCCGGACTCGTCACCTGCGGCCGGTGCGGTTGTGCATTCACGGCAGAGACCAAGAAGGGGCAGTACGTGTACTACCACTGCACGGGGTACAAAGGGCCGTGCGGGAACACGTACGTTCGTGAAGAGGAACTCGTTCGCCAGTTCGGCGAGATCCTCAAGCAGGTTCGGATTCCTGCCGAGCTCGCCGGCAAGCTGGCAACGGTGCTCCGCGAAAGCCAATCCGACAAAGAGAAGTTCGTCCGAACGTCGATGCTTCGTCTGCAACAGCAGCAGATGCTGCTTCGTTCCAAGCTCGATCGTGTATACGAGAACCGTCTGAGCGATGCGATCTCGGACGAACTGTGGACGACGAAGTCAGCGGAGCTCCAGGAGGAACTTCGGAGAGTGCGAACCGAGATGGAGCGTCACGAAGGCGCGAGCGAGGCGTACGAGGCCGCGGGACTCCAGATTCTAGAACTCGCGCAAAGTGCCTATTCGTCGTATGTTACGAAAAATCCGCGCGAACAGGCGCGTCTCGTGAAAACAGTCGTATCGAACTCCACGTTCGATCGCGGAAGTCTTTCTCCCAGCTACATTAAACCGTTCGACGTGTTCGCGAATGGAGGCAAAACTGGAGATTGGCTCCTCAGGCTGGATTCGAACCAGCAACCCTCCGGTTAACAGCCGGATGCTCTGCCGTTGAGCTACTGAGGAACGTGGGAACTGCGCGGCCGACGGGGACCGAACCGACCTTTAATACTAGCGGCTAACGTGACGCCCGTCTAGCTCACTGGTTCGCTCTCGGCAGCCACACTTCCAGCTGGCCCTTCGGCGCCGGAATCTTCAGCGGGACAAGCTTCACGTCGGGATACTGCTGCCGCAGCCTGTCCGCCAACGTCGCGGCTCGATCCTTGTCTCCCTCGTTGAAGTACCGCACCTGTGGCCGATCGGGTGTGGCCGCGCTCGCAACCTGCTCAACTCTGTTTTCGACTTTGAACCCCGAGCCTCTCAACAGGTTCAACACCGCCTTCCCCTTCGCGGCGTCGTCGGCGCGATCCTGTTGTACGTAGACCTGCCCCTCGCCTGTCGCCGCCTGAGGCGCGGAGACGTTTGGCGCGTGAGTGGGCGGGACCGCCGGATCCGCCGGGTGTACTGGCGCCGTCGTGACCGCCGAGAGAATCTGCAGAAACGCCTGGGGCGCGTCGTCGGTGATGCTCACGAGACCCGCGGTGGTACCTTCCACGTTGAACTTGCCGACTTTCGCGGCCGTCGCGCTGATCTTCGCGCTGCCGTCTCCCTTCGTCGAGAAGCGGCGCTGGCCGTTGACATATCCTCGAACGATCACCATCTCGCCCTGGGTGGCCATCGCGCAGCTGCTGGCCATGAGCACGTCCTGGATCGCGCGATCGCTGAGTGCTTTCAACTGCGCGTTCAGAACCGAGAAGTTGAACGACGAGCCGGTCGAGATGCCAGCGCCGAGGTTCGCGACGCCGCGCAGGATCGACTCGTCGAGGCCGAAGTCGGCGGCGACCTTCGCGTCCAGCTGATACGACGGAAACATGCTCGGCATGCTGCGGGCTCCCGGTTCCACCGCGGGCACGCAGGCTTTGTCGTCGTAGGGCACAGAACGCCCCTTCCGATACAGCGTTCCAATCGGATCCATGGCCGGGGTCACGACGACCTGGAAGTCTGGCGCTCCGCCCGGCACGAGCACGTCGGTCACGCGCTTCGCCAGGTCCTTGTTGAACTCATCGAACGACGACACGCTCACGGCTCGGGTGTCGCCAGGCGATCCCGGTTGCTTCTGATCGTGGCCGGACGGGCACGCGGCGGTGGCCAGCGCCGCGAGAAGAGCAACGACTCCGGCAATACGTCTCTCACGACGGTTTCTCATACAGAGCTCACACTGGCGGCAGGAACGCGCCGCATCATAACGCACTTGGTCGGCCGAAGCCGAGTCCGGACCCGCGACAGGCGTAGAATGCCCCCGAGGTGGCGCGATGAACAAGAAGCGGAGCCGGCGTGAACTGCTTCGCATGGGCGCGGTCGCCGGAGGCAGTCTGCTCGCGGCGCGCGACGGGCTGGCGGCAGAAGCCGACGCGCGCAAGCTTGGCATTCCCCTCGGCCCTTACGGCGAGCGATCGCCCTTCGAAACAGCGACGCGCTGGACTCGTGTCTCGAAAACGCCAGAAACAGGATCGAGCTTCACGCCGATCCAGAACTCCGTCGGCGCGCTGACGCCGTCGTCGCTGCATTACGAACGTCACCACTCCGGCATTCCTGCGATCGACCCGGCGCAGCATCGCCTCATCATCCACGGCATGGTGCACCGTCCGCTTTCACTCTCGATGGACGACATCAGGCGGCTGCCTTCGATGACACGCACGCTCGTGCTCGAGTGCGGCGGGAACAGCGGGGGCGAATGGATCGCGCCCGGCGCCGCGGACGCCCAGCGCGGCTACGGCCTCGTGAGCGGCAGCGAGTGGACGGGCGTGCCGTTGGCGGCGCTCCTCGCGGAGGCAGGCGTGAGGCCGGGCGCGACCTGGGTGATCGCGGAAGGCGCCGACGCGTGCCGCATGATGCGCAGCATCCCGATCGCGAAAGCCATGGACAACAGCCTGCTCGCGTACGGACAGAACGGCGAAGCGATCCGTCCGTCGCAGGGCTATCCGCTGCGCCTCATCAATCCGGGCTGGGAAGGCAACACGAACGTGAAGTGGCTCCGCAGCCTGCGGCTCACGGACCAGCCGTACATGGCGCGCGACGAGACGGCGAAGTACTCGGACCTGATGCCGGACGGCACGGCGCGCATCTTCACCTACGCGATGGAAGCCAAGTCGGTAATCACGTTCCCCTCCGGCGGGCAGACGCTGCCGGGGCCAGGCGAGTTCGAGCTCACCGGACTCGCGTGGTCGGGCCGCGGGCGGATCGATCGCGTCGAGATTACGGTCGACGGCGGCGCACGCTGGGTCGCGGCGAAGCTGCAGGAGCCGCGGCTGCCCGTCGCGCTGACACGTTTCAGGCTCGCATGGCGATTCGACGGCCGCGAGTCGATCATCGGGTCGCGCGCCATCGACGAAACCGGCTACACGCAGCCGACGCGCGACGCGCTCGTCGCGGTCCGCGGGACGAATTCGATCTACCACTACAACGGCATCAAGTTCTGGAAAGTGCGGGCCGATGGTGCCGTCGTCAACACGTAGCCGCCCGGCCGTCGCTGCGATGGCCGCGGCGATTGCCGCTCTGGTGGGCGCGGCAATCGTCTTCGCGCAGTCTCAGCCGGGAAAGACGTTCGGCGTTGGCCGGCCGCCGACGCCGGAGGAAATCAGGGAGCTTGGCGCCGCCGTCGCGCCGGATGGCACCGGCTTGCCGCCTGGATCGGGCACGGTGACGGCCGGACGCGAGCTCTTCGCGGCGCAGTGCGCGCGCTGTCATGGGCCGAAGGGCGAAGGTGACGTCGGCCCCGTGCTCGTCGGCGGCCGTGGGACGCTGCGGACACCGCGGCCGCTCAAGACGGTCGGGAGCTTCTGGCCGTACGCCACCACTCTCTGGGATTACATCAACCGCGCGATGCCCTTCGACCAACCGGGCCGTCTGACGCCCCCGGAGGTGTACGCCGCAGTCGCTTACGTGCTGAATCTGAATGGCATCATCGCCGCCGACGGCGTGATGGACAACACGAGCCTGCCCAAGGTACGGATGCCGAACCGCGACGGCTTCGTCGCCGATCCTCGTCCCGACATCAAGCCTGTCGCGCCGAAGCCGTAAGGCGACGAGGGCAGATCAGGCGTGACACGCCGACGTATGCTCGTTGCAGACGGCCGCCCACATTTCCGGGTTGCCTTGCTGCATTATTTCGTCCGGATAGCTGCAGACGGTCACGAAGGGCCGCGCCCGTGTCAGCTCGTCCCAACTGCGCTCGACTTCCAGGGCGCCTTCGATATTGCCGTCCTGCAAGAGCACCAGGCTCATCTCGCCGAAGACGGCGAGCCGATTCTGACGCCCCTGTGCAACAGCCTCCCGCGACCGCTCGAGGTCGTCGACGATGTGCGCGAGCGTGCGGCGATCCGGCCGCTTGCCGTTCATGACCCGCGACAGCGACGCGGCCACGTCGAATTCCAGGTAGCGCCCGCGTTCCTTTTCCACGGCCACGTCGCAGCCGGATGCGGTCAGCCGTTCCGCGATGCCCGCCCGCGCGGGCTCGGTTCCCAGGACCACGGCCAGGTCGCCGCGCCGGTTGGCCGCGTGCAGGAACGACGCGATCTCGTCGAAGAAGAACGCAGCGTCGTGGCAAACGTGGATGGCATGCGTGCCCCGAGCGGTGACGGCTGATAGCGACGCGAGCGACGGCACGAACGTCCGGCCTGCCAGCGTATGCTGCAAGGCCGCAGCGAGATCGGCTTCCATCCGCGTCTTCAACACATATCCGCTGGCGCCGGCGCCAAACGCCGCCTCGACGAACTCGTCGGCGGCATGGAGCGTCAGGAACACCACCTTCGCGCGGGATCCGCCGCGCCTCAGTGTCTGCGCTGCGCGAAGGCCGTCGAGCACCGGCATCGTGATGTCGAGAAGGATCAGGTCGGGATCGAGGCGCTTCGCCGCGTCGACCGCCTGGCGCCCGTCCGTCACAGCGGCGACGACCTCGAAGTCGTCGGCGAGGAGCGACGACACAGACTGCAGCACCCGGGGATGATCGTCGGCGACCACGACCGTCGGGCGAGCGTGTTCCGTGACCTGTGAGGACGAGCTCATGCTTGACCCTGTGTACTTCCCGCCTGCCGCGGCAATCGCAGATCGACCGTCGTCCCGCGCGACACCGTCGAACGAATTGTAAGCTCGGCCCCGAGCATGCGCGCGCGTTCCTGAATGCTGATCAGCCCGAGTCCTCCCGCCGACTGGAGACGCGTCGCATCGAATCCCACGCCGTTGTCGCTGACCGTCAGACGAACCTCGCCAGAATCCAACGCCAGCGACACGCGCGCCTCACGACTGTGGCTGTGCTTGGCGATGTTGGCGAGGCATTCCTGTGCGACGCGGAACAGGGCCAGTGCCGCGTCCTCGGACATGTCCGCCAGCTCGGAGGGACCGGCAAACTCGACGGCGACGGTCGTCTGCTCGGACACCTCGCGGCAGAGTCGGCGAAGCGCCGGCAGCAGGCCCAGGTACGTGACCGTTGATGGATGCAGGTTGTGCGAGAGGCGGTGGACTTCCTTTGCGATCTCGTTGAGTTCGTCTTCTGCGCTGCGGAGCCGCGCGTCGAGACGGCCCGGCGCGCTCGAAGCCAGACGTTCGATCTCTTTCAACGACATCCCGAGCAGCGCGATACGCTGCCCGATGCCGTCGTGCAGTTCGCGGGCGACACGTTTGCGCTCGGCCTCCTGGCCGAGGATCAGGTTGTCCTGGACCTTGTGGCCCGTCGTCTCGCGGCGCTTGTGCTCGGTGATGTCAATGCAGGTGCCGATGTGTCCCGCGTAGGAACCGTTCGCACTGGGAAATGGCACGCCGACATCCGAAAACCAGCCGTACTCGCCGTTCGCACGAAGGACCCGATACTCACCGGAGAACGGCCGCGCCGTCCTGGCGGCCTCGTTGAAATCTCTGGCGACGCGCTCGCGATCGTCGGGATGCAGCGCTCCGACCCACTTGTCGCCGAGATCCTGCTCCGGATCGCGGCCAGTGAATTCCCGCCAGTACTTGCTGAGGTAAGTGCAGCTGCCGTTCACGTCCGTCACCCAGACGACGACGGGCGCACACTCGGCCAGCGTTCTGAAGCGCGACTCGCTTTCGCGCAGCGCGTCGAACGCACTCTGTTGATCGGAGATCGCCCGGGCCTCGATCCGTCGACCGGCTTGGGCGCGGGTCATGGATTCGCCTGCCGATGAGGTCTCGTCCACGGTGAAGGCGATATTGTAGTCGGGGCGAATGCGCAAACGTGATATTTCTGTTGCCACGGCGTGCAATTTAGGGCGACTCACGTAACGGTTCGGCGCAGCGCGCCGCTGCTCGCGCCGATACAAGGCCACATGAGCAACCAGCAGGTCTGGACGTTCGAGCGCGAGGCCGAGCGTCTGATCGTGCGGCGACGGGCCGACTCCGACTCCGACTCCTTTGCGGTTGAGATCGAGTCAAGCGACGGCGTGCCCCGCGTCCATTGCTTTTCGGAAGAGTCGAAGTTCCTCGAGTTCCAAAACGATCTTCAATACATGCTCGTGCACAGCGGGTGGACGCTGCTCGAGTTCGCGCCGGACCGGCGCAAGGGACGCGACCGCCGAGGGTTTCCCAGGGTGAGGAACGACCGGCGTCGATGGTGGACCGACGGCGCTCAGCCGGTGAAGACCGCGTCGCGCCGCAAAGCCAAACCGTCGCGGACGCGCTAGGCTCGTTTCCGCCGGGACAGCAACGAGGCCACCGACGCCACACGTCCCGGCACGCCGCATTTCTCGAACAGTCCGACCGCCACATCGACGTGAGACGCCGAACCATCGCGATCACTCTGTCCGAGCAACAGCATCGCGAGATCGACATGGGTGCGCGCAGCCTCGAATGCGGCGTCGCACTGGCGAAATGCGCCGAGCGCCTGCTCGAGATATGATCGCGCTCCTTCAGCCTGGCCGCGTGCCATGGCGACGCGGCCCAGAACACGCCACGCGAGCGCGCTGTGGAAGGGGTTCGCACCGCCGTTGAGGTCCAGCGACTCGTGCGCCGCCGATTCGGCGCGTCCCAGATCGTCCACCAGCACATAGGCCTCGCCCACACTGCACAACGCGCCGACGTAGGCATGCTGGGTCGGAAACCGGCCCCGGTGCTCCGTCATCCGTTCAAAGGTTTCGATCGCGCCGTGTGCGTCGCCGGCTTCGGCCTGGCAGTCGCAGAGCGCTCGCACGGCGGTAAACCAGGCGATCGGATCGCGGGAAAGGTCGACGGCCCGTCTCGCGCATTCGATGGCAGCGTCGAATTCGCCCCGCGCCGCACACACTCTCGATCGGATATAGCCGGCCAGGCTCAGCAGCTTCGCGTCTCCCGAGATTTCTGCAATCGACTCGATGCTGGTCAGGCTCAGGAGAGCGGCGCCGAACTCGCCGGTCAAGTACTGACACACGGCCTGATTCCAATACACCAGACCGAGCCAATGCCGTGTGGAAGACGCCTCGAGAAGCGGGATGGCGCGCGCATCGAATGCGAGGGCTGCCCGCAGGGCGCCGGTCCCGTAGCTGGTGGCCGCCAACGCATACAACGCCTTGCCGACGCTCTCGCTGCTGCCGGCACGTTCGCCTTCGATCACGGCCCTCTCCGCGGCCGCTTTCGACACGCTGAAGTCGCTCACGTACGCGTGGGCCATTGAGAGACGTAGAAAGTATTCCGACGCGAGCAGCGGGTGAGACACGCGCCGCTGCAGCGGCTCGAGGCCATCCAGCAGCTCGAGGGTCTCGCGATGGCGGCTGGCCAGCGACAGGATGAACGCACGGCGGAGACCGAGATCCAGCCGCGCCCGGTCGCGCTCGGCTGGGGGCAACCGGTCAGCCGCCGCCGACGCCTGATCCATTGCGGCGAGGGCCCCGTCGAGCGCGTACCGCTCGGCGGCGATTTCGGCAAAGCGCACCAGATAGACGACCGCCTTCTGCGCGTCGTCTCCGCGCAGGAAATGATGTCCGAGTTCGTCGGCGACCTCGTCGACGCGCCCGGCGTGAAGGCCCTCAAGGGCGACCGCGACGGCGCGGTGCAGCAGCACACGGCGATGCGAGAGGATGTCCTCGTACGCGACCTGTCGAATCCGATCGTGCGAGAAGGCGAGGCGTTCGTCGACCGCCTCGAGAACGCGCTGCCGCACCAGCTCGTCGACCGCAGTCGCGCACACACGCTCGTCGAGACCTGTCGCGCCAGGCAGCAGTCGAAACGGGAACGAGCGTCCCACCACCGCGGCCGCCTCGAGCACGCGCGTCGGCGTCTCCGGCAGGCGTTTCAACCGATGCGACACCGATTCCCGGACGCTGCGCGGAAGCTTCGGCTGGCGGCCGCCCTTCCCGGCGTCGTCCAGCGCCCGAAGCGTCTCGACGATCACGAAAGGATTCCCTTCACTCATCCGCCAGACACCGTCCCCGATTCGATCGACGACGGCCTCATCGAGCTTGCGCCCGTGAAACGCCCTCGTCAGCGTCAGGCTTTCGTCGCGCTTCAGGCCGGCGAGCTCGATGTCGATCAAGACGCCCGCTGCCCTCAGCTCGGCCAGCGCCTGATGAAGCACCGGGAGATCGGCCGTGTCCTCAGGCCGGATCGTTCCGATGATCAGGACCGGAAGGCCCGCCAGGCGCCGAGCCAGAAATGCCAGCAGGCGCGCGCTCATCGAGTCGGCCCAGTGCAGGTCTTCGAGGACGATGATCGTCGGCTGATCGATCGCCAGCGACTCGACCAGCTCGCGCAGCGCCTCGAAGAGCGGCCCGAACTCGTCGGCTGCTGACGACGTCGTACCGCCGGCGAGCTCGCGAAACACACGGGCGAGCTGCACGCGCGCGCTCCCGCTCACGTGTCGAACGAGGTCAGGGTTGAGCGCCGGTTCACCGCCGCGAAGCGCGTCGATCCACGGACGAAACGGCAGCGACTGCTCCGTCGCGTGGCACCACGCGAACAGCATCCGAACGCCTTCGGCCGCCGGCGTGGCGGCGAACTCCTGGACGAGCCGGCTCTTGCCGATTCCCGATTCACCGCTCACGATCGCGACGCGCGCGCCGGAATCGAGCGCCTGCTCGAGCGCGGCGTTGAGCGCGGCGATCTCGTCGTCGCGCCCCACGAGAGGCGTTTCGGTCGGGGGCGGCGCCGAGCGCTGACCGACCACGAGCTTCGTCGCTGCGCCCGGATGTCCGACGGACGCCGTCGACTGACGCAGGATGTCCTGGTACAGCTCCCGCGTTTCCTTTTCGGGCTGCGTACCGAGCTCGCGCGCGAGCGATCCGGCGCACTGCTGGTATTGGCGCAGGGCCGCCGATCGCCGGCCCTGAACCGAGAAGAGCCGCATCAGCGTCCGGTGAACGGCCTCCTGGTGCGGATCGATGCTGAGAATGCGAAGCGCCGTTTGAATGGCCGGCTCGGTGCGTTCCAGGCGGACACGCTCATGAAGAAGCCTGGCGAGCACTCCCAGGACGAGCTCGCGAAGGCGCTCTCGCTCCGTCATCACCCACTCGTCGAACGCCGGCTCGTCGACCGACAGGCCGTCGAGCAGATCGCCGCGGTAAAGACCTGACGCCAGCTCCAGCGCCGAGACAGCACCGTCGGCCGCGGCGCTCTCGAAGTCCGCGACGTCGCTCGTGACGGCTCCGGCCGCGAGAGCCATCGCGTCGCCTTCGCTGACGACGGCGTTCGAGAACCCGATGCCGATCGCTCGTCGGAGCGCCGTCAGCGCCTGGCGAAAACTCTGCCGGGCTCGCGCTTCGGGGGAATCGCCCCAGAGGAGCCCCGTGAGCTTCTCGCGCGAATGGAATCGACCCGCGGGAAGGGCGAGATACGCAAGAAGTGCCCGCGCCTTCTTCGAAGGCACGACGCACGCCTCGGCGTGGTGCGAACGGACGGCAAATCCGCCCAATAGTTGTACTTGCAGGCGAGCCATCGGGCTGAAAAGGATACCCCCTTTTGGTTCATTCACGCTCTTTTCACGAGTCCCTGATGAAGTGGCCCGCCATGAACCGGACCCCTCTCTCCATTCTCGCAACCTTTCTCGCCGTCGTGGCGCTGTCTTCGCCGCTCGCGGCCCACACGCTTCCCCACCATCGACCGCGTCATCGTCCGCACCGGCCGGATCCCAGGACGCTGAAGATCGAGGCGATCGTGCCGGCGCAGGCGCGTCCCGGCGATCGCGTCACGATCATCGGACACGGCCTGGGCGCGCTGAGCGTCAACGTCGCCATCGACGACGTCAACGCCGCGGTCGTCGCGGCCAACGGCCACGCGATCATGTTCGTCGTGCCCGACACGGATCCAGGCCTGACGACCGTCGTGGCGACGAACCGCTCCGGGCGCACGGCCGCGATCGATCTCCTGATCCTGGAGGGACTGTTGCTGCCTGGTGCGCCCACGGGGCCGGCTGCTTCAGCGCTGACGGAGCTACTGCCGGTTCCCGCCGACCTGGAAGACATCGATCACGGCGTCATTCTGACGCGCCTGGCCGCGCGGCTGAAGTTCGACGCGACGGTCGGACAGGTGAATCAGGCCCTGAATCGCGTCGGCGGCGGCATCGTCACGATGTCTCACGACACGCCGTCGATCACCGTTGCCGTCCCCCGGCAGAATACGCTCGCGGACGTCGAGGCTCTTTCCCGTGTGCTGCAGACCCAGCCCGGCATCCTTGCGGCGTGGCCGGCCATCGAGGTGGCGCCGAGATACCTGGCGACGTTCGACGCGACACAGGAGTCGCTGGCGTTCGAGCGTTTCCTGCTCCCGGGCCGGTTCCCCGCCGCGTGGAACGCCGCCAGCCTGATCGTCCGTGACAACGGCGACAAGACGATCAGCTGCAAGCAGCCGAAGGTTCCGGTGCTCATCGCGGACTTCTTCGGCGAAGAGCCGTCCCTCTTCAGAGAGGCCGTGCCATCGTTTCGCGGACCGGGCAACGCACCTGGCGGATCCGTCGCGCCTACCCAGGACCATGGGTACCTGGTTACCATGATCGCGACCAGCCGGGTCGGCGCGAACCCGTTCGTCGAATGTCTGGACATCCGTCTCGTGCAGAGCGCGGGATTTCATCCGGATCAGGACACCATCAGCATCACGAGCCACATGCCGCCGGGGGGAGAAAAGTTCCTGGTGAACTACTCGCTGGGATTCCCCGACAGTTGCGGCCTCTCCTCGCAGGGGCTGCCTTGCGTGCCGCCGTCGGACCGCATGCCGAGTGCAAGGACCCGCGCGTACGGCGCGATGTCCTGGAAAGAGGCGACTCGCACCCGCTGGCCCGATTTCCTCATGGTGGTCGCCGCCGGCAACGAGAAGGACGAAGAGAGCGCCGACATTTATCCGGGCATGAGCGACGCGACCGTCGGATCGACGATGGCCATCAGCGCGAAGCACGATCAGCTGATGAGTTTCGTCGGCGACGACGCGCGGTGGGCGCCGACAGCGCTTGGGCCAGGGTTTTTGTCGCTCGCTGAAGATCCAGCCGGTGTTGCGGACATTGCCGACGAAGTGAGGCGGCGACACCTCGACGGAGGGGACGACACCGAGACGAACGTGATCCTCGTGGGCAGCAGCGCCAACATGCCCGCAGGAAGCGTCCTGACGGATCACGTCGCCCCGGAACAGCTCGCGGAATCGGTGTTCTCGGACCGGTTCTCCGATGTCCTCGCGGTCGGCGAAGAGATCTTCGACAGCCCGGCAGTACCGGAAA
>Ga0134124_10001845_pt1 | contig 17073 bp, 11 predicted proteins | sample KB304_FD_96880 | JGI IMG/M metagenome (GOLD analysis project Ga0134124, IMG submission 96880) | Terrestrial soil microbial communities without Nitrogen fertilizer from Kellogg Biological Station, Michigan, USA - KB3-0-4 | ecosystem: Environmental > Terrestrial > Soil > Unclassified ...
CTGGCCATGGAGATGAGCAGCGTAGAGGTCTTGAAGCGCTTGGCCGAGCTCGGCTTTGGCGTCGCGATCGTGCCGCGCTTCTCGGTTCAGCGCGAGCGCGAGGGCGGCACGTTGCACGTGCTCGGCTTGGAGCGGTTCGGCGCGCAGCGCAGCGTGGGCGCGCTCACACCTCGTGCGTTCGCGCCGACGCGTGCCGCGCTGGCGTTCCTAGCGTTGGCCCGGGATCACTCCAATCCGAGGCGGTCCAGCTCTTCTTCGCTGAGCGAGTAGTACTCGCCGATCTCGGTCAAGATCGTGATCTCGATTTCCGACGCGAGTTCTTCCTCGTCCTCGAATTCAGCCGGCAAATTGGCGGTGTAGAGGATGATGCTGGTCGGGCTCAGGCCGCCCGCCGCGGCTTCCACCGTCGGGCCTTCGAAGCGAGCGAGCTTGCGCGGGTCGAAGCCGTCCTTGACCAGCACTCGGTTCGGGCGCGGTTCGAGCAACACCGGGACGTCTTTCAGTCGCTCCAGGTAGGGTGAGGGGAGAGCAGCGAGTGCGGCCTCCGCGCTCTTCACGATCAAACCTTGGAACTCGCTGATGTCGAATCCGGAATCGATGTCGTCTTGCTCGTCGAGCTCGAGCACGCGCATGAAATGAGTGACGCGCAAGGCGTCTTCCTTCAGCTCCCCGTAGACGTCCGCGAGCGCGTAGTGCGCGTCCGAAAAATCAGGCTCGGCGGCGACCAACGCCTCCAGTTCGGCGCGGGCCTGCGCTGCGCCTTTGGTCATCCAGACGCCATGCGCGTGCGCGATGCGAATCAGCGGGTGTGCGGCGAAGGCTTCGTCGACGCTCTCCACGAGCTCCATTGCGGCCTCCGGATCGGTGCCGAGTAGCTCTTGGAATTCACCGAGGAACTCGTCGAGCTCTTCGGCGAATTCTTCGTCACCGTGCTCATGGTCGCAATTTTCGTCATGAACATGGTCGTGATCGTCGTCGTGTGCCATCGGCGCGAAGGTAGCGGATTTCGTCCTCGGCGCTAGGGACTTTCGCTGCTCGGTCGCTGGTTTTTCCGGTTTCGCCAGGGGCTTTGGACGAGAATTTGGCCGTCGATCTCGAGCTCCGCTAAGGCGTAGGGCATGTCCGCCCCCGAAACGTGCCGTTGCTGTGGCTTGCTCTCCTCGCTGGATCAAGGGATCTGCGCGGCTTGCTGCCGGCTCCACGGGCCACGCGTCGCGCGGCTGCTCGCTCGCTGCCAAGCCGACGCAAAGTTCGCGAGTAACTGTCTCGCCCGCTTGCCCGAGCCGGCGCGCGCTCGCTTTGCCGCGGCGTTGAGCGCCAAATGTCTCGGGCAAAAGCCGGGACCCGGCTTGCGCTACACGCGACCCGCACTCACCCAAAACAAGCGCGCGACCGCGTGACCTCGTTGACCGTCTATGAAGTGATCGAGCGGCTCGGCCTGACTCCCCATCCCGAGGGCGGCTTCTTTCGCGAAACGTTTCGCGCGCCGCACAGTGTCGCCGCCCCGTCTTCGCCAGTCTCACGCGCCGCGTCTACGGCCATCTACTTCTTGCTCCGCGCGGGCGAGTTCTCGGCCTTTCACAGCGTGCTGAGCGACGAGGTCTGGCACCACTACACGGGCGCGACGCTCGAGCTTCACACCATCGATCGCGCCGGGCACCATCGTCGAATCGAGCTCGGTCCACGCTTGCTCGCCGGTGAATGCCCGCAATGGGTCGTCCCCGCGGGCACCTTGCAAGCAGCGCGGGTGATCGGCGAAGGTTTCGCGCTGTGCGGTTGCACCGTCGCACCCGGCTTCGACTTCGCCGATTTCGACATGCCGCAGCGCAGCGAACTCACGCGACGCCATCCAGCGCTCGCCGACCTGATCGAAGCCTTCACGCGCTGAGGACCGACAGACGCGAGAGATCGGCGGCCGACGACCAGGCCTACCGACATAGCATCTCAGCAGACGCGATTGCGTCCGCTGTGCTTGGCCGCGTACAGCTGCTCGTCGGCTCGCCGATAGAGTCCCTCGGGCACCTCACCGACTGCGAGTTGCGCGACGCCCAGGCTCAAGGTCGCGGGGATGATCGTGCCGGCGAAGTCACACGCGGTGTCGTCGACTGCCACGCGGATCAACTCCGCGGCTTGCGTCGCCAGGGCGAGCGGGGTTTGCGGCAACACCAGCGCGAGCTCTTCACCACCCACGCGGCACAGCGTATCGCCGGGCCTTATCTGACTTTTGACGACCGACGCCACGTGCTTCAGCACCGCGTCGCCAGCGGGATGCCCGAAGCTGTCGTTGATCTTCTTGAAATGATCGATGTCGAGCAGGATCAGGCACAGCGGCTGCTGGGTTTGATCGGCGCGCGCCACCGCTTTGCCGAACACCTCGTCGAAGTGGCGCTTGTTGTGCAGCCCGGTCAGTGAATCGACCGAGGCCAAGCTCAGGATGTGCTGCATGTATTCGAGCTCGAGGTTGTTCTCGAGGTACTTGAGGACGGTCTTGCCCGTGCGCAGCAGATCGCCGTCTTTCAGCTCCGCTCGTTCGATGCGTTGATCGTTGACGTAGGTGCCATTCGTCGACTTCAGATCGACCACGATGTAGTGGCCGAGGATGCGATTGATGACGGCGTGCCGCCGGCTCACCATGTCGCTGTTGACGCACACGGTGCACTGCTCGCTTCGGCCAATCGAGACTTCCTCGTGGGTCAAATCGATACGTCGTCCCATCTCGGCACCGGAGATGATGACCAGGCACGGCTGACCAGCACCTTTGGGCCGTTCGGACGGCAGTGAAATGGCGGTCCGACGACCGGGTAAAATCGAGGCCATGATCGAGCCGAGGCACTCGATAGTACCTGGGGCCGGCACGGGGTCAATTCCGCTCGGCCTACGCACCACGGCATCCTCGCGAAAGTCGTGGAGTAGTCGCCGCTCTGCTAGGCAAAGTCCGGCGAAAGCGGCGTCCGATGGTTGCGCCGCGCCCCGGAACGCGGGAAAAGAAGCCCGCCATGGCAGAGTTCAGCTTTTCTGGCGCGTACACGGCGCTAGTGACCCCGTTTTCCTCCGACGGTTCCGAGGTCGATTTCATTGCCTTCGAAAAACACCTCGAAGCCCAGTTGGAAGGTGGCGTCGCCGGTTTGGTGCCCTGCGGCACCACCGGTGAGGTGCCCACACTGACGGAGGGTGAGCAGCGAGAGCTCGTCGCGCGCTGCAAGCGGATCGCCAAGGGGCGCGCGCTGGTGCTCGCTGGTACGGGCTCGAACAACACCAAAAAGAGCATTGATGGTGCTCGGGCCGCAGTCGAGGCAGGCGCCGACGCGATCATGGTGGTGATGCCGTACTACAGCCGCCCCAGCCAAGAAGGGCTATTTCAGCACATTTGCGCGATTGCCAAGTCGGTCAGCGTGCCGGTCGTGCTGTACAACATTCCGGGCCGCAGCGTGGTCGAACTCAGCGTCGACAGTTCGTTGCGCGTGCTGGATGCGTGCCCGAACGTGCTCGGCTTCAAGGACGCGACCGGCAACGTGCTCCACTGCCAAGAGCTGCTTTCGCGCGCAAAGCGCCCGATCTCCATCCTTTCGGGTGATGATGGGTTGACCGTGCCGATGATGAGCATCGGCGCGACCGGCGTGATCAGCGTCACCAGCAACGTGTACCCGAAAGAAGTGAGCGCGATGGTGAGCGACGCGCTCGCTGGGCGCTTCAGCCTTGCCGGCAAGCAACAAGTGAAGATGTTCGCCGTGAACAAGGCGATGTTTTCCGAGGCAAGTCCCGCCCCGGTCAAGGCCGCGCTCGCGCTCAAGGGCCGTATGAACTCCAGCGTGCGTTTGCCGATCGTCGAAGCATCCGCCGAGTGTCGCGCGCGTCTCAGCGCGGCCATGGCCGAGTTCGAGGCGTCATGAAGCTCGCCTTGCACGGCGCTTCCGGGCGCATGGGGCTCGCGATCACGCGGCTCGCTCATGAAAAAACTGGCATCGAAATCGTGGGCGCCGCGTGTTCGAGCGATGACCCTCGGCTCGGCCGCGATCTGGGCGAGCTCGCTGGGCTGGGCGCGCTGGGCGTGGTGACGAGCCCCGACGTGTCCTCCTCGTTGCTCGGCGCCGAGGTGGTGATCGACTTCTCGACGGCGTCTGCCGTCGCGCAGCTCGCACAGCTCGCTGCTCGGCAGGGCGTCGCGATCGTGTGCGGAACCACGAATCTGGATGCCACGGCCAAGCGCGCCTTGGATAAGGCATCGGAGCAGGTGCCCGTACTCCAAGCGGGCAACATGAGCCTCGGCATCCAAGTCTTGGCCGAGGCCGTCGAATTCGCGCTGCGCCGGCTCGGCCTTGGCTACGACGTCGAAATCGTGGAACTGCACCACCGGAAGAAGATCGATTCGCCCAGTGGCACCGCTTCGCGGTTACTCGAAGCCGTGAAAAAAGTGCGGCCAGAGGTGCGTGAGTTGCGAGGTCGGGATGGTGAGGTCGGCGCGCGGACGGGCGACGAAGTCGCGGTGTTCGGCGTGCGCGGTGGGGATGTGATAGGTGACCACACGGTCTACATGCTCGGTGATGGTGAGCGGCTCGAGCTCACTCATCGCGCTACCAACCGAGACTTGTTCGCGCACGGCGCGTTGCGCGCGGCCGAGTTCTTGGCTGGAAAGAAGCCCGGCCGCTACGTGATCGCCGACGTGCTCGCCTGATCACGCCGCAGCATCGGCGTGCCAGCCGATGTCGGTGCTTCGGTGTCGATGTGCGAAGCTGCACGAGCCAAGCGCATTCTGTCCGGGATTTGCCGACATACATCGGGTCTCGACTGCCTCGGGTGTCCCGATTCTTGCAGGGCGGCGTCGTTACATGGCCTGCAATGCGGCCGTTTTCGACTGACGGAGATCTATGTTCGGAAAGTCACTGCGTTTGGCCTTGGCCCTGGCGCTGCTCGCCCTGGGCAACGCTTGTTCTCACGGCGGGCACGATACGGCGCCGTACGTCGGGAACGGAGACGCAGGCGACAAGCCCGTACCCATGGTCGACCCGTGCGAGACGCCCAACAAGGGCTGCGCTTGTGAAACGGTAGACGAAGTCGTCGATTGTGGTCAGGTCGAGCGGCGCTCGGGGGACTACGTGTCTTGCACGATGGGCAAACGCACGTGCGACGCGAAGACCAACACTTGGGGCGACTGCATTGGCGACCGCGTAGCGACCATGAACGTGCCGGCGCAGGGACAGCAGACCCAAGCCCTCGGCAGCTCGCAGGCCTGCATCGACAATCCGTGCGACCCGTATTGCCAGCGCATCGTGGACGACGCCGGCGGTTTGCCCTTGGACGGTAAGCCGTTCATCAACGACGGCGGTTTGACGATGAAGGCGACGATCCCGCTGCCCGTGGGCACGGGCTGCTCGAGCCTTGCGATCACCCCGGCCACGCAGGACGTGACGATCTCGGGGTTGAACTCCGCCTATCTGAAGGCCGAGTACTTCAATCAGATCAGCAAGACCGTCACGTCCATTCCCACGACTTGGACGGTGACGGCAACTCGCACCGAGTCGAACATCAACAACAACTACAATGGTGCGGCCCCGGGCGTGACGGGGATCGGCGCGACCAACTTCTCCGTTCGCTGGACCGGTTCGGTCATCCCCACCACGACCGAGGCGTACACCTTCTACCCCTCGGCGGACGACGGCGTTCGCTTGTGGGTCAACGGCGTGCTGGTCGTCGATCAATGGAAGGATCAAGGCGTCACTGAATACGCTTCAGCAGCGATCAACCTGACCGCCGGTACCCCGGCGCTGTTTCGCATGGAGTATTACCAGGGTGCCGGTGGCAGCGCGGTGTACCTCAAGTGGAGCTCGCCTTCGATTGCCAAGCAGATCATTCCCGCGAGTGTGATCGGCGACCCGACCGGCAAGCGTGCTCGTTTGACGGTCACGCCTGCGATACAGACCTATACGGTCGCGTTGGTGCCGACGGGCTGTTATACCGGCACGCTGGCTCCGGCGTGGTCGCTGGATCGCTTCGACATCGCCACGGTGAGCAACGGCACCGTCAACATGATCAGCGCGGTCCCGGGCACGATCAACGTGACCGCCTACTTGGGGCAATTCTCGGCAACCGCGCAGCTGAACGTGAAGGTCAACGCGACCGACAGTGTGCTGGCGCCCGCCAACGCAGTCACCAACTTCGCGAAGACGGTCGCGGGCACGGATCCGATGACGATCCTGTACCCGTACGCGAACACGGTGCTGCCGCTCGGCGTCATCCCGCCCGTCATCCAATGGGACAACGGCGGTACCGCTGCGGATGCCGTGCAGGTGGGGTTGCGCTATCCCGCGACGGGCACCGCGACCTTCTCCTGGAATGAAATCATCCCGGAGTCCAACCCGCCGAGCGCCACGATCCCCCAAGCAGTGTGGAAGGACTTCGAGAATTCCGGCAAAGGCGCGGATGTTCGCATTCGAGTGCAACGTCTGATCGGTGGAAATCCGGCGCCCGCGGTCAGCCGCACGATCCATTTCAGCTCTGCGCCGGTGCGCGGCCTCATTTACTACACGCAGTACAACCGCAGCGGTTCGACCAACATGATGGTCGCCGACCCGAGCTCGACCGCGCCCGCCAAGAGCGCGTTCGCCACCGTCGATGGCTGCCCGGTGTGCCACTCGGTTTCCGCCAACGGTAACTACTTCGCGACCTCGGACAAATCTTGGAGCGCCACCAACGGCGGGCTATCCAAGATCTCTGGCGGCGTCTTGAATCCGATCGCGGATTTCGTGTCCGCGCGCAGCTCGTACACGAGCGGCAGCAACGACTGGCGCGGCTTCGCCTGGGCGCCGCTCACGCCGGACGGCACGCTGGCACTCACCGCCAACAACATCTGGGGCAACACCAACCAAAGCTTGGTGGGCGTCAACAGCTCGCGTCAGTTCACGGTTCCGAGCACGATCCAATCGGGCGGCACCGGCACGGGTCTGCTGGCGAAGTACTTTCCGAATACGACCTATTCGACCTCGGGTGTGTTGTGGAAGCGCATCGATCCAATCGTGAATTTCGACCACGGAAACGGAAGTCCAGGAGGACCCATCCCGAGCGATTACTCGGTCAGACGAACGGGGTTGATCCAGGCATTCTCCAGCGAAACTTACACGTTCCAGATCGACACCACCGATGCCGTGAAGCTCATCGTCAACGGCAGCACCGTGATCGACCAGTCCGGCAATCAGAGTTCCACGGTCAAGACGTTCACCGGCACGATTGCCATGACCGCTGGCGCGAAGGTCCCGATCCAGCTCGACCAAGCCGACACTACTGGTGCTTCGTCGATCAAGCTATCGTGGAGCAGCGCCACCGTTCCGTCGATGGTCGTGCCCGAGGCCCAGCTCTATCCAAACGACGGCATTCACGGACTAGACGTGAGCTACTACGCGAACAACGCCTTCATGGCGCCGGTCGCGCTGCAACGGCTCGAGCCGGACATCTACGCTGACTGGGGGACCGGCAACCCGGCGAACGAGACCAGTTTGCCGAGCGACAATTTCAGCAGCATTTGGCTCGGGCAAATCGAAGCCCCGTACACCGGCAACGTCACGTTCTGCGTCGACGCGAACGACACGGTCAAGGTGACGGTGGGCAGCACCGTGGTCGTCAATGTCAGCGCGACTGCCACGGACTCCTGCGGTTCGGCCATCTCGCTGACACAGGGCACGCTCTACGCGCTCAAGGTCGAGTACGTCGAGAAAACTGGGTCCGCGCTGCTCAAGCTGCGCTGGAAGTACAGTCCCAGCTCACTCCCCGCCGTCAACGAACGGGTCCCGACCGCGAACCTGTACGCTCCTACGAGCTATTCCCCGCCCGCCAACGGGCTCACCGTCACGTACTACACGGATCAGGTTTTCAACGGAAATCTGGCTCAGAACCCCACGCTGCAGAGCTCGTTCACGCGCTACGATCCCAACATCTACAACGACTGGGGTAGCGGTCGCACCGAGTTCTCGCAGATGACGAGCAGCGACAACTTGTCCGCTCGTTGGACCGGCATCCTGACGGCGCCGTGCAGCGGCGTGTACGAATTCCAAACCCTGAACAACGTCGATGACGGCGGGCGTCTGTGGATCGATCAAATCCGGGTTGCTAGCACCTGGACCTACGCCGCGTTTTCCGGCGCGACGTATTTGGATGCCGGTGACCATGATTTCAAGTTCGGCTGGTACGAAGGCGGCGGCGGTGCGGCCGTGCAATTGCAGTGGAGGGTGAACTGTCAGTCGACCCCTCCTCCGCCTTTCGTCGCCATCCCACAGTCTGCGTTCAAGCCCAGCGGTGATGTGAACCGCTCGGGCATGATGCGCGACGGCGGCGACAACGGGAACAACACCAGTTACTCGATCTGGCAAACGCCGCAGACTAGCGGTGCTTCCCCGAACGACGTCAGTGCCATGACCGCCGGCGCCTGGGGGCTCGGTAAGACCGCGATGATGCTCCCGAGCTTCGCGCCCGACGCGACGAAGCTGGTGTTCGTCGACGGTGATTCTTCGGCCGGCGCCGGCTGGCGCAAAGGCCTCAGCGTTTATGATTTCGAGCAGGCCAATAGCTTGTTCAAGCGGCGTCGCTCGATCGTCAACACTTGGCCGTTCGGCGATGTGATCAAGTGGCCGACGTTCGAGAGCGACTCGCACAGCATCATCTATCAGACGACCACGCCCACGGATGCCTGCTGCACCAACAATTGGACCAAGTACGGCTACATGGGGCCGACCAACTACTTCGAAGACCCAGGTCGCCTATGGTCGGTCGACTCGACGGCAGCCACACCGACGCCGGTCGCGTTGACCAGCCTGAATACGGGTGAGCGCGCGGTCGACGCCAACAAGGCGTACCAGGCCACCGTCTCGCCGAAAGCGGCGGGTGGCTATCGCTGGGTCGTGTTCACCAGCACGCGGCCGTACGGCAACACCTTCAACTTGCCGGCGGTACAACAGGATTACACGAATCCCGCGAGCTACACGCAGATGACCAACTACGGCCAGATCCAGAGTGCACTCTGGATCGCGGCTCTCGACGATACGCCGAGCGCAGGCGCCGACCGCAGTCATCCCGCGTTTTTGCTGCCCAACCAGGTGTACAGCACCTCGGGGGCCAATTACTTGAACGAGCGCGGCTTCTGGGTGCTCGACGGTTGCAAGACCAACGGCACGGCCAACGCCAACAGCTGCGAGGTCGACGAAGACTGCTGCGGTGCGCTCAGTAGCCCCAAGACGTCGGTGTGCAAGCTCGACTCGCCGGTCACCGACCCGCCGACGCGCCACTGCACGGCGCAGAGCACGGTGGGACCGTGCGTCACGCAAGGCGGTGTGTGTGCGACGAGCAATGATTGTTGCGTCGGCTCGGTTTGTCTGAGCGGGACCTGTGCGCCTCCGCCGCCGCTGTTGATCATGGGTCCGGCCAATTACGAGCGCACCTACACGGCGGTCTGCGAGACCGGTACGAAAGCCGTGTGGCGCTTCTTCGATTGGCAGACGGTCACGCCGAGCGCCAACTCGAAGATAGAATTTTACGCGCAGACCTCGGCCAAGGGTAACGATTTTGCGACGCTGCCGGTCTATCCTGCAGCCGTCACCACGGCGGGCGTGGTCAAGCTCGGCACGGCCACCGGCGCGCCGAACACCAGCTGGATCGGTAGCGATGTCGGAGCGCTCTTGAGCGCAGCCGGCCTCAAGTCTCAGCAATATTTGAAGGTGACGATTCGCATGGTTCCGAACGACGCGAACACCGCGGCCCCCACGCTCAGCAATTGGCGTCAGAATTACAGCTGTGTGCCGGCAGAATGAACCGCTACGTCGCTCCGGTCTTGGCCTGCGTGCTGTTCGCGGGTGGCGCTTGCTCCTCGAACTCGGATGATCGCGCGGCAGCCGTCGGTATCGGCGGTGGGTCGTCGAAGAGCGGTGCCGGTGGGCGCTCGTCGACGGGAAAGAGTGGCGGCGGCGGCACGGACGCTGGCAGCACCGGCGAGGGCGACGGCGGAAGCGCGGGCGCAGACAGCGCGGGAGCGGGCGGTGAGGGCGGAGCCGACGAAGGCGCGATCATCCCCGTCACTCCCGGCGCTTGCTCGGAGACCGCCGTGTGGGCCAATGCGGCGCCTCTGGCCGGCATCTCGACGAGCGCTGACGAGCAGCTGCTCGCGATCACCGCGGACGAGCTGGACATCCTCTTCTTGCGAGACGGCCTAGCCACGCTCGCACACCGTGATTCTTCGAGCGCCGAGTTCGACGCGGGGATCACGCTGACGATCGCCGACGGCTACGGCGTCGAAGCGGGCGCCGCACTCAGCGCCGATGGCAAAACGATGGTGCTGTTGGCGACGACCGGCCAAAGCTTTGCGGCATTCACGCGCAGCTCGCGAGACGTGGCTTTCGATCCCTCTGCCGACGACAGCGCGTTCGTGGGCATCAACCAGCGCGCCGTGCAGACCATGCAGCACTACGCGGCCCCGGTGCTCGCTCCGGACGGCAAGACCTTCGTCTTTGCAGCCTTCACCCCCGAGCCGGAGGCAGGCTTCCCCAGGGGCTTTGCTGGTGTGTCGTTGGTCTACGAGTCGGTGTGGACGACGAGCGGCTGGGCAATGCCCGAGAGTCTGAGCCAAAATCTGTTCGACGGCACCAGCGCCAGTCGACCCTTACCCACCGCGTTGGCGAGTGATTCGCGCACGCTGTTTTACCTCGAAGAAGGCAGCGGCAAGCAAATGGCCCGCTTCCGCGATCGCCCGGACGCGCCGCTCTACACGGTCGTCGATCTCGACCAGCGCAGCCACGCCGTCCCGGCCGCAAAATGCGAGCGGCTGTACTATTCGAGTGGCGGTGACGTCCTGGTCAGCAGCGACTAAACGACTGCGCCTCGCGACAGCGCGAAGGACGCTTTGCATTTGGGGTGAGCTGTGGCAGGAACTGGAACCGGTTCCGGTTCGGTTCTCGCTCATGGCCCGCTTCAGCTTTCTTTCTGCTCGTCGGTTTTTGCCGCTGTCTCTGCTAGTGGCCAGCGCTTGGCTCAGCGGCTGCTCGTCCGACGCGCAGTCGCCGCTCGCCGAGCCCGACGACATCGCCGGCTCGGTGGCGAAAAAATACCTGAATCACTTCCCGATCGGCGCGGCCGTCGGGAATTGGGAGCTCGACAACGAAGGCCGCGCACTCGAGCGCGACTTCAATCACCTGACCTGTGAAAACGCGATGAAGGCGCAAAACATTCACCCCGCCGAGGCGGAGTATGTTTGGACCGAGGCCGACCGCGTCGCCAATTTCGCACGCAGTCACCGGCTCAAGATGACCGGGCACGCGCTGCTCTGGCATCGCCAAGCGCCAGCGTGGATGTTCGCGGACATCTCTGCTGGTGAGCCGAGCAGCGTGGAGCTGCTCAAGGCCAGGTTGAAGGCACACATCGAGGCGGTCGTGAACCGCTACGCGGACGTGGTCGACAATTGGGACGTGGTGAACGAAGCCATCAGTAGCGACTACTCCAAGATCTATCGCGACGGCGCCGAGGGCTCGCAGTGGTACCAGCTTTTTGGCAGTGAGGAGTACATCTACTGGGCCTACCAGTACGCTCACGACGCGCTCGAAGCCATCGAGCCGGGCAGCTCGGCCGGCAAGCTGTACTACAACGACTACACCGTGACCTCGAAGGTCGAGCAGATTTTGACCATGTTCGCGTGGCTCGAAACTCGCGGCATTCACGTGGATGGCGTCGGTTTTCAAAGCCATGAATACATGAGCTGGCCCAGCGAGGGCGAACTGCAGGCCGCGTTCGACCGCTTCGTGGCTGCCGGCTACAAGTTGAAAATCAGTGAGCTCGACGTGACGGTTTACGACGACTACGCCTCGGGTAGCTTCGTCGCTTCACCTCAAGTGGAGTACACGCCCGCGCTCGAAGACGAGCAGGCACGGCGCTTCGCGTCCTTGTTCTCGGTGTACCGAAACAACCGAGCCAACATCACCAGTGTCACCTTCTGGGGCATCTCCGACAATCGCTCTTGGCTGAATTACGTGCCGGTCATGGGCCGTGCCGACTATCCCCTGCTGTACAAGGACGCAACGACACCCAAAGCCGCCCGCGCCGCGATCATGAATTTTTGATGGTCACGCGGCACGGCGTGTGACGTCGCAGCCTTCGGCGTCGAGCTGTCGTCAATCCGCAAACAGCTCGAGCTCGGGCGGCAGTTCGAAGCTGCCGTCGGGGCGACACGGAAAGTCGATCACCGCCGGGATCGCTTCGAGCGGGATCGGACCATAACAATGCGGGAAGGATTCGCCGTCGGCGGTTTCGTAGCGCAGCTGGGGAGCAATGCGCGTGGCGTCGATGCAAAGCAAGACCAGCCCGGTTCGTCCGCCGAAGAAACGCGCGGCCGTTCGTCGGACTTGCGCGCGCGTCGAGCAATGAATGAATCCCTCGCGTTCGAGGCTGTCGGCTGCGTACGAGCCGGCCTCGAGCGCGGCGGCAAATGCGCCGCGCTCGGTGATGTGAAACACGTGACCGTGAGCGTCGCTCATTGGGCGCCGCTCGTCATTCGGCGGCCGAAACCTCTGGCTTGGTCCGCAGTTGTACGAGGCGCTGTTCCTGAATTTGCTGGGCGGTTTGCGGCTCCACGTAGTCCGAATGGCAAGAGCCCTTGGAACCCTCCGCCCCCACCGCTTTGCGCGTCTTCGAGGCTAGGCGGTGGATCTCCTCTGGGCTGAGCACGCCGCGCTTCTCGAGGATTTCGCGCTGCTCCGGAGTAAGCGCCGCCGACTGCGCGATCTTGTCGCGCTCGAAACCATCCGCCTTGCCGCTGGCGAACTCGACGATCTCCTTCGAGATCCGCACCGAGCACCAATCATGGCCGCACATGGCGCAGAAGTCCGTATCGACGTCGAGATCTTCGTCGTGGAAGGCGCGCGCGGTGTCGCCATCGAACGCCAGCTCGAAATGCTTCTCCCAGTTCAGGGCGGCGCGCGCCTTGGTCAGCGAATCGTCCCAGTCACGCGAGCCGGGGATGCCGAGCGCGACGTCCGCGGCGTGCGCGGCGATCTTGTACGCGATGCAGCCTTGCTTCACGTCGTCCTTTTTGGGCAGACCGACGTGTTCTTTGGGCGTGACGTAGCAGAGCATGCTCGCACCGTGGTACGCGGCCGCAGTCGCGCCGATGCAAGACGTGATGTGGTCGTATCCGGGAAACACGTCGGTCACGAGCGGGCCGAGCACGTAAAACGGCGCGCCGTGACACAGCCGTCGCTCGAGCTTCATGTTGTATTCGATCTGATCGAACGGCACGTGCCCTGGTCCTTCGATCATCACCTGCACGCCCTTGCGCCAGGCCTTTTCGGTCAGCTCGCCCAGCGTGCCGAGCTCACTCAGCTGAGCCTCGTCGCTGGCGTCCGCCAGCCCTCCGGGACGCAAACCGTCCCCGAGCGAGAACGAGACATCGTACTGCCGCATGATCTCGCAGATCTCGTCGAAGTGCGTGTACATCGGGTTTTGCTTGCCGTGTACGAGCATCCATTTGGCGAGCAACGAGCCACCGCGGCTGACGATGCCGATCAAGCGACGCTGCACGAACGGCAGATGCTCTCGGAGCACGCCGGCGTGGATCGTGAAATAGTCGACGCCTTGCTGGGCCTGCTGGCGCAAGCTCTCCATGATCACCTCGATGCTCAGGTCTTCGATCTTGCGACCGATGATCATCGAGTAGATTGGCACCGTGCCGATGGGCACGCGCGAGTTGCGGATGATGGCCTGACGGCATTCGTCCAAATTTCCGCCAGTCGAAAGGTCCATCACCGTGTCGGCGCCCCAGCGCTCGGCCCACTTCAGCTTTTCGACCTCTTCGTCCGTGCTCGAAGACACGGGCGAGGCGCCCATGTTGGCGTTGATTTTGGTCTTGCTTGCGCGACCGATGCACATCGGCTCGAGCGCGTGTTGCAAGTGCTGCGTGTTGGCCGGAATGATCATCCGCCCCGCGGCGACTTCGCTCCGTACTTGTTCCGCGGTGAGGTGCGATTCGCGTTCGGCGACGCGCTTCATCTCGGGCGTGATCGTGCCGAGCCGGGCATGTTCGAGCTGAGTGACGGGGACGAAGCCCGCGGGGGCGATGGCGCGATCACCTTCGCGGCGCCAGCCGGCTGGCAAAAAATCCCACGCGGTCTTGTCGCTCGGCTGGGGCATGCCGGGCGTGTCGGGTGACGAGAACGTCAGCGCGCCGCCGAGGTTCGGCGCGTTCGCGAACGAGCCCGGGTTGGTTCCATCCCGAAGACTGGAGGGGTTTGCGGCGCCGCGCAGCGGCAGAGTTCTGGTCGACATTCGTTTCTTCCTCGTTGGCGCGAGGAGGAACGCCGACGTTTTCTCAGCGCGCTTCCCTACGCCGGTGCAAACCGGATCAGGTTCTACGGGTACTTCTCAGCGGCCTGTGGGACCGCGCCCCGAGCGTAGGCGCAGTCTAACTGAGTGGCTGGCCGGGGCAAGGGAGAGGCCGCCGGGGATTCGCGCAAACCGAACGGCAGCTCGATTTGTGGCGGGAGGAAGTCCCAAGAGCGTTCGACGGCTGAAGGCTGAGGCCCTCACTCTGGGAAATGTCGTTAGCTCCGTGGGACCCGTCACGAATTGACGGGTTTCTCGGTCGGCGCGCGACATGCAGGCAAGCATGCCGCGTTCAGCCCCCTTCCTACACGAGATGTCCCTACGAAGCCCGCTCGTCTCGGCGTATGCACTCTGTTTGTCGCTGGCGGCAGTGGACTGTTCGAGCAGTGGCGGGAACACCTCACGGGCGGCCGATGGCGGCAGCGTCGGCCAGAATCAGAGCGGAAGCGCCGGCCAGAATTCGGGCGGCGGTCCTGCGTCTGCGGGCGGCAGCACGGCGAGCGGCGGTTCCGGCAGTGCGGCCGCTGGCACGGGTAGCACGGCCGGCGGCGACTTCGGAACGAGCGGCAGCGCTCCGACCGGCGGTACCAGTTCGGGGGGCAGTGACCCTTCGGGAATGGCAGGTACAAACGCAATGGCGGGGGTAGGCCCAGGCCCCGCCACAGAAGTACCGGACGGCCCACTGTTGGCGTTTCCGGGCGCGCAGGGCTTCGGCAAGAATGCGACCGGCGGACGCGGCGGAAGCGTCTACCACGTGACTAATCTGAACGACTCGGGCGCAGGCTCCTTCCGCGAGGCCGTCGGCACGGCAAACCGCATCGTCGTGTTCGATGTTGGCGGGTACGTCCAACTCGAGACGGCGGTTTCAGCCAAGAGCAACCTCACCATTGCTGGCCAAACCGCGCCGGGTGGAGGAATTGGCTTCCGAGGCGGGGAGATCTCGTTCGCCAACTCGTCCAACGTGATCGTTCGTTACCTGCGCGTTCGCCCCGGGAGTGAAACCATCAGTGACGAGGACGACGCGCTCAGCCTGTACCGGGCGCAGAACGTCATGATCGATCATTGTTCGTTCGAGTTCGCTCCCTGGAACAACATCGACGCCGTGAGCGACGATTGGCAGGCCCACCCGGTGACGAATGTCACCATTCAGGATTCGTTGATCGCCAATCCGACGGGGCAGCAGTTCGGAGCCCACATGGAGTCCGTTTCGAGCCAGCACGCCTGGTACCGCAACATCTTCGCGAACTCACACAATCGCAATCCGCTCGCAAAAGCCGACACCGTGTTCGTGAACAACGTGCTTTACAACTACTCGGCTGGCTACACCACGCACACCAGTACGACCTTCGAGCATGACATCCTGAACAACTATTTCATCTTCGGGCCTGCCTCGACGGGCACGGACAACACCTGGTTCCAAGTCGACAAAAACCAGTCGATCTATGCCTCGGGCAACCGTAAGGACTCGAACCTCAACGGCACGCTCGACGGCGCCGAGACAAATCCGTACTGGTATCAGGGTACCGGAACGGTCCTGACCAACCCTTGGTCGCCGGAGGCCACCGCGGTCAAACCGCTCGACGCTGCCTCCGCGGCCCGGGTCGCGATCTCGCTGGCCGGCACGCTACCGCGCGATCCCATCGATGCGCTGATCATCAGTCAATTGAAGACGCTGGGTAAAGGCTCGACCGGCACCGGCGCCAACTCCACGGGTCCCGACGGCACGCTCTACACCAGTCAAGCGCAGACGGGGCTACCCAACAACGGCTACGGCGAGATTGCTTCCGGCAGCAAGCCTACCGATACGGACAACGACGGCATGCCCGACGTTTGGGAAAGCGCCAACGGTACGGATCCGAAGACCGATGACGCGCTAAAAAAAGCCGCCAGCGGCTATACGCTGATCGAGCGCTACCTGAACTGGCTCGCGGGGCCACACGTGACCAGCAGTGCGGGCGCTGCGGTGGATCTCGACTTGTCGGCTTACACGAGCGGCTTCAGCGCGGTTTCGCCGACCTACACCGTGGCAAGCGCCCAGAACGGCAGCGTATCGCTTGCGGCTGACAAGCACAGTGCACACTTCCAACCTGCCGTCGGCTTCCGCGGGCTTGCAGCGTTCACGTTCACGGTCACGGGTTCGGACGGTACCGCGTTTACCGCAACGGCACTGGTGCTCGTCGCGCCGTAGCCACGAGTAGTAGGGTAGGCCTCGAGATGGTCAACGTGTCCGGCAATACTGCTAGTTTCCAGCCGAGCCCTCCGTCTGAAAATCCGTGCTCGCCTCACTTCCATGACGGGTCCGGGATGGTTCGAGCGACTAGGCGAGTGATGCGCCCATCGTTCGTGCCGACCGTCAGCTTCGTCCGGCTTCTGTCCATTGCGCTCTTGGGCTCACCATGCGCCACCGGTTGTGGCTCGGACACAGCGAGCGACACCACCATCAGTCAGGCGGGCGCGTCGTCGGCCGGAACGGCGGGGAGCCTTCTCGGGCAGGCAGGGCGCGTTGGTGGCGAGGGCAATGCCGGCGGCGCAGGGAGCGTGAGCAGTGCGGGGAGCCACAGCGGCGCGGGCACGGCGTCGAGCGGCAACGCTGGAACCAGTAGCGCAGCTGGTTCGGGGGCAAGTGGAGCTGCCGCGACGGCAGGGGCCGCCAGCGGCGGTACGGACGGCAAAGGCGGCGCGAGCGGCAAAGGCGGCGCGAGCGCAGGGGCGGCGGGCAAGGCGAGCTCC